>Ga0065165_1000377_pt1 | contig 72869 bp, 78 predicted proteins | sample AraplaMF_Cvi_mMF_FD_63813 | JGI IMG/M metagenome (GOLD analysis project Ga0065165, IMG submission 63813) | Arabidopsis root microbial communities from the University of North Carolina, USA - plate scrape MF_Cvi_mMF (version 2) (version 3) | ecosystem: Host-associated > Plants > Roots >... | reverse complement strand
GCAGGAGGGCGTGCAGTTCGAACAGCCGGCCTTGCGCCTGCTGGCGCAGGGAGCGCATGGTTCGATGCGCGATGCCTTGTCGCTGACCGACCAGGCGATTGCTTATGCCGCCGGCGCGGTGACGCTGGATGCGGTGCAGGGCATGCTCGGTTCGCTGGACCAGTCGTACCTGGTGCGTCTGCTGGATGCGCTGGCGAATCGCGATGGGGCGGATCTGATGGCGGTGTCCGACGAGATGGCGACGCGGTCGCTGTCGTACAACGGCGCCTTGCAGGACCTGGGCACGCTGCTGCACCGTATCGCACTGGCGCAGACGGTGCCTTCGGCCGTGCCGGCGGATCTGCCTGAATATAACGATATCGTTCGCCTGGCGTCGCTGTTCGATGCCGAGGAAGTGCAGCTGTATTACCAGATTGCTGTGCACGGACGGAATGAACTGGGACTGGCGCCGGATGAATATGCCGGCTTCTCCATGACCTTGCTGCGCATGCTTGCCTTTCGGCCCGGCATCGGCGGGGCAGACGGCCTTCCGGCCAGCGCTCCGGTAGCAGCGGGCCGTCCGGCCGGTCCGAATCCGGCGCGCGCGGCTGCCGCGGCGGCGGCATCGATGGCTGCTTCGGCGGCGGTTGCTGATCGCGCCAGCGTGGCTGTGCCGCCGGCTGTACGCGCGGCTGCGCCGGCGCCTGCACCGATGCCGACCGCGCCCGCGGCATCAGCGGTATCGGCTACGGCGCCGGCAGCGGTGCCCACGGCGACTGCTGCGTCGCACGCAGCGCATGCTGCTGCCATGGCGGGACATGCTGCTGCACCGGCGGCCGTGTCACCTGCTGCGTCAGTTGCGGCACCGGCTGCGTCAGCGCCTGCGGGCGATGGCAAGCCGCTGAGCCCTGCGCGTGCGGCGATCAATGCCGCGCTGGAAGCCGCGCGTGCGGCTGCCGCCGCCAAGACCGGCCGTCCGGTAACGCGGCCAGCGCAAGCGCCGGATGCCGGTGCTGCTGGTGGTGTAAGCGGTGCAGGTAGCGCCGGCAATGCAGAGGCGTCGGCAGCGTCATCGGCACAAGCACAAGCGCATGCTGCGCCAGTATCCACATACGCTGGCTCCGTATCGGCGCAAGCTGCGCCGTCCGCATCCGCGCGTGCTGCCGGCCCGGCAGCACAAGCAGCCCAGGCCGCGTCCGCGCCGCAGGGGCAGCATAATGCACCGCAGACCACCGCACGCAGCCCAGCGCCTTGGGAAGACGCCGCGCCAGCCATGGGCGACGCCGCCGTGATCGAAGCGCCGCCGCAGGCGCAGGTACAGCCGCGTCCAGCAGCCCCGCAAGCGGCAGCACCAGCCGCCCCGCAAGCGCGCGCCGCGCAGCAGCAGGACGACGACCTGCCGCCCTGGGTAACCGAATTTTCCGACGACAGCGCAATGCCGGCCGGCGCCTCGCACGTTGGCGGCATGGACGATGCAGGCTATGCCGGCCGCTCCGCGCCGCAGCCAGCGTCCGCAGGCCACCCGGCGCACGGTGCCCATGCCACGCATGGCGGGCAGCATGCACATGGCGCGCCCGCCGCAGCCGCACAGCCGCGCGCAGCCGCCGCAGCCAAAGCGCCATACGAATACGTCATCACGCCCGTTCCGCAACTGAACTGGGACGGCAACTGGCCGCTGCTGGCCGCCCACCTGCCGCTGCGCGGCGTGGCGCAGCAGCTGGCAACCCAGGCCGAACTGGTGAGCTGCACCTTCGACGGCAATATGGCCGTTTTCCGCGTGCGCTGCCCGATCGACACATGGAGCACGCCAGGCAACGTGGAAAAGCTCACCGTCGCCCTGCAGGAACGCTTCAACCATCCAGTGCGGGTGGACGTGGAACTGGGCAAAGCTTATTACACCACCAGCGCCGAACAGCAAGTCCACCGCGATGCTTGCCAGCGCGCGGCGGAAGACACCGTTGCCAACGACCCGTTCGTGCAATCCATGTCGCGCGACTTCGGCGCCTTCATCGTTCCCGGCTCGATCGTAGCCCCGATGACGCCCGCGCATTAAACGTTATACTTATCTGAAATACGGAGAAATACATCATGATGAAAAATCAACTGGCAGGCCTGATGAAACAAGCGCAGGCGATGCAGGAAAACATGAAGAAGGCCCAGGACTCGCTGGCCAATATCGAAGTCGAAGGCCAGTCCGGCGCCGGCCTGGTGAAGGTTGTGATGACCTGCAAGAACGACGTGAAGCGCGTCTCCATCGACCCGTCGCTGCTGGCTGACGACAAGGACATGCTGGAAGACCTGGTTGCCGCTGCCTTCAATGACGCCGTGCGCAAGGCTGAAGCCACCGCCGCCGAAAAGATGAGCGGCCTGACCTCGGGCATGAACCTGCCGGCCGGCTTCAAGATGCCTTTCTAAATTTACCCAGCATCCCAATTTATCCATAAGCGATCATGTTCATCATCACGCTCACGTATCTCAAGCCCGCCGAGGAGATCGACCATCTTCTCGCCGCGCACCGCGAGTATTTGCGTGAGCAGTACGATAATGGCATGTTCCTGATGTCCGGCCGCATGGTGCCGCGCACCGGCGGCATCATCCTGGCCATGGCCGACAGCCGCGCCGACATCGAAGCCGTGATCGAACTCGATCCCTACAACGAAGCCGGCGCCGCCAGCTACACCATCACCGAATTCGTGCCGACGATGACGGCCGATATCCTGAGCACCTTCAAGCAAGCCTGACTCCATGGCGAAGTCCCTTGAATTCCTGACGGAGGCCCTGCGCCGCCTGCCCGGTGTCGGGCCGAAATCGGCGCAGCGTATGGCCTTCCATTTGCTGCAGCATGACCGCGAAGGGGCGGCCATGCTGTCGCGCGCCCTGTACCAGGCGGTGGAGCAGGTGCATCACTGCGCGCTGTGCAATACCTTCACCGAGGACGAGATCTGCGTCACCTGCGCCGACCAGGACCGCGACAAGCGCCTGCTGTGCGTGGTCGAGACGCCGGCCGACCAGGCCATGATCGAATCCACGCTGACCTACAAGGGCCTGTACTTCGTTCTCATGGGCCGCCTGTCGCCGCTGGACGGCATCGGCCCGAAGGACATCCACCTCGAAAAGCTGTTGTCCCGCGCGGCGGACGGCGTGGTGTCCGAAGTGGTGCTGGCGACGAACTTCACCAACGAAGGCGAGGCCACCGCGCACTACATCAGCGAGATGCTGAAGGCGCGCGGCCTGCAGGTCAGCCGCCTGGCGCGCGGCGTGCCGGTCGGCGGTGAACTGGAATACGTGGACGCGGGCACCATCGCCCGCGCCATGCTAGACCGGCGCAGTACCTGAGGCGGTCCGCCCCAGCATTTCCGTGATCGAATCCTGCGGCGAAGGACGGCCGAGGAAGTAGCCCTGCGCCATGTCGCAGCCGAACTGGCGCAGCAGCGACAGCTGCTCATTGGTTTCCACGCCTTCCGCCACCACGATCATCTTCAGGCCATGCGCCATTGCGATGATGGCGCGCGTGATGGCGGCGTTCTCGGAATCCTGCGGCAGGCCGCTGATGAAGGTCTTGTCGATCTTCAGGGCGCGCACGTCGAAACGCTTCAGGTAGTTCATCGACGAATACCCGGTGCCGAAATCGTCGATCGACAGGAATACGCCGATGCCGCGCAACTGTTCCAGCGTGGCGAGTGTGGCCAGCGCGTCGTCCATCAGCGTGCCTTCGGTCAGCTCCAGTTCCAGCAGGCGCGGATCGAGGCCGGTGTCGTGCAGCACCGCCAGAACGATCTGCGCCAGGTTCTCGTCCTTGAACTGGCGCGCCGACAGGTTCACTGCCATGCGCACCGCGCGCGGACACTGCTGCTGCCAGCGCCGTGCCTGCGAACAGGCGGTACGCAGCACCCATTCGCCGATGGGCACGATCAGGCCCGTTTCCTCGGCCAGCGGAATGAATTCATTGGGCGGAATCAGGCCATGCTCCGGATGGCGCCAGCGCACCAGCGCTTCCACGCCCACGATCTGCGCCGACGGCACATCCACCTGCGGCTGATACAGCAGATACAGCTCGTCGTTCTGCAGCGCCTTGCGCAGGCCCACTTCCAGCTTCACGTGGCTCATGATCTGCATGGTCAGCGATGAGCTGTACAGCTTTGCATTGTTCTTGCCGCAGGTCTTGGCGTGGTACATGGCCGTGTCGGCGTATTTCAGCAGCGAGGTGCAGTCCTCGCCGTCCTCGGGGTAGAGCGAGATGCCGATGCTGGCGGTAACGAAGATCTCGTGCCCTTCCAGCATGAAGGGGCGGCGCATGGCGTCCTTTACGCGGTGCGCGACGTTCAGTGCGTCTTCGGCGCGGTCCAGGTCCGGAATCAGGATGGTGAATTCGTCGCCGCCCAGCCGGGCCAGGCTGGATTGCAGCTGCGCCACGTGGTCGCCGGGGCGGATGGTTTCGTGCAAGCGCTCGGAGACGATGCGCAGCAGCTGGTCGCCGACGTTGTGGCCGAGCGTGTCGTTGATGCGTTTGAAGGAATCCAGGTCCATGAACAGGATGGCGAACTTGCGCTGTTCGCGTGCCGAGCGTTCCAGTTCGCATTCCAGGGTTTCCAGGAAGGCCTGGCGGTTGGGGATGCCTGTCAGGCTGTCGCAGTAGGCCAGGCGGCGGATCTGTTCCTCGGTGCGTTTGCGCTCGCTGATGTCGCGCACCAGACCGAGCACTTCGCCGGCGCCGGTGCCGACCAGGCGCGCTTCGAAGTGGTGCACGTCGCCGCGGCGCGATAGTTCGTAATCGACGGAGCGGATCGAATGCGTGCATAGCACGCTGTTCAATTGCTGCAGCAGGCGCTCGGCGATGGGATGCGGGAGTACGTCGCGCACGTGGCGTCCCACGCAGTCTTCCTCGCTGAAGGCGGCGCCGGGATTGTGGCCCTGTTCGTAGTCGAGATAGTAGCCGTCGGCGCTGAGGCGGAAGAAGGTGTCCGGGATTGCGGCGAGGACGGCGCGGTTCTGGGCATCGGCAATGCGCAGGCGGACGATGGCGTCGCTGGCGCGCAGCACGTACAGCACGCGGTGGCCGAGGATGGGCCAGTTGATCGGCTTGGAGACGAAATCGGTGGCGCCGTCTTCGTAGGCCTGGGTGACGGCTTCGATATCGTCGCCGCCGGTGACCATGATGATGGGGACGGTGGTTTTCGTTTCGGCCTGGCGGATGGCGCGGCAGACGGCAAAGCCGTCCAGCTGCGGCATATCGACGTCGAGCAGCACCAGGTCGGGCGCGTTGCGGCGGAAGCTTTCGACGGCGGCGGGGCCGTCGGCGGCCTCGATGGCGTCCAGGCCGACCTGCTTGAGCATTTCCAGCATCAGCATGCGCATCACGGGGTCGTCATCCGCGACCAGGACGGTGCCGCGTTTGGGGGATTGGAGCGCAGTCATGGTTGATCTCCGTGGACGAGGATTGCGCTGAGCGAGTGGTGAACGGACTGGAATTCCTGCCCGGCTTCGTGCAGCAGGGGCGCGGCGCCTTCGGTGGTTTCTTCGCGGCCGAGGTGTTCGAGTTCCTTGCACAGCTTCGCCAGCGCGTCGGCGCCGACGTTGGCGCTGCTGGATTTCAGGGTGTGGGCGGCGCGGCGCAGGCTTGCTGCATCTGCGGTCTGGATGGCTTGCCGGATGACGCGCAGCTGGGTTGGCGTGTCGTCGATGAAGGCCTGGATGACGCGCTGTAGCAGTTGCTCGCCGTTGGTGTCGCTGAGGGCGCGGATGGCGTTCAGGGCCTGCCCGTTCAGGCGCTTTGGCGGCGGCATTGGGGCGGGCTGCTGGTGGCGGGGTTCGAAGACGGGCGCGGGGCGGGGCAGGGCAACCCAGCGGGCGAGCGTGGTGGCGAGAGCTTGCTGGTTAAAGGGCTTGCTGAGGTAGTCGTCCATGCCCGCGGCCAGGCAGCGCTCGCGGTCGCCCTGCAGCGCATTGGCCGTGATGGCAACGATCGGCAACTGCCGTGCATGTCCCTGCAGCTGCTCATGCCGGCGGATCTCCGCCGTGGCCTCGAAGCCGTCCATCTCCGGCATCATGCAATCCATCAGCACCAGATCAACCTCGCTCTCGCGCACGGCCGACAAAGCCTCCTCGCCATTGCAGGCGCAAACAACATCCAGCCCGAGCCCCTCGACCATGGCCGACGCCACTTCCACATTGACCAGATTGTCCTCAGCCAGCAAGACCTTCGGCCGCCGCCGCAGCCGCGCCGTGCGCAGGGATGACAGGGAAGCACTGCGCACACCTTCGCTCGCCCGCACCGGCGTCACGATGCAATCGAACAGATCGGACTCGCGCAGCGGCGCAACCAGCTGAAACGACACGCCCGCCTCGCGCCGCTGCACCGCATCGGCTGCATTGCGCTGTGTGCTGAGCAGCAGCAGGCGCACGCCGGCGACCAGGGGATCGCTTTTGATATCGGCTGCCAGGGTCAGGCCGCTGCCGGACGATTGGTCCATGTCCAGCAGCGCTGCATCGTAAGGCGGCTGCGCATCGTGCAGCAAGCGCAGGGCGGCATCCGGCGTCGCTGCGCGGTCGGCGTGCACCTGCCAGCACGCCAGCAGCGCTGCCAGCGCCGTGCAGCGTTCACCGTCAGCAGTGACGATCAGCACGCGCAGGTCCGGCGCTTGTTCCTCCTCGACGCGCCGCTTGTCGAACTGCACGGTGAACCAGAACACTGCGCCGCGCGCCAGCGCATTTTCCACGCCGATGCTGCCGCCCATCAGCTCCACCAGCTGCTTCGAAATCGCCAGCCCCAGTCCGGTGCCGCCATGCTTGCGCGTGGTCGAACCGTCGCCCTGCGAGAAGGAATCGAAGATGCGCGCCCGCGCCTCACGCGCCACGCCTACGCCCGTGTCGTGCACCTCGAAGCGCAGGCGGGCCGACTGCGCATCTTCGGCCGTCACCCGCGCCCGGACCGTGATGCATCCCGCCTCGGTAAACTTGATGGCGTTGCCGAGCAGGTTCACGATCACCTGGCGCAGGCGGTTCGGATCGCCGCAGATGGCAAGCGGGATATCGTGGGCGATGTCGAATGCAAGCTCGATACCCTTGGCCTGTGCCTGGGGCGAGAACACGCAGTCGATATCGTCCAGCAGCTCGCGCAGGTTGAAGTTGATGTATTCGACGGTCATCTTGCCTGCTTCGACTTTGGAGAAATCCAGAATGTCGTTGATGATGACCAGCAGGTGCTCGCCGGAGCGCTTGACCATGCCCGTGTAGTGGCGCTGCCGTTCGTCCAGTTGCGTGCCGAGCAGCAGTTCGGTCATGCCCAGAACGCCGTTCATCGGGGTGCGGATTTCGTGGCTCATGGTGGCAAGGAAGGCGCTCTTGGCCTGGCTGGCCGATTCCGCCGCGTCCTTGGCCTTCTCCAGCTGCGCGGTGCGGACGGCAACCTGGCGCTCCAGTTGATCGCGGTACTGTACCAGCTTGCCGTCGCGGCTTTCGATCTGGGACAGCATGGCATTGAAGCTGTCGATCAGCGTACCCAGTTCGTCGTGGCGCTCATGCCGGATCTGGGCGTAGGTCTGGCTGTTGCTCACCCTTTCCGCTGCCGCGATCAGCTGCGCGATGGGCTGCACGATGCCGTTGCGGAAGCGGGCAGACAGGATGAGGGCAAGCAGGAACGAGATGGCCGTGGCCACGGCGGCGGTGGCGAGGCTTTTCAGGATGCCGAGCCACATGTGGTTTTGGCCGGTTTCGATCATGACGATGCCGATGACGTGCGGCGGGACGCGCACCGGGCGGTAGATGCGCAGCCGGGGCGCCCACGGCGGGCCGCTGCGCTCTTCGCTGAAGCCTTCGGCAATCCGCGACAGGTGCATGGCCGTCAGCGGTTCAATGACGGGAGCCGGGCCGGTCGGGGCGGCGGAGGCCGCAGCGCTGGCGGCGACGGACGGCGCGTCCGGCCACGCGGATACGGAGCGCGGCAGCACCGCGAAAGGCTGGCCATTGCGGTCATACAGGACCGCCTGTCGCACATCATCCATCACCTCCAGAGCGGCCAGCGCCTGGGCTGCGGTGGCGCGGTCGGCGTAGAGCAGGGGAGCGATGCTGTTGGCGCCGATCACATCGGCCAGCGACACGAGCTGCTTGCGCTCTTCGCCGGTGTGCGTGAGCACCGAGGTGATGGCGAAGGCAAGGAACACCAGCAGCAGTGCGCTGCCGGTGGTCAGCACCGAAACGATGGTGAGCTTGCGGCTAAGGCTGGAGCGTTCGAAATTGAGCATTTTCCACCGCCGTGGAAGATTCCATCAGGCAAAATATAAATGCTCAAGTTTCCGGCGCTTTGATCTGCCTCTAACTTTGGGGCAGTACCTTCAGCCGTTCACGCGCGTTGTTGTTCTTCGGGTTCGGCCAGGCTGTCGTACAGATTCCAGTGGTTTGGATACAGCCTGGTGGCCATGCGGAAGATTTCTACTGCCTTGCCCGGGTTGGCGGTAGCGGAGCGATGGCGGATATCGGTGGTCAGCAAATGCGCGGGCGCCTTGTCCTGCTTCAGGTAAGCGTCCAGGAAATTCTTCACGTAGCGGATGGTCCAGCTGTGGGCAGGCTGAAGGCCGGGTCGATCTCGCGCTGGTTCATCTCTTCGATTGTGTAGGGACGGTGTCCCACATACAGCAGCGGCGCAATCGGGCGGGCCGGCGTGACGTATTGCGCCGCCCGCTTGCCGCCATCACGTTCGCCATGCCACCCAAGCTGAAGCCAGCCATGGCGAGCTTTCAGGCCGTCCAGATCGGTGGTCATGCTTTCGGTACGGATGTCGATGGACGGGCTGGCGATGACGATATAGCCCTGGCTGGCCAGGTATTCGCACATGTCCGTACTTTCGGCCACGGGCGCGCTGAAGCTGGCCGCATAAATCCACCACAGGGAATTTGCCGCCCGCTGCCTGCGCATCGCGTTTGGCCAGCACGCTGCGCGCCAGTTCACGCGCGGCTTCCGCGCCGCGGTTCTGTTGCCGGTGGCGGAATCGATGGAGGATTTGTAGCTGTGAGAGCCGGGGGAATTAGTGGAAGTCAGAACCACTACTGCCTGCGCCGCACCAGCGGCAGCAAGCAGCAGGGCAAAAAAGCGTAACCCGCATTGCAAGCCCCATAATTTGCAAGGCTTGCAAGTGTAGTGCCGCCCGGGTCAGCAGCATCCTCCGCGTTTGCCGGCCCCGCCGTAGCGGGCTTCCTGGCGTTCGCGGAAGAATTCCTCGTAGCTCATGAACGGCTCACCCGGATGGGTGGTCTCGCAATGCGCGACGTAGGTGTCGTACTCGGGCAGGCCCACCATGAGGCGGACGCTTTGCCCGAGATACTTGCCGGCCTTGACGATCTCGCCGAACATTACTGCACGGCCGGCATCAGCTGCACCGGGCTTTCGTTATGCGAAGGCTTGGAATTGGCGTAAGCCTTCATGGCAGTGCGCACGCCGAATACCAGCACGGACAGCACCACGATCATGAAGAAGCCTGCCAGTGACGCATCCAGGTAGTCATTGAAGATCACCTGCTGCATCTGCTCGATCGACTTGGCCGGCGCCAGTACCTTGCCTTCGGCCAGGGCAGCCGAGTATTTGTCGGCGTGCGCCAGGAAGCCGACCTTCGGATTGGCGTCGAAGATCTTCTGCCAGCCGGCGGTCAGGGTGCACAGCAGCAGCCAGATGGTCGGCAGCACGGTGACCCAGGCGTACCTGGCGCGCTTCATCTTGAACAGAACGCAGGTACCCAGCACCAGTGCGATACCGGCCAGCATCTGGTTGGCGATGCCGAACAGCGGCCACAGGGTGTTGATGCCGCCCAGCGGATCGACCACGCCCTGGTACAGGAAGTAGCCCCATGCCGCCACGCACAGTGCGGTGGCGATCAGGCCGGCGATGGTGTTGTCCGAACGCTTCAGCGACGGAGCGAAGGCGCCCAGCAGATCCTGCAGCATGTAGCGGCCGGCACGGGTACCCGCGTCCACTGCGGTCAGGATGAACAGCGCTTCGAACAGGATGGCGAAGTGGTACCAGAAGGCCATCATCGCCTTGCCGCCAATCGCGTTGGACAGGATGTGCGCCATGCCCACGGCCAGCGTCGGTGCGCCGCCGGCGCGGGAGATGATGGTGTGCTCGCCAACATCCTTGGCGGTCTGGGTCAGCATTTCAGGGGTAACGTAGAAGCCCCATTGCGAGATGGCCTGCGCCGCCGATTCGGCGGTGGTGCCGATCAGCGCGGCCGGGCTGTTCATCGCGAAGTACACGCCTGGCTCGATGGTCGATGCGGCCACCAGCGCCATGATGGCGACAAAGGATTCCATCAGCATCGCGCCGTAGCCGATGAAGCGGGCGTGGGTTTCGTTCTCGATCAGCTTGGGCGTGGTGCCGGAAGAGATCAGCGCGTGGAAGCCGGACACGGCGCCGCAGGCGATGGTGATGAACAGGAAGGGGAACAGGTTGCCCGCCCAGACGGGGCCGGTGCCGTCGATGAACTTGGTCATGGCCGGCATCTGCAGGTAAGGCGCAACGAAGATGATGCCCAGCGCCAGGCCGACGATGGTGCCGATCTTCAGGAAGGTGGACAGGTAATCGCGTGGCGCCAGCAGCAGCCACACCGGCAGCACGGAAGCGATGAAGCCGTAGCCGATCAGCATCCAGGTCAGTTCGGTGCCGGTAAAGGTGAACAGCGGCGCCAGGGCCGGATTCTCCTGCACGTACTGGCCGCCGAAGATGGCGGCCATCAGCAGCACGAAGCCGATCAGCGACACTTCGCCGAGGCGGCCAACGCGGAAGTAGCGGGTATACACGCCCATGAACAGGGCGATCGGGATGGTCGCCATCACGGTGAAGGAACCCCACGGGGAACCGGTCAGCGCTTTCACCACGATCAGGGCCAGCACCGCCAGGATGATCACCATGATCATGAAGGTGCCCAGCAGGGCGATATTGCCCGGGATCGGACCCAGCTCGGATTTGATCAGGTCACCCAGGGAGCGGCCGTCGCGGCGCATGGAGATGAACAGGACGATGAAATCCTGCACCGCGCCCGCAAACACCACGCCCGCCAGGATCCACAGCATGCCGGGCAGGTAGCCCATCTGCGCCGCCAGCACCGGGCCGACCAGCGGGCCCGCACCCGCGATCGCGGCGAAGTGGTGGCCGAACAGGACGTTCTTGTTGGTCGGGACGTGATCAAGGCCGTCGTTGAACTTGTAGGCCGGGGTCATGCGCTTGGCGTCCAGGCCCATCACCTTCTCGGCGATGAACTTGGAATAGAAGCGGTAAGCGATCAGATAAACGCAGACGGCTGCGATGACGATCCAGATGGCGCTGATAGGTTCGCCGCGTTGCAGTGCGACGACGCCCAGTGCGGTGGCGCCGGCCAGCGATAGCGCTGCCCAGCCCAATTTCTTCATAACGGGGTTCATTGAATCCTCCAGGGGAATTGAATTGCTGCTCTGCGTGCAGCTTATGGACAGTATTCAGGATGCGAATATCTGCCACAAGCGCAGCACTACGCAGATCCGATCCGTACTACTACTTAGGTGCCTGTCCTGGGCAGGAGTCGTACAATCGCGGCATGAAGCTGCGCCACAAATTCATCTTCCTCGCCATCGCCCCCCTGATCGTGGCGCTGTGCGCGATCGCGCTGGCGGTGCAGCACCAGGCCAACACGCTGGCCACGCAGCAGCGCGCCACCATCGAGCAGGCCTACCTGGCCAGCAAGGAGGCGGAGCTGAAGCACTACGTGACGCTGGCCTCGCACTCGATTTCGCACCTGGTCAAATCCGGCCGCAAGGATGCCGCCACGCTGGAAGAGGCCAAGCGCATCCTGGCCAGCCTGAGCTTCGGCGACGACGGCTATTTCTTCGTCTATGACATGCAGGGCAATTCGCTGATGCACCCGCGCCAGCCGGAACTGGTCGGCCAGAACCTGTTCGAGATGCGCGACGAGGAGGGCGCGCCGACCATCCAGCGCCTGCTGGAGCGGGCGCGCGACGGCGGCGGCTTCCAGCGCTATAACTGGGTCAAGCCCTCCACCCACAGGTCGGCGCCCAAGCTGGGCTATGTGATTCCGATCCCGGAATGGGGCTGGATGATGGGCACCGGTATCTATCTCGACGACGTGGACAAGGCGCTGGCCACCGTGGATGCCCAGCAGCGCGGCAATATCCAGCGCGTGATGCTGTGGATTGCGCTGATTGCCATCATGGGATCGCTGGTGGTGGGCGGCTCCGGCATGGCGCTGAACATCACCGAGTCGCGTGTGGCGGACGCCAAGCTGAAGGTGCTGGCGCAGCGCGTGGTCGAATCGCAGGAAGAGGAGAGGGCGCGCCTGTCGCGCGACCTGCACGACGGGATCAGCCAGTGGCTGGTGTCGATCAAGCTGCAGATCGAGGCGGCCATCATCCGCCTCGCCAATCCGGCCCAGCGCGACAAGGCGCAGGCGGCCTTCGAGCACACGGTCGAACAATTGAACAATGTGCTGGGCGAGGTGCGCCGCATCTCGCACAATCTGCGTCCGGCGATCCTGGACGACCTGGGCCTGGCCGCAGCGCTGGACCACCTGGCCGGCGAATTCAAGCTGCACAGCGGCACCCCGGTCACCTTCCATGCCGAAGGCCAGACCGACCGCCTGCCGGACGTGGCCAATACGGTGCTGTTCCGCATCGCCCAGGAAGCGCTGACGAATATCGAGCGCCACGCCGGCGCCACGCACATCGTGATCGACCTGCGCGGCGACGAGCAGGGCGTGGTGCTGCGCATCAGCGACAACGGCGCGGGCTTCGATGCGGAGCGTATCCAGGTCCACCCCAAGCGCGGAATCGGATTGCGCAATATGATGGAGCGTATGGAGGCGATCGGCGGCGTGTTCGCGATTTCCTCGTCGGCGGCAGGCACGGTGGTCGAAGCCCGCGTAGAGAAACGGAGTTAAATGAATGGCAATCAGGATCCTGCTGGTCGATGACCACCCCCTCGTTCGCGACGGGCTGCGTGCGCGGCTGGAAGCGATGGAGCAGTTCGAGGTGGTGGGGGAGGCCGGCAGCGCGGCCGAGGCGCTGGACGAGGCGGGCCGCAGCGCGCCCGACCTGGTGCTGATGGATATTAATATGCGCGGCACCAACGGCATCGAAGCCACGGCCCTGTTCCACAAACAGTATCCGCGCATCGCGGTGCTGATCCTGTCCATGCACGACAAGCTGGAATACGTGACCCAGGCCATCCAGGCCGGGGCGCGCGGCTATGTGCTGAAGGATGCGCCGGGCAAGGACATCGTGGTGGCCATCGAAACCGTGATGTCGGGCGGGATCTATTACAGCGCGGCGCTGGCCGGCCAGCTGGCCAAGCCGCAAACCCAGGACACCCAGCTCACCCAGCGCGAGCACGAAATCCTGCGCCACATCGCCAACGGCGAATCGAACAAGCACATCGCCCGCGAACTGGACCTCAGCGTCCGCACGGTGGAAACCCACCGTCTCAACATCAAGCGCAAGCTTGGCATCGAAGGCCAGGCGGAGCTCATCAAATTTGCAGTTCAGCACGCACAGTTTCAATCCGGAAATAATTGACGTTTAAATGACCGGAAGTGTATCGCGGCGGAAACAACCGCCGTGGTTTCGAACGCACACTCTACCTGTGGTACCTGTATTTTCGGCAATTTCTGTTATATTCCACAAGTCCTGAAATACAGGAAAGTATTCTTGGATTTGTATTAAAAGCTTCCGGTGTGTGTGTACCGCGCCAATGGTTGCCTGCCGTTATTATTTGAACTACCATTGCTTGCAAGACAACACCGAGATACCGATGTTCGCGTCTGAACCTAGCCCGTTTCCGCTGGTGGGATTGAAGCCGGTCTCCAACGCCCAGAACCAGTGGGTGGCCCTGGCGCTTCAACCGCAACAAGGCGCTGCGCCCGCCGCGCTGCTGCCTTTGCTGGCCGACCCCGATGCGGAAGTCCTGTCCTCCCTCGACTGCATTATTCCCCTTGCCGATCCGCTGCAGGTACAACCCTCGCATTTCGACGGCATTGCCACCGGCCGCGTGCTGCTGTCGATTCCGGCCGGCGCGTGTGCGGACAAGGCCGCGCTGCAGCGCTGCACCGAGCTGGCCGATGCCGGCCTGCGCCTGCTGGTGGAAGGCGAGGCGGGCATCCAGGCCTGCCAGGCCGGCGTGCGCGGGCTGAATGTCGATTGCAGCGGGACGCTGCCGTCGGCGCTGTCGATGCTGACCTTCCCGGGCCCGCACCTGGCGCGCAATGCCGCCAGCGCGGCGCGCGTGGAGGAATGCCGGAAGGCCGGCTTCACCTGGTTCAGCGGCGACCATGCGCTGGCGCCGGCGCCGGACGCAGCCAACGATGACGGCACCTCGCGCAAACGCTTGCTGGCGCTGCTTGGGCTGCTGGCGCGCGACGCCGATTCGCGCGAGCTGGAAACCCTGCTGAAGCAGGACCCGGCGCTGTCCTACCATTTGCTCAAGCTGGTGAATTCGGCCGCCTTCGCGCCGAACAGCAATCCGATCCACAACTTCGGCCAGGCCATCAATGTGCTGGGCCGCCGCCAGCTGCAGCGCTGGCTGCAGCTGCTTCTGTACGCGCGCCGCCAGGTGGATGGTCCGGCGAATCCGCTGCTGCCCCTGGCCGCCCTGCGCGCCGCGCAAATGGAAAGCCTGGCCAGGCTGCAGGGCGAAGACCGCGATGCGCAGGATATGGCGTTCCTGGTCGGCGTATTCTCGCTGCTGGATGTGCTGCTGGCGATGCCGATGACCGAAGTGGTCGGCGCACTGGCGCTGGACCTGGACGTGGTGCGCGCGCTGGTGGAACGTGCCGGCCCGCTGGGCGCCATGCTGCGCCTGGTGGAGCAGCACGCACCCGATGCAGCCGCGCTGGACGCGGTCGGCATCGATAACGAAACATACTGGTTCAGCCTGATGCAGGCTTACCAGTGGGCGCTGCAAGTCAGCAGGAACGTCTGAACATGTCGGTCCATCCCGTCTCCGATTTCATGGGCAGCAGCGCCGCCTTGTGCGACGCGGTGCTGCGCCTGCGCGGCAACGCGCTGGCGGAGGCATTGGGCCGCATCGCACGCGAAGTAACGCAAAGCCCGAACGGACGCTGGGTGCCGAAAGGCGCCGTGCCGGCCGACGCCCTGCTGGGCGAAGTGCTGACGCAGGAAGTGCTGTTCGACGACCAGTGCTTCGGACGCTTCGAAGTGTCCGGCCGCTGCTACGACGACACGGCGCGCCAGCACTTGGCCAGCCTGGCCAATCTGGCGGGCAGCGTGCTGCAGGTGCACTCGATTGCCCAGCGCACCACCCACGCTTACGTGCAGGTGGAAGCCAAGCTGCAGCACCAGTCGCAGATCCTGGACCAGATCCACGAATCGGTGCTGACGATGGACATGAACGGCTTCATCACCAGCTGGAACAAGGGCGCCGAGCGCCTGTTCGGCTACAGCGCGGTGGAGGCGGTAGGGCGCAACATCCTGTTCCTGTACGTGGACGAGGAATCCGGCTTCCACGACTGCTTCCTGGAAGGCGGCGGACGCCTGATGGAAGTGCGGCGCAAGAAGAAGTCGGGCGAGGTGTTCTGGGCCAGCCTGTCGCTGTCGCCGCTGTGCGACGTGAACGACCGCTCGATCGGCCTGATCGCCTACATCACCGACATCACCGAGCGCAAGCAGGCCGAGGAACGCATCCACCACCTGGCCTACTACGACGCGCTGACCAATCTGCCGAATCGCTCGCTGCTGACCAAGCTGGTGGACCAGGCCCTGACCGTGGCCCAGCGCAGCAAGCAGACCGGCTGCGTGATGTTCATCGACCTGAACCGCTTCAAGATGATCAACGACACGCTGGGCCGCGAAGTGGGCGACGCCCTGCTGTGCGAAGTGGCGCAGCGCTTCCGCGTCGCGCTGCGCGACCAGGATATCGTCGCGCGTCTGGGCGGCGACGAGTTCGCGGTCGGCCTGTTCGACATCAGCCAGCACTATGAAGCCAGCATGGTCGCGCAGAAGCTGCTGCAGTCGCTGAACGCGCCCTTCATCATCGATGGGCACGACCTGCGCGTGGGCGCGTCGATCGGCATTTCCGTGTACCCGCAGGACGGACAGGATGCCGAGACGCTGCTGCGCCTGGCGGACATCGCCATGTACCGCGCCAAGCAGGGCGGCGATTCGGACGCGGAGAACGTCGCCTTCTACAGCCAGGATATGAACCAGGGCATGCAGGAGCGCATGCGCATCGAATCCGGCCTGCGCCAGGCGCTGGGCAACGGACAGCTGATGCTGCACTACCAGCCGAAGTATTCGATCTCCACCGGACAGATCATCGGCGCCGAAGCGCTGGTGCGCTGGAAGCATCCGGAACGCGGCCTGGTGCCGCCGGCCGAATTCATCCCGCTGGCCGAAGCCACCGGGCTGGTGGTGCAGGTCGGCGAGTGGGTGCTGGAAGCGGCCTGTTCGCAGGCGCAGCGCTGGAAGGAAATGGGACTGCCGCCGGTGCGGCTGGCGGTCAATGTATCGGCCCGCGAATTCACGTCCGCGCTGCCAGGGCGCGTGACCGAAACGCTGAAGCGCTATGGCCTGGAGCCCTCGTGGCTGGAGCTGGAGATCACCGAGAGCACGCTGATGCACAATATCGACCGCGTGATCGGCATCATGGACCGGCTGACGGCGCTCGGCATCACCCTGTCGCTGGACGATTTCGGCACCGGCTATTCCAGCCTGTCCTACCTGAAGCGCTTCCCGATCGACACGCTGAAGATCGACCGCTCCTTCACCACCGGCATCCCGACCGACACCAACGACTGCGCCATTGCCAGCACCATCATCAGCATCGCGCAGCAGCTGCGCCACAAGGTGATTGCGGAAGGCGTGGAGACGGTGGAGCAGCTGGCCTTCCTCAAGGACTCAGGCTGCGACGAAGTGCAGGGCTATCTGTTCTCGCGTCCTCTGCCTGCCGAAGAATTCGAGCAGGCGCTGCTCGCGGCCATGATGCCGCAGGCTGCTGCAGGCGCGGCATGAAACGTCTGCTGGTGGTGTGCGCCGGCCTGCTGGCCGCGGCGGGACTTGTCCACGCCCAGGCTTCCGCCAGTGACGGCATCAGGATCAAATTCGGCGTCCCCTCGAATATAGCGCCTTTCGTGATGCCCAACCGCGACACCGGCCTGCTGGTCGATGTATTCCGCGAGGCCCTGGCCACGCAGGGTGCGGGCGCCGAATTCGTTTATCTGCCCGATAACCGCGCCGAAGAAGCTTTGCGTACGGGGTGGGTGGATGCGGCCGGTATGGCGAAACCGGCCGGCACGCCGGTCGGCATCCTGTCGCACTGGCCGATCGCCCACTTCCGCAATATGGCGATCACGCTGCGCGTGCGCATTCCGCGGCTGAACGGACTTGAAGACTTGTCGCACTATCGCGTGAATGCGTTCAAGGGCGCCTCGCTGGCGATGGGCGGCGCCTACCAGGAAGCGACGTCGGACAATCCGTCCTATCGCGAAACGGTCAACCGTCCATCGTCCCTGCTGCTGCTTGGGCAGTTGGACGTGATCGTGTCGCAGCCCGATATCTTCCGCTATTACATGCTGCGCCAATCCAAGCTCACCCGCGCCGACGACAGCGAGATTGCGTATCACGACATCCTCGGCAAGGGCGTGGATTACTGGTTCCAGTTCCGCACGGCCGAACAGCGCGAGCTGTTTGAAAAGGGGCTGGCAACGCTGTATCGCTCCGGCGCAGTGGAGAAGATTTTCGACCGCTACAAGCGCGAATACGGCACCTCCCGCGACTTTTTCCGTCCCCTCGACTGCCAGTTCCTGGCCGCCAAACCACGCGGCTGCCCAGCGGAGACGGGCAAGCCAGGTTAAGTCATTTGAGCGTGCTAAGATGCGCGTCGAAAAAATCATTTTGCTCTGGCCATCTAATGCATTCCACACCTGTAATCAGTACCCACCTGGCTGAAGTCCGCTCGCAATACGAAGCTTTGCCTTACCCGCCGCGCAAGCCGTCCGAGGAAAGCCAGCGCCTGCTGCGTACCTGGCTCGAGGATCTGGCCATGATCAACCACTACTGTTATGCAGGCAGACAGGATTTCCGCAAGGGCTTCCGCGTTCTGGTGGCGGGCGGCGGTACAGGCGATGCGACCATCTTCCTGGCGGAACAGCTGAAAGACACCAATGCCGAAATCGTCCATCTCGATTTCAGCAGTGCCAGCATGGAGATTGCCCGGGAGCGGGCGTCTATCCGTAAGCTGACCAATATCAGCTGGGTTCACGACTCGCTGTTGAATTTGCCGTCTCTGGACCTGGGCAAGTTCGATTACATCAATTGCAGCGGTGTGCTGCATCATCTGGCCGATCCGGATGCTGGCCTGCAGGCTCTGCGTTCGGTATTGAAAGAGGACGGAGCACTGGGCGTGATGGTCTATGCGACGTACGGCCGTACTGGCGTGTACCAGATGCAGTCCATGCTGCGCCTGATGCAAGAGGAGATTAAAGACGACGGCGCCAAAGTCACGCACGCCAAGGCCGTGCTGGACGTTCTGCCGGCATCCAACTGGTTCAAGCGCAGCGAAGATCTGCACGAGGACCACAAGATTGGCGACGCCGGTGTTTATGACCTGCTCCTGCACAGCCAGGACCGGGCCTACACGGTGGGCGAGGTGTTCGACTGGTTCGAGGGGCAGCATCAACTGCATCTGTCGTTTTCCGATGTCCAGCGCGGCCGGGCCGCCTATCTGCCGCACCTGGTCGCAGGCAAGAAAGGCTTGCCGCGTCAGGACGAAATCAAGGCCATGCCGCTGCGCCGCCAGCACGAGATCGCGGAGCTGCTGACCGGTAATATCATCACGCATTCCTTCTACGCCACCAATTCGGCCGACCGTGTCGCGCCATATGGCGATGCCAGTTTTGTGCCTTTCTATTACCACGAGCCGCTGAATGGCGAGATCATGGCCAAGGTATTCCGCGCCAATCAGGGCAAGCCATTCGTGCTGAATCATGCGTATAGCGGCGTCTCGGTGACCGTCAATCCGGGCCGTTTTGGCGCCAGCATCCTGAGCATGATCGACGGCCAGCGTAGCTTTGCGCAGATCTTTGATCTGATGCGTGCCTTCCAGGCTGCCGCAGGCCAGCCACCGCTCAGTGACCAGGAATTCTTCGATGATTTTCGCGAATCCTACGAGGTGTTGAACGCGATTGAGCGCCTGCTTCTGCGTCATCAAAGCGTGGTGCTGCCCACGGAGACTGTCAAGTCAAGTTGAATTAGGTATAATGCTGCCTCCGAGGAAGCGTGGCCGAGTGGTTGAAGGCAGCAGTCTTGAAAACTGCCGACGGTTAATCCCGTTCGTGAGTTCGAATCTCACCGCTTCCGCCAATCTGGTCTAAGTGGACTGATTTCACTTAGAGTCAATGAGTGAACGAAACTCGTTGGTGCAAATTACTGGTGCAAATCCCAAGCGGTGAGCGACGTCTACGAACGACGACGACACTAGAGCCCACACAACGGTTCTAGTCAGCCTTTTCTCCAGAACTGGTACCAACGCTTTCTAGTGGCATGGATAGTAAGGCCTAGCTCATCCAATAAGAATGGCTGGGTGTTGGGATTCAACGCCCACTTGGCCTTGAGCGGTTTAAGAAGGCGGTGCGTGACTGCCTGGTAACGCTTAAAGTTACGTAGCTCAAATACTGCGGCTGCTTGACGGTGTTGATAAGTATCCGGGCCGTCGCCTTGCACGATCTCCTTTATCAAGCGGTGGTAGATCTCAAACTCTCTGTTCTTTGCGTCGCGCATTCTGTTTGCCATGAATTGGTAAAACGGAATCAGCGCAGCGATAACACCGCCTACTGCAGTGAAGGGTGGTAGGTTAGAGGTAAAAAATACCCATCCATCGCGGAGAGGTTCGATCATGATTAAAATCTTATTATTAAGGTGAAAGAATTTTAAACCAACTTTCCCTCATAAGGCATGGAAGCTAACTCATCCGAGAAATAGCTCCGTCGAATACCCCGCAGACTTTCCTCCCCTTTGAGGGGCACTATTACCTAACGAGTAAAGATGAATGTTCAAAGTCATCTTTGTATGTTGAGTGCAGCTGTTAATTTCGCCTTACAAGTGATTTCGCTTAGTAGACGAGTCCTTTAACCAGATTTCCATTACACTTGCCGCTCCATACAAAGCGATGAGGTAAGAACTTGAAAAAACTCCCATATGTCCTGTGCTTGACGGCTGCGCTGGCGCTGTCGGCCTGTAAGCGCGAAGAATCGCAGTCTGCGGCTGTTCCTGCCACTGCGGTCGCTCAGGCGCCTGCCATTGCGCTGCAGAAGATTGATACCGAGGTTGGCACTGGTAAGGAAGCGACGGCGGGTGCTACTGCTGTGGTCAATTACACGGGCTGGCTATATGAGCCGAACTCGCCGGAACAGCATGGCACGCAGTTCGATTCCTCGAAGGGTCGTGCGCCGTTCAGCTTTGTGGTCGATGGTGGACAGGTGATCAAGGGATGGGATGTGGGCGTGCAGGGTATGAAAGTGGGCGGCAAGCGCACGATTATTGTGCCGGCAGAGATGGGCTACGGCTCCAATGGCATCGGCCCGATCCCGCCGAACTCCAACCTGATCTTTGACGTCGAGTTGCTGGAAGTTCGCTGAGTTAGCGCAGGCTTGTATAGGTGGCGAGCTTGGTTGCCTAATTACGTCACCTATATCCATGTGGGCTTCAAAGGTATCTCCGCAAATCGATTATCGTTAGGCTCCGTCGATGAAGTTAGTGCACAGGGCGATTACCGGCACCAGGTCGCGTGCATCCTCGCGCATCAGCAGGATTTCCTTGACCATGGCGATCTGCGCCCGGCTCGGAATGATCTCGGTCGCGCCATGTTCCATCCAGTTGATCAGGATCGGCTTCAGTTCCGCCCCGGAGAGGGTGGCGACTTCCTTGCGGCTGGGGACTATGGTGTGGTGAACGCGTTTGTTCGATTGACTGCGCTGGCGGGCGGCGCGGATGTTTTCGACGGGGATGCCGAAATAGTTGAAGTCTTCAGTCATGACGGTTTCCTGCGATTGCAACATCACTATGATAGCGCTGGCCCACAGACCGGAAGTAACGAGTTGTCAGTGCTTGTAACAACATCATTAGTTACTCGGCAGAGGTGGTAGAAATCAGGTCGCGCGCGGGATGCGGCGGTCGCTCATGCGGCTGGCACTGTGTACGCGCGGGCCGCTGCAGCTATGGCGGCAAGCGCAGCGCGCCGCTTCGGGAGCGGGAGCGGGAGCTGGAGCTGGGGTGCGCTGCGCCGCCAGCGCCACGCCGAAACCGGTACGGCGCGGCTTGATCGATCCGGAGTCCATCAGGCCGCGCTCATTTCAGCATTGGACATCGGCAGGGCAGGGCGTCCGCGCTTGCTGCCCGACGGTGAGGCAGCAAGGTCGCCGGCCGGGCCATCGACCTTGAAGAAGCTCACCAGCTGCGTCATCTTGTTGGCTTCCTTGTGCATGGCTTCGGCCATTGCCGCTGCTTCCTCGACCAGCGCAGCGTTCTGCTGCGTCACGCTGTCCATATCGCCGATGGCGTTGTTGATTTCGTGGATGCCCGACTCCTGTTCCGAGCTGGCGTCGCTGATTTCGGACATGATCGAGGTCACGCGCTCGATGCTGGCCACGATCTCGGTCATGGTGTCGCCCGCCGAATGCGCCAGCGTGGTGCCGACGTCGATGCGTTGTGCCGAATCCTTGATCAGTGCCGCGATTTCGCGTGCGGCAGTCGCGGAGCGCTGCGCAAGGTTGCGTACCTCGGATGCCACGACCGCAAAGCCACGACCCTGTTCGCCGGCACGCGCCGCTTCCACTGCGGCGTTCAGGGCCAGGATATTGGTCTGGAACGCGATCCCGTCGATCACCGAAATGATGTCCACGATCTTGCGTGCCGATGCGCTGATTTCATCCATGGTCTGCACCACGTCGTCCACCACCTGGCCGCCCTTGCCGGCAATGGTGGAGGCGGACAGCGCCAGGTCGTTGGCCGTGCGTGCGCTGGTGGTGTTGTTGCGCACCGCGGACGTCAGTTCTTCCATCGACGATGCGGTTTCCTCCAGCGCTGCCGCCTGATGCTCGGTACGGCGCGACAGATCCAGGTTCCCCGACGCCAGCTCGTTCGATGCGTCATCGATGATGTGCGCACCATCGCGCACCTGCTTGACGATGGAGCCAAGGCGGATCGTCATATTCTGCAAGGCTTCCAGCAACTGGCCGAATTCGTCCGAGCGGTGTTCGTTCGGCAGCGGACGCAGATCGCCTTCCGCTACGCGCTTGGCCAGATCGACGGCATGGTTCAGCGGCACCACCACGCTGCGCGTGATGAACCATGCCAGTGCGCCGCCCAGAACGATGGCCAGCAGGCCGAAGGCGAGCAGCGTACTACGGCTGGCCAAGTATTGCGATCCCGATTCCTCGGCCAGTGCCTGCGCTTCGTGGGTCTGGTGCGTCAGCAGCTTTTCCAGTGCGGTGGTATAGCCGGTGAAGGTGGACTTGAAGGTGGTGTCGGCAAGCTGCTCGACTTCCATCGTGCGGCCCTGATCCTTGAAGGCGAAGATCTGCTTGCGCACCGCCAGGTAGGCCTGTTCCTTGGCGGCCGCTTCGCGTAGCAGGGCAGTTTCGTCGCTATCGCCGGACGATTTCGCCTGCAGCTTTTTTTCGATGGCGTCGGCAGCCTTGTCGCCTTCCGCCAGTTGCGACTGGAAGAAGTCGGCCACTTCCAGGCTGTCGCTCTTGGCGATGGAGAGCGCACGCACGCCGTTCAGTTTCGCCACGCCGAGCCAGTCGGACGCCAGCTGCTGCTTGGCCAGTTTGTCGTTCACCAGGTATTCGGTCATCAGGTAGGCCGAGTGCAGGCGCCATAAGGCCAGTCCGGTAATGCACGCCATGATGAACAGCACGAGGGCGAACGACGACAGGACCTTGGGGCCGGTTTTGAGATTGAGAGAAGTCATACGGGGATAGATAGAATTTGGTGCCGGTATATTTCCCGACCGCCGGCGCCGGTAGAGCAACACGAAGTGATGCTGAGGTGGTTGGTTCTGTTGAACCGCGCCAGCATATTAACGTTCAAATGTGACCGGAGTTTGACGTGCCTGCATCGGCCAGAACCCTTGCTACCAAAGGGCGCGGGACTTGATGGTATGTTAAGTAAACCCAGGCATTTGCCGCGCCTTTTGCCGCCTGCAGCGCAACGCCTTGCTCGATGATTTTCGCGAATGCGAAGTCTTGAATTTCCTGCATGATGTGAGCCTCCTTCAATGTGGACGCTGTTGTACTTAGGAAATGATAGTTGCTATTTATTACGGCATGATGGCATGCCCCTGCGGCCGGACAGGGCATTGCCGGTTGGGGTGCACGGTGCGCCCGCGCACGGAACAATGGCCGCCGGAGGCGCAGATTGGATCTCGAAAGGAGGGCCAATCATGTCCGACGATCCGAACAAGCGTGGCGCCCACGATCGCCAGCGCGTCAACATCAATGAAGAGCACGAAGTCCGCTACTGGACGAGCGCCCTGAACGTCACACCCGAGCAGCTGAGGAAGGCTGTGAAAGAAGTCGGCCCTATGGCTGACGATGTGAGGAACTGGCTGGGAAAGCTCGTCCGCGCCGAACTGGTTGGTTGAGGACCCGTTTCGGCGCGTCGCGCGGCGGCCGGGCTTAGCGCTGCTGCGCGGCCTTGTAAATTTTGCTAGCATGCCATGCATGAAATCTCTCTACGTCTTCTGCCTGGCGGCGGCACTGTCCCTTCCGGCGCAGGCGCGCGAACAGTTCCGCGTGCCATCTGCGCCGGATATCACGCTGTCGCTGATCGAGATCGGCCAGCACAAGGGACGGCGTCCCATTCTGCTGATTCACGGCGCGCGGGTTGGCGCCGTGGGCTCCTTCGACCTGCAGGTGCCGGGCGGGTCGCTGGCGGCCGATCTGGCGGCGCGCGGCTTCGATGTGTACCTGCTGGATGTGCGCGGCTACGGCGGCTCGACGCGCCCGCCCGAAATGAGTGAAGCGCCGGAGGGCAAGCCGGCCCTGGTGCGCAGCAACGAAGCGGTGGAGGATATCGACGCCGCCGTGGACTATATCCGCCAGCGCAGCAATAACGGCCGCGTGGCCTTGCTGGGATGGGCCACCGGCGGGCAGTGGGCGGGCCACTACGCCAGCCTGCATTCGGACAAGCTGAGCGCCCTCATCATGCTCAACAGCCTGTATCGCGGCAGCGGTGCACATCCCGGCGTCGGCCGTGGTTCCAGCCTGGACGACAAGGGGCGCTACAACGTGGCGGCCTGCGGCGCTTACCGCTTCAGCGATGCAGCGTCGATCATGCGGCCGTGGGATACGACCCTGGGCGATGCAAAGGATACGGCGCGCGATCCGGAAATTGCGCAGGCCTATGTGGATGCAGCGCTGTACAGCGATCCAAGCAGCAGCGCGCGCGAGCCGCGCAGCTTCCGCTCGCCTTGCGGTGCGATGGAGGACAGCTATTACCTCGCCAGCGGACGGCAGTTGTGGGATGCGTCGCTGATTACCGCGCCGGTGCTGGCGATTGCCGGCGAGCGCGATTTCTGGTCGCGGCCGGAGGATATGCGCAATCTGGAAGCGGATCTGGTGCATGCACAGTCGGTGAAGATGGTGCGCATTCCGGGCGCTACGCACTTCCTCCACCTTGAGCGCCCCGAGCGCGGCCGTGCCCGCTTGCTGGACGAGGTGAACGCCTTCGTGCCGAAAGACCGGTGAGGAGGCGCGTCATGGAAGATACCGTGCTGCCGCTTCCGCCGGCCAGCCTGCTGGCCTTGCTGCGCGGCGCGCTGAGGCCGCGCAGCGGACATGGCGTGCCGCGTACGGAGTCGCAGTTCCGCATCGATGCGGCCGAGGCCGTCCAGCTGGCCGCGCAGCTGGAGGCCTACCGCAGCGTGCTGGACTTCCCGCCCACGCCGGCCGTGCCGCTCACATTTTTCTACCTGATCGCACAGCGCGCGCATGTGGCCGCGATGGTCGATCCTGCGTTCCCGTTCCGCTTGCCGGGCATGATCCATGTCGAGAACGCGCTGGCCGAACTGGCGCCGCTGGCTCCGGACCGTGCGCTGCTGGTGCGCAATGTGCTGACGATCGAAGCGCCGACCGAATCCGGCGCCCGCTACTGCCTGTTCGACACCGTGGCCGAGCAGGACGGCAAGCCCGTATTCCGCTGCCACAGCCGCTACCTGGCCGTGCGCGGCGAGCGGCGGCCGAAAGCGCGGCTGGCGCTGGATGGCGCCTTGGGGGAAACCGTTGGCGCCTGGCACCTGCCGCCCCATGAAGGCCGGCTTTATGCCAGGGCTTCCGGCGACTGGAACCCGATCCACCTGTGGCCATGGTCGGCCCGGCTGATGGGGCTGAAGCAGCCCATCATCCACGGCATGCATACGGTCGGCAAGACGTGCGCGTTGCTGGAGCAAGCTGCCGGACGCCGCATCGTGCAGCTCTCGGCGCGCTTCGTGGCGCCCATTTCGCTCGGCAGCACAGCGCGCCTTGACGCCGACTGGCAACAGGGGAGCTACTATGTGCTGGCAGGCGGCCGCCTGGCCGTCGAAGGAAGTTTTGTTGTGCTGTAGAATTGGGTGATGCTTTTCCGAGAAGGAGAGGGGATGAAGCCCATTCTGTTTGCTTTGCCTGGTAACGATATGCTTGCGCAGCGCCTGGCGCAGGAACTCGGCTGGGAGCAAGCCAGCGCAACCATCCGGCGCTTTCCGGACGGTGAATCGTATGTCCGCCTGTTGTCGGACGTGGCCGGCCGCGAAGTCGTGTTCGTCGGCAGCCTCGACCGCCCTGACGAAAAATTCATGACCCTGTACATTGCCGCCAGCCTGGCGCGCGAGCAGGGCGCGCGCCGCATCGGCCTGGTCGTGCCTTACCTGGCGTATATGCGCCAGGATTCGGTGTTCCACAAAGGCGAGGGGCAGACCTCGGTACAGTTCGGCAAGCTGCTGTCCTCCTTCATCGACTGGCTGGTGACGGTCGATCCGCACCTGCACCGCCACCAGGACCTGGCCGAGTGCTACAGCATTCCCACCCACATCGTGCACGCCGCGCCGGATATCGCGCGCTGGCTGCAGCAGCACATCGAGCGTCCGCTGATCATCGGCCCGGACGCGGAAAGCGAACAATGGGCGGGCGAAGTGGCGCGGCTTGCTGGCGCCCCCTGCATCGTGCTGGAGAAGATCCGGCGCGGCGACCGCGATGTGTCGGTCTCGGTGCCGGACACTGACCGCTGGCGCGACCACACGCCGGTGCTGGTGGACGATATCGCCTCCACCGCGCGCACCATGATGAGCGCGGCGGAACATGTGCTGAAATCGGGCCTGGCCAAGCCGGTGTGCGTGGCCGTGCATCCGGTGTTTGCGGACAATGCTTTTGCCGAGCTGCAGGCCATGGGTGTGGGGCAGATCGTCAGCTGCAACACGATCGTCCACCACAGCAATGCGATTGACCTGGTGCCCGCCCTTGCCCCAGCAGTGCGGGCGATGATAAATTAAGGCGATGTTCAACTGGATCAGATACCAACTCCGCCGGCTGCGCCAGCCTTCCGCCTACCGTTCGTGGGAGGAGTCGCAGCGTGCCGAGTACGAAGCCAGCGGCGATCAGAAATTCTCCACCATCCGGCTTGAAGCGCGGCTGCTGGCTGCGCGCAGGGGCCTGGAAGAGAAGGCCAACCGCCGCTTCGGCATTGCCGCCAGCAAGCTGCAGCTGGAGCAGATGGCGCTGCAAAAGCAGGCCGCCGCCTGCCGCGCCCAGATGGACAGCTTCCAGCGTCCGTTCAAGGACGAATTCCAGGTGCTGGAGGCGGAAATGAGCCTGCTCTCCGAGCGCCGCCGCGTGGCCTATGCGGAGAAGAACAAGCGTGATGTGGAGGAGGTGAATGCCGGGATCACCGGCCTGCAGCGCCGCATCAATGCCGTCCGCGCCGACATGGCCGTGCTGGCCGACCTGCGCAAGCAGGGCATTTCGCCGGAAAAGCTGCGCCGCACGATCCAGGGCTGCGAAACCCGCGTGCGCGAACTGGAGGACGAGGAACACAAGCTGAGAAACCAGCGTGCCGAGTTCATGCACTTCTCGCCGGAAGCGGCCGAGGTGGAGCAGATCGAGCGCGAGATCGAACAGATGCAGCGCCGCCACCGCGATTACCTGGGCCAGTTCGACGCACCGGCCGAGCGCCGCCGGCGTGAACGCGAACACGAGGAAGCCTGGCTGAACGGCGGCCTGTAATTTCGCCTCCGCATTCCCTCTGGCCAGAATGCATGGCCTTTAATCTGCATCAAACCTGGAGAGCGGCCCCGGCCGCATCCGCTGCCTATACTTGGAATGTCGCAGACTTCCGGGGGAGGCAGATCATGCGTCATGATCCTTTGATCGACAGCATTGGCGGGCTGCTGCAGAAATTCAAACGTTTTGAAACGCAGGCGCGGCAGTTCGGTATGCCGCTGTTTCTGGCGCAGCTGCCGACCTGGCTGCTGTGCCTGAACTACTGCATCATGATGGAGGGGAAGACGGCGCGCATTGCCCGCATTTCCTGCCGCATGCAGCGCTGGCTGCGCACGGTAAAGGAACTCTCGGCGCACGAACGGGCGCGTACCGAGATGATCGACGTGGATCTCAGCATGCGCGAGGATATCGAATCGACCAAGCGCTCCCTGCTGCAGCTGCGCGAACTGTGCATCGACATCGGTGCGCTGTTCGGCAGCATCGGCTTCCGCTGCTGGATGCTGGACCGCACCCAGCGCGCCTTCATCGAAGTGGTCGATGTGTCGTGCGAGCTGTCAACCAGCCTGCAGGGCGCGCTGGAGGCGCATGACCAGCGCGCCCTGTCCTTGCTGCGCCAGGAGCAGGCGCGCAGGCTGGCGGCGGAAGCCAGTGCGGCCGCACATGCCGCCCGCGCAGCCGCCCAGCCCGTTTAGAAGCCTTCCAGTACGATCTTGCCGCGCGCCTTGTTGCTTTCGATCAGGGCGTGCGCGCGCTTCAGGTTTTCCGCATTGATCCTGCCGTAGCGTTCACCCACCGTCGTCTTCAGCACGCCGCTGTCCACCAGCTGCGACACATCGTTCAGCAGCGCATGCTGCTTCTGCATGTCCGCCGTTTCGAACATCGAGCGGGTGAACATGAATTCCCAGTGCAGGGACACGCTCTTGCGCTTCAGCGGACGGGCATCCAGCTGCTCCGGATCGTCGATCAGGGCCAGCTTGCCCTGCGGCGCGACCAGCTCGACCAGGGAGGCGAAGTGGCTGTCGGTCTGGTTCAGGCTGGCGATGTAATCGACCGGCGGCAGGCCGGCGCGCTGGATTTCCTCGTGCAGCGGCTTGGTGTGGTCGAGCACGTGGTGCGCCCCCAGCGACTGCACCCAGGCTGCGGTTTCCGGACGCGAGGCGGTGGCGATCACGGTCAGGCCCGTCAGCTGGCGCGCCAGCTGCACCAGGATGGAGCCGACGCCGCCGGCAGCGCCGGTAACCAGGATGGACTTGCCGCTCTCGCCCTTGTCGCGCGATACCTGCAGGCGGTCGAACAGCAGTTCCCAGGCGGTGATGGCGGTCAGGGGCAGGGCGGCTGCATCGGCAAACGACAGCTTGCGCGGCTTGTGGCCGACGATGCGCTCGTCCACCAGGTGGTATTCGCTATTGGTGCCGGCGCGGGTCAGGGCGCCGGCATACCAGACTTCGTCGCCCGGCCTGAACAGGGTCACGTCCGGACCCACGGCCTTGACGATGCCGGCGGCATCCCAGCCGATCACCTTCAGCTCGCCCGCGGCCGGCGCCACATTGCGGCGGATCTTGGTATCCACCGGGTTGACGGACACGGCCTTCACTTCGACCAGGATGTCGCGGCCGCTGGCGGTGGGCACGGGCAGTTCCACGTCGAGCAGGGCGTCGGCGTGGTCGATCGGCAGGGAGGCGCGGTAGGCAACGGCTTTCATGGTGTTTTTCCTTCAAAAAGATGTCGATGGCGCTATCTTGATTTATCGCGAGAGGAAGAAAAAGACTAGAATTGCCGAAACACTTTCAGGAATTTGAAGAAAATGCTCAGACTGGACGATATTTCCGTTTTCGTCAGCACGGCCGACCAGGGCAGCCTGTCCGCCGCAGCGCGCCGCCTGGATATTTCGCCGGCCATGGCCAGCGCCTCGCTGAAGCGGCTGGAAGAGGCATTGCGCCTGCGCCTGTTCGTGCGCACCACGCGCTCGCTGCGCCTGACGGACGAGGGCGAACACTATCTGCGCCATGCGCGCGAAGCGCTGCGCCTGCTGAAGGAAGGCCATGCCACCCTGATGCAGGGCAAGGAAACGCTGACGGGCAAGCTGAAGATTTCACTGCCATCCGACGTGGGACGCAATGTGCTGCTGCCCTGGCTGGACAAATTCCAGGCCCAGTATCCCGGCATCAGCTACCAGGTCAGCACCAGCGACCGCATCGCGGATCTGGCCCGGCATCCGGTCGATATCGCCATCCGCTACGGCAAGCTGGAAGACTCCAGCCTGGTGGCGATGCCGATTGCGGCCGACAACCGGCGCGTGCTGGTTGCCGCGCCGGACTATGTGCGCCAGCATGGCCGCCTGAATGGCCTGGAGGATTTACGGCGGCATAACTGCCTGCGGTTTGCAATCGAGGATGTAACGTATGACCGCTGGACCTTTGCTCCGAACGGCGGCGAAACGCCGGTGGTGCAGGTGAGCGGCAATCGCAGTACCGACGACGCGGAACTGGTGCGGCGCTGGGCCGTGGCAGGCGTCGGTATCGCTTATAAATCACGCCTGGACGTGACCGCCGACCTGAAGGCCGGGCGCTTGCAAGTGCTGTTGCCGGAAATAGCGGGTGAAGAGGTGCCGCTGAATCTGGTTTGTATGCACCGCTCGCAGGTCACGCCCATCGTGATCCAATTGCGCGACTTCTTGCGCGCGCAGCTTGAGCAGATGATGTGAGAAACTGATCAGCGAGCCTTGGACAGGATCAGCAGCCAGCGGCCAAACAGCAGCACCTCAACATGGCCCGGCTGCACGCCGGTGTCGCATTCGATGATCGGGTTCACAGCGTAGAAGCGCTTGCGGAAGTCACGGCACACCAGCATCTCGCGCTTGCCGAAGCGAACCAGGAAGGACATCGGGGCGTATTCCAGGCCAAAACGGGAGTCGAAAGTCGATTGAATCGTGGTCATGACAATTCCTTTTGCGGAGTAGTTGTGATCAATTGTTATTCGTTGTTGCATCCAGTGAGACTAGAATAACACGAATACTGTACAAAAACACAGGACTGTATGAAAAATCAGGTTTTTTTATCAATCGTTGTTTTTGCGCCAAGCGCGGCAGGCGGCCCCGATGCAGCTCGCCTATAAGAAGCTGAAGCGCTTTGTCGCAGCCCGCCTGGCGCCCGGCGAAGAGCTGGGCCTGCACCTGACCGTCGGCCTGTGCCTGCTGTTTTCCGCCGTCTATATCTTCCACGAGGTGGCCGAGTCCATGCGGCGCGACGCCGGCATCGCCGCCATGGACCTGCAGCTGGCCGCGTGGCTGCACCGCCATGCCTTCGAACCGCTGACCAGCTTCATGCTGGCCGTCACCCACCTGCACAGCGTGGCCGGCGTGACGGTCATGGCGCTGCTGCTGGCCGTGCATTTCTGGCGCCGCAAGGAGCGCTATTGGCTGCTGACCCTGGTGCTGACGCTGCCGCCCGGCATGCTGCTGAATGTCGCCCTCAAGCACAGCTACCAGCGCGCCCGTCCCTGGTTCGACGAGCCGCTGCTGGAACTGGCCACCTACAGCTTCCCCAGCGGCCACACGGTAGCGGCCACGCTGCTCCATGGCCTGCTGGCCTGCTATCTGGCGCGCCGCGTGCTGCGCGGCGGCTGGCGCGTGGCGGTCTTTGCCGCGGCCGCTGCGCTGGTGGCGCTGGTGGCCGTCAGCCGCATGTACCTGGGCGTGCATTATCTGAGCGACGTGGTGGCGGCGCTGGCCGAGGGCATCGCCTGGCTGGCGATCTGCATTACCGGCGTGTCCACCTGGCGCCGCCGGCGCGAAGGAAAACAGGCATGAGCAAGCTGGTGGTGATCGTCAACGCGGGCGCGGGCCAGGGCCACGACCAGGCCCTGATCCAGACCCTGCACGACAAGTTCGATGCCCACGGCCTGCGGCCGGACGTGGTGCTGGCCCACAGCGGCCAGGAAATGATCAGCGCCGCGCACTCGGCGCTGGCGCGCGGCGTGCAGACCATCGTGGCCGGCGGCGGCGACGGCACCATCAATGCGGTGGCGTCGGTGGTGAGCGGCAGCGATGCCGTGTTTGGCGTGCTGCCGATGGGCACGCTGAACCATTTCGCCAAGGACCTGAACATCCCGCTGGCGCTGGACGGGGCCATCGGCGTGATTGCGCGCGGCCAGGTGTGCCGCGTCGATGTGGGCGAGGTCAACGGGCGCATCTTCATCAACAATTCCAGCCTCGGCCTGTATCCGGACATCGTGCGCGACCGCGAGCGGCAGCAGCGCCGCCTGGGGCGCGGCAAGTGGCTGGCGTTCTGCTGGGCGACACTGGCCGCGCTGCGGAGGTATCCTTTCCTCAGCGTGAGACTGCAGCTGGGCGACGGCAGCCACGCCCGCCGCACGCCTTTCGTCTTTATCGGCAACAATGAATATACGATGCAGGGCTTCAATATCGGCGAGCGTTCCTGCATGGATGCGGGGCACCTGAGCCTGTACGTGGCGCAGCGTCCCACGCGGCTGGGGCTGGTGCGGCTGGCCTTCCACGCCCTGTTCGGCCGGCTCAGGCAGGCGCGCGATTTCGATGTGCTGCTGACGCACGAGTTCCAGATCGACACGCGCCACAAGCGGCTGCGCGTGGCAACGGATGGCGAGGTGACGGTGATGAACACGCCGCTGAACTACCGCATCCGTCCCGGCGCGCTGAAAGTGCTGGCCCCTTAGGAGGAGGTGTATGCGTACGCTGGTGCATTTGTCGGACCTGCATTTCGGCCGCGTGGACGCGCAGTTGCTGGCGCCCCTGCGCGAGACGGTGCTGGCGCTGGCGCCCGATGTGGTGGTGGTTTCCGGCGATCTCACGCAGCGCGCCCGCAGCGCCCAGTTCTGCGAGGCGCAGCGTTTCCTGTCCACGCTGCCGGGGCCGCAGATCGTGGTGCCGGGCAATCACGACATTCCCCTGTATAACGTGGCCGCGCGCTTCCTGACCCCGCTGGTGAAGTACAAGCGCTACATCACCACCGATATGGCCCCTCTGTACATGGACGGCGAGATTGCCGTGCTGGGCCTGAACACGGCGCGCTCGCTGACCTTCAAGGATGGCCGCGTCAACCGCGAGCAGCTGGAACTGCTGCACCAGCGCTTCGACGCCTTGCCGCGCCACGTGACGCGGGTGGTGGTGACGCACCATCCCTTCGATCTGCCCGAGACTTACGAGGAGGAGGACCTGGTGGACCGGGCCGAGATGGCAATGAGCGTGTTTTCGCAGTGCGGGGTGGACCTGCTGCTGGCCGGGCATATGCACACCAGCCATTCGCAATCCAGCGCCGCGCGCTACAAGCTGAGCGGCTATGCGGCGCTGGTGGTGCAGGCCGGCACCGCCACCTCCACCCGCGGCCGCGGCGAAACCAATTCCTTCAACGTCCTGCGCGTGGAGCACGAGCGCATCGAAGTCGAGCGCTACAGCTGGAGCGGCAGCGCCTTCACGTCCGCCAGCCGCGAAGTCTTCCTCCGCAGCGGCGATATCTGGCAAGCTACAGCCAGTAGTCCCACAGCCGCGCCATCCACTCTTTCAGACGCACGCTGACCGGGCGCTCTTCCCACGCCTGGCGGGTGATTTCATTGGAGTTGCGCAAGTCTTCCTTGAAGGCGTTTTCCATTTCGCCGCCGAAGGCGTCGCCCATCACGATCACGTTCATCTCGCTGTTGTGCAGGAAGCTGCGGGTGTCGATATTGGTCGAGCCGACCGTGGACCAGACGCCGTCGATCACGGCCGTCTTGGCGTGCAGCACCGAGAGCTTCAGTTCGTGGATGCGCACGCCCGACTTCAGCAGGCGCGAATAGAAGGCGCGTCCGGCATGGAACACCAGGCCGCTGTCGGACACGCTGGGCAGCACCAGCTGCACATCCACGCCGCGCCTGGCGGCATCGGTCAGCGCCTGCAGGGTCTGCTCGTCCGGCACGAAATAGGCGCAGGTGATGTGGATGGACTTCTTCGACTCCTGGATCGCCAGCAGCAGCGCCTTGTAGATCTCGAACTTGCCGTCCGGCTCGCTGCCCAGGATGCGCACCAGCTTGTCGCCCGCAATCACGGGCGTGGGGAAGTAGGGCGCATCGCGCAAATCGTCCGCATCCTGGCTGATCCAGTGGTGGATGAACAGCCATTGCATGGCCTGCACGGCCGGACCTTCGATGCGCACGTGGGTATCGCGCCAGCCTACGTCATCCGGACTCTTCGGTGCGCCCCTGGTGGCGCCGCCCAGGCCCGAACCGCCGCTGCCGCCCGAGCCCAGAATGCCCGAGCCGCCGGAGCCGCCGCCGGACCCGGCGCCGCCGCCCGAACCGCCGCGATTGCGCGAGCGGAAAGGTGAACTCTTGGCATAGGTATCGCTGATATTGATGCCGCCCGCGAAGCCGACGCTGCCATCGACCACCAGCATCTTGCGGTGGTCGCGGTTATTCACCTTCCAGCCGTTGCCGCGTACCTTGGCCGGGTTCACCGGGTTGTACACCAGCACCTGCACGCCGCCGGCGCGCATGCGCTCGAAGAATTCGGCCGGCACGGCAATCGTGCCGACCGCATCCACCAGCACGTTGACGGTCACGCCTTCCTTCTGCTTCTGGATCAGCGCATCGGCAAATTTCTCGCCCAGCTCGTCCTGGTCGAAGATATAGGTCTCGAAATTGATGCTGTTCTTTGCGGCCTTGATCGCCTTCAGCATCTCGCTCATGGTCTGCGGACCGTCGAACAGCAGCTGCACCTTGTTGCCCGCAATCAGCGGCACGCCGGTCGCCGCTTCTTCCAGCGCCGCCTGGGCCTTCAGGTCCAGCGTGGACTTGGCCCAGTGCTTCTTCAGCAGCGCTTCCGTGGTCTGTTTCGGCAGCTTGCCGTTTGCCGACTGCACCACCGGAACGGCGTTGGCCTTGGCCTTGGTCTGGTCCGGATCAACCTCGGGCAGACCGGCGCAGGCGAACAGCGTCCACCCCGCCAGGGTCAGTGCCAACCATGTATGTGACTTGCCGTATCGCATAGCTACCTCCACGGCTCAGTCTATGCTTGCGGCAAGGATTTGATTGTTCGCTGGCGAACATTGCGCTCAGGCCAGCAACAGCTTCGATGCCTGCTGCCTTAACTCGGCCCGGAAGTCCGGATGGGCGATCCCGATCAGCGCTTCGGCGCGCTGCCGCGCCGACTTGCCGCGCAGCTGGGCCACGCCGTATTCGGTTACCACGTAATTGACGTCGTTCTTGCCGGTGGTCACATGCGTGCCCGGCGTCAGGCAGGGCACGATGCGCGAGATGGTGCCTTCCCTGGCGGTGGACGGCAGCACGATAAAGGCCTTGCCGCCGCGCGAGCGGTTGGCCGAGCGCACGAAGTCAACCTGGCCGCCGGTGCCGGAATAGGGCAGGTGGGCCAGGCTTTCCGAGCCGCACTGGCCCAGCAGATCGACCTGCAGGCTGGCGTTGATGGCCACCAGCTTGTCGTTCTGGCCGGCGATATAGGGATCGTTGGTGAAGTTTACCGGGTGCATTTCCAGCATCGGATTCTGGTGCATGAAGTCGTACAGGTTCTTCGAGCCAAGGGCGAAGGTGGCCACCATTTTGCCGGGCAGGAAAGTCTTGCGGCGGTTGGTCACCACGCCGGCCTTCACCAGGGTCAGGATGCCGTCGCCGATCATTTCCGTGTGGATGCCGAGGTCTTGCTTGTCGGTCAGCTGCTGCACCACCGCATCGGGAATGCCGCCGTAGCCTATCTGCAGAGTGGAGCCGTCCTCGATCATCTCGGCCACGTAGCGGCCGATGGCTTCCTGCACCGGGCCGATCTTCGGCAGGCCCACTTCGATTACCGGCGCATCGCTTTCCACCAGCCCCGTCAGCTGCGAGATGTGCACGTGGCACTGGCCATGCGAGAAGGGCACGTTGGGATTCACTTCCAGCACCACCGCGCGCGCTTTCTGGATGGCGGCCATGGTGTAGTCGGCGCCCAGGCTGAGCGCAAAATAGCCGTGCTCGTCCATTGGCGAGGCCATGCTGAACACCACGTCGGACGGGATCAGTCCGCGCTCGATCATGACCGGAATTTCCGAGAAATAGTTGGGAATGAAATCGCCCCAGCCGCCCTGGCCGCAGCCGCGCGAGGCGCCGCCGAAAAACAGCGCCACGTGGCGGATGTGCTGCACCGTATCGCAGTCGAAGTAGTCGTATTTCCCCATGGCCAGAATCTGCGACACCTTGACGCCGTGGAAGCGGGTGCGCTGGGCGGACAGCTCGGTCAGCAGGGTGGGCGGTTCGGCTGCGCCGGTGGGCACGATGATGGTGTCGCCGTCGCGGACCAGGCGCACCGCATCGGCCGCGGACATGCGCTTGCTGGCATACAGGCTCTGCGCTTGCATGAAGTCTCCTCAGGTTTTTTTGTGTGTGTCCGCACAGAGTGCCTGACTGTCCTTACCGTAATCTGACAGCAAGCTTGAGGGATTATCATGAAGACCGCTACTACCTTGCTCGCTTGCCTGCTGCCAATTGCAGGATACGCCCAGAACTCCGGCTCCGTCCAGATCTACGGCGTGGTGGACGCCGGTGTGGTCGCCGAGCGCGGCTGCCGTGAGGCTTGCGCCAAGACCAAAGTCTCGCCCGGCGTGGAATCCGGCTCGCGGCTTGGGGTGAGCGGACGCGAACAGATCGGCGCCGATACCGCCGCCATCTTTACGCTGGAAGCCGGGGTGGAAAACGATACCGGCCGTTCTGAGGAAGGCCGCCTGTTCGGGCGCCAGGCCTACGTCGGGCTGGACAGCCGGCAGTGGGGCATGCTGACCCTGGGCCGCCAGTACAATCTGCAATACGAAGCGCTGGCCGATGTGGCCGATCCTTTCCATGCCGGCCTGGCGGGCGCTTCCACCAACCTGATGGGCTACACCACCAAGCGCTACGACAACTCGGTGCGCTACTCCACGCCCGCGCTGCGCGGCGTGACGGCCAGCGCGATTTACAGCGTCGGCGAGTCGGCCTTCAGCACCTCCACCAACCGCGCCTATGGCGCCAGCATCGGCTTTGCCGGCGACACGGTGAATATCCGCGTCGCCTACCAGCGCAAGAACAATCCGATCACGGCCGAGGGTTCGACCCAGCCGGTGGACCTGTCGGCGCGCAACGGCCTGGTGGCCGCCAATGTCATTCTCGGGCCGGCCACCGTGTATGCGGCCTTCGGCATGAACCGCGGCGTGGGCAGCTCGCCCTGGGACCCGGCCAATCCGTACGGCGCGCTGGTGCTGTCCTCGCCTTCGCACAAGAGCAACGACTACCTGGCCGGGATCTCGCTGCCGCGCGGGAATGTCACGTATATGCTGTCCTTCATCCACAAGGACGACCGCACGCTGGCGAATATGGATGCGGACCAGGCCGCGATCGGCATGACCTACGCGTTCTCAAAGCGCAGCGCGCTGTACGCCGCCTACGCGCACATCAAGAACCGCAATGGCGCGCCCTACACGGTGGGCAACGCCACCGAGCGCGGGCGCGGCAATAACGCCATCAACCTCGGCTTCCGCCACGCCTTTTAAGAGCCGGCCGCCTTGGCGGCTGCGCCGCAATCGGCGGACAGCCAGCGTCCCGTACCTTCCACTACCATGTTTTGCGGCTTGCCGCCGGCCTGGCTGTTGACGTTCATCTTCATCGAGTAGCCGGTATTGCCGTTAAAGATCACCTGGCCGTTGCCGCTGGACTGCGGCTTGCTGCAAGTGAAGCTGACGTTCATGCCGCCCGGCACCGGCGTGCGCGTGGTGCTGCACTGGCCGGGCTGGCCCGACGGCAGCTCCTGCTTCTCCGCCATTTCCCTGGTCAGGCAATAGGTCAGCTTCACGCCGCCGCCTTCGGCCAGGCTCATGTTCACGCCATGCTTGGCCATCATCTGTTCCATCATCTTGCGCTGCTCGGGCGGCATATTTGCCATCTGCTGCTGCGCGGCCGCCATGGCGGCCATGGTTTCCGGGCTGCCCGAGGCGATGCGGTTGCTCAGCTCCCACAGGCCGGGCTTCATGCTGGTGTTCTGCGCCATGGCGGGCAGCACCGCGGCGACGGACAGGGCGCACAGCAGGGCGCGCAGCAGGGGCGGATGGCGGGTCATTGGATTCTCCTTGTCGGGTATCGGTAATCAGCTGCGCGGGGCCTGTTCGGCCACGAAGATTTCCACGCGGCGGTTGCGGGCGCGGCCGGCGTTGTCCTCGTTCGAGGCCACCGGTTCGCGCGCGCCGCGGCCTTCGACCACCACCCGCGTCGGCGACACGCCGCGCGAGGCCAGGTAGTCGCGCGTATGCGAAGCGCGGTCCACCGACAGGGGCTGGTTGATGGCGTCGCTGCCGGTGCTGTCGGTGTGGCCGATGATGGTCACGGTGGTGGCCGGATTTTCGTTCAGGGTGGAGGCGAAGCGGTCCAGGATGGGACGGAAATCGGGCTTGATGTCGGAGCGGCTGGTGTCGAACGAGATATCGCTCGGGATTTCCAGTTTCAGGCGGTTGTCGCCGGTCTGGCTGACCTGCACGCCGGTGCCCTTGGTGGCCTGTTCCATCTGCTGCTTCTGCGCTTCCATGCGCTTGGACCAGATATTGCCGACCACGGCGCCTGCCGCTGCGCCCAGCACCGCGCCGCCGGCCGCGCGGCCGCCGCCGCCATGGCCGGTGCTGGCGCCAAGAATGCCGCCCAGGGCGGCGCCGACGCCGGCCCCGGTCGCGGTGCCGCGCTGGGTGGCGTCCATATTGGCGCAGCCGCCCAGCATCAGGGAAACGGCCGTTGCTGCGGCCAGGACTTTGCTAGCAAAAGGTGGGTTCATGGCATACCTCCTCGGTTCCAGGGTCTTAGTGTAGCGCGAATGGGAATGCGCGAAAAGAACGGGGCGGCGCTGCATGGGTGCAGGGCCGCCCCGGTAGAGTCCCGCCAGGGAGCGCTAGATGCCGCGTCCGCTGATCAGGCGCAGCAGGATCATGATGACGGCCACAACCAGCAGGATGTGGATGAAGCCGCCGATCGTATAGGAAGTGACCAGGCCAAGCAGCCACAGAATGATCAGCACGACAGCGATGGTATACAGCATGATGTCTCCTTTCGTTACCGGGTTGGGTTGTTTGAGGCTATTTTCCACGCGACTGGGTATCACATCTGTACGCTGGCGTACTTAACGATGACGCCACGCACCTTTTTCCACGCGCACACGGTCGCCTTCGCGGTACGAGGGCGAGCTGGTATGGAAGCTGCGGTACTTGCCGTCTTCCATGCGCACCCGCACCGTGTAGCTGGTGGAGGCCTTGACGTTGCCTTCCACCTGGTTGCCGACTACCGCGCCGCCCACGGCGCCGGCCACGGTGGCCAGCTGGCGGCCATGGCCGCTGCCGATCTGGTTGCCCAGCAGGCCGCCCACCACGGCGCCGGCGCCGGCGCCCAGGCCGCTGCCTTCGGCGCGCTGCTTCACGGCTGACACGGACTCGACCACGCCGCAGCTATGGCAGACGGCAGGCGCGCTGCGGCGTACCGGTTCGGCGGCCGGTGGCGCCGGCGGTTCGGCTGGCGCAGAGCCGCCACCGCTGCTGCCGGGCGCGTAGCTGGCGCCGCTGCTGTCATACGCGGGGCCGGCGGACTTCTGCAGCGCAAGCTGGGTTGGCGCATCGGCCACGGGCGGCCCCATCTGCGCCACCGGCGCCGTATCGCGCCCGCCGCCGCCGATGGATGAGGGCAGCCAGCCCATGATGGCGGCCAGGCCGACGCCGCAGAACAGGATCACGGCGACCGCGGCAATCAGCAGCACCGGATGGGTGGTATAGCGTACAGGCTGAACTGGTTGTTGTTCCATGATTCTTCCTTTCCTCAGAGACATTTACATTGTCGGCGGCATGCCCGGGCGATTCCGTGCGTCAGCGTACATACAGTCCAAATAATTGCCTTTACGCTCAGCCTAAAACCCATCAGGCCCAATGCGATGACCTTGAATCTGAACACTGCGCACCGCAGCTCCTCCTCACCGCAACGCTCCGGCAACCGGCTGCTGGCCAGCCTGCCGGAACACGACCTCGACCACGTGCAGGCCCTGTGCGAGCTGGCCGAGGTCGAGGTGGGCCAGGTCCTGTTCGAGCCGGGCCAGCCGATCGAGTACGTGTACTTCCCGCTGGACGCCCTGGTATCCCTGCTGGCGGTGGCCGAAGGCCGCATGACGCTGGAAGTGGGCGCTGTCGGACGCGAGGGCATGATGGGCGCCTCGGTGGCGCTGGGCCATCGCCTGGCCCAGGTGCGCGCCGTGGTGCAGCGCAGCGGGCATTGCCTGCGCATGGAGGCGGCCGAGTTCTGCACCGAGTTTGCGCACCTGGAGTCGCTGCAGCACCTGCTGCACCGCTACACCAATACCCTGCTGGCGCAGGCCATCCAGATTGCCGTCTGCAGCCGCTTCCACGTGCTGGAGGCGCGCCTGGCGCGTTCGCTGCTGATCACGCGCGACCGCCTGCAGTCGGAAAAATTCCACATGACGCATGAATTCCTGGCGCATGCGCTGGGCGTGCGCCGCGTCGGCGTGACCAAGGCCGCCAGCGCGCTGCAGCAGCAAAAGCTGATCAGCTATAGCCGCGGCAATATCGAAATCCTGGATTCGGCGGGACTGGAAGCGGTGTCGTGCCGCTGCTATGAACTGGTCAAGGACAGCGGCAGCATCGGGATGGGCAGCGTTTTCCTGTAACACGCCGCCCGGGGCGGGAAGCTTAGCGGCTTGGCTTGTTGACCTGGTTACCGATCACGCCGCCGACGGCAGCGCCACCCACGGTACCCAGCGCCGAACCGCCGGACAGCACCGAGCCGGCTACTGCGCCGACACCGGCGCCGACCGCCGTATTCTTGTCCTGGGTGGACATCGAGGAACAGGCGCCCAGGCTCATTGCCGCGGCCGCCATCGTCAGGGTAAGGGCAAGCTTTTTCATGATGATCTCCTTTTGCGTGGGTTAGTTTTGTTTCAGGCGCATTTCATTCTTGACGACCTTCACGCCGGCCACGCTACGCGCGGTGGCGAGCGCCTGGTCGATCTGCTCCTGGCTGTTCAGGAAGCCGCTCAGGCGTACTTCGCCGTCGTAGCTGTCCACCGTGATGTCGGAAGAATTCAGGCCGGGCTGCGCGGTCATGGCGCTTTGCACCGTGCTGCGCAGGGCGGAATCGCCGACCGCAGCCGTGGGCGGCGCGGATTCCGTGGCCGCGCAGGCGACCAGGATTGCCAGTACACAGCCCGAGGCCAGGGTGGGAAGAGAAGTCAAGGTTCTCATTGCATGCTCCTTCTGAAACGGCGCTTGGTGCGCCGACAGTTCCAGATTAAGGAGCACGGGTGAGATGATCTGTTCGCCATCTCACCCTGTAACGGTTTGTTACCTTATGGCTTTTTTCTTTGCCGCCACCTGGGCATTGGTCTTGCCCGGCGGCGGCGCGACCGGCGCCTGTCTGGCTTCGGCCAGCAGGGCGGCGCACTGGTTTTCCTTGTCGGCCCCGCCGCTGATCAGGGGCGCCAGCGCGGCTGCCGGCGCGGCCAGCGCAGCCAGCGCAATGGCGCCGCCGGCACGCATCGCCAGCACGCCCTTGTCGATCGCCACGTCCGGATTTTTCATGGTGCCGCGCACATAGATCGGCGCGCGCAGCGAGACGATGCGCAGGCCCTTGGCGTCCGGCCGCAGCGTCAGGTCGAGCCGCTCGTCGGCCAGGTTGACCGAGCCCTGCACGCGCACCACGGCGTCTTCGGTATCCATCACCAGGTAGCGCGTGCTGGCCAGGCCTTTTTCCACGCCGAAATTACCGGCCAGGCAGTTCAGCTTGACGGGCTTGTCGCCAAACAGCTTGGTCAGCACGATATTGCCGACGTTCAGGCCCATCTGTTCCAGCAGCAGCTTGCTGATGGTGCCGTCGTTGACCAGGGTCTTCAGCTCGCCGTTGGACGAGGCCATCAGGGTCGCCACCGAATTGCCGGTCGCGCTCAGCCTGGCTTCGGCATTGATCTCGCCCACCGTGGCCTGCATCTGCGGCAGCTTGGGGAAAAGTTCCTTCAGCTTGATGTGCTTGCCGGTGGCCGACAGTTCGGCGGCAATCGCATCCTTGACCTTGGCCCCGCTGCCGTCCAGCTTGACGGTGGAGGCCATCTCGCCGCCGGCAAAGTTGAAGTTCAGCGGCGTCAGGCGCAGCACGCCATCCTTCATGTGCAGTTCGGTGTACAGGCGGCTCAGCGGCAGCTGCCTGGTGCGTACGATGCGCTCGGCGCGGAAGGTGACGTCGGCATCCAGCGCGGTCCAGCGCTCGGTGCGGAACTTCTCCACCGGCAGCACCTTGTTGCCCGGCTGTACCGGCGCCACGCCGCGCGCTTCCTTGCTGGCGTTCGAGTCGCCGCCCACCAGCGGGCCGAGGTCGTCGAATTGCAGCAGCTTCGAGCGCACGTCGCCGGTCAGCAGGCCGCGCGGCTGGCGCCGCTCGTAGGCCAGCTTGCCGGCGATATCGCTGTCGCCCACGCGGCCGGTAAAGTCCTGGTAAGTCCACACGCCCTTGGCCAGGTTGCCGCTCAGGTGGCCCTGGGTGCTGAAGGCCGGGGTTTCCGGCAGCAGCAGGCCGGTCAGCGGATACAGGCGCGCCATCGAGGCGCCGCTCACCTTCAGCCGCATATCGATGGCGGCCAGGTGCACCGGGTTGGTCAGCGTGCCCTCGGCCGAGCCGCTGACCAGGCCGACCTTCACCTCGCCCTGGATCGGGAAGGGCAGGCTGGAATCCTGCAGGGCCAGCACGGCGCCGGTCTTGCCCTTGCCGCTGATGCGCTGCCTGTTCCACTCGCCGCTCAGGGTCCAGGCAATGCTGTATTTGGGATCGTTGGCCAGGCCGTCCAGCCGGGCGGTGGCGTCGATCTTTTCGATATCGTCGGCCAGGTGCAGCACGCCCTTGGTGAAGACCACGCGGTTCAGGTCCATTTTCCACGGCGAGGGCTGGTCCTTCTTCTGGAAGGTCCAGTTGTTGCTGCCGGTCTCGCTGCGCAGCAGCTCGACCTGCGGCGCATCGAAGCGCAGCTCGGGAATCGAAATCTCCTTTGCCAGCAGGGCGAAGGGATTGAGCGAGAAGGAAATGCGCTGGGCGGCCGCCATATCGCCTTGCGGCATGCTGGCCGGATTGCCCAGGTGGACATCCTGCGCCTGCAGGTGCGGCCAGGGAATCCAGTCGTGCCAGCTGTGCTCCCTGGCCGCTTCCGGCGGCTTGTGCCAGCTCAGCGACAGGTCGCCGCGGATGGCAAAGGGGCGGTTCATCGCTTCGCTGGCTTTCTCGTTCAGCCAGGGCTTGGCGCGGTTAACGTCATAGGTCAGCACGAAAATGACTGCGGCAACGGGGATGGCGATCAGGGTGCCTGCAGTGGCAAGGGCAATCTTGCGGCGGCGTGGCATGGGCATGATGCGGCCTTTCTTTGGTGCATGGAATAGTTCCAAGGCTAGCACTGCAGGCAGTTACTTACTGTTCGCGAGCGCACATCAGGCATCTATGTGCGGAAACGTACTGAAGCCCAACGCTGCAGCTTATATAACTTCCATACGACGACAACCTGACGAGATTCCTGTCAATCAAACGAGGAGAAAAATTATGGATTCTTTATATCGTCTGCAAGTCTTGCTGTGCGCCCTGGCGGTAACGGTACTGAGCGCCTGCAGCAGCATGAAGGCGCCGGCCACCGCCGACGTGGCCGTGTCGCGCGAGGCCGTGGCGAACGCTGCCTCGGCCGGCGCACCGGAACTGGCGCCGGCGGAAATGGCGGCTGCGCGCGACAAGATGCTGCGCGCCAACCAGGCGCTGGCGGCCAAGGACTACCGCGCGGCGCAGGACCTGGCGCAGCAGGCCCAGGCCGACGCCAGGCTGGCGCAGAGCAAGGCCAACAGCGCCAAGGCCACCGATGCCGCCAACGCACTGCAGGAAGATATCCGCGTGCTGCGCGAGGAACTGAACCGCGTCAACAATAACCAGACCCAGTAAGAAAGGAGCACACCATGAGCAAGCCGATCATCAAACCCATGCTGTTTGCCCTTGCCGTCGCGCTGGCCGCTTGCAGCACCACGCCGACTTCGACCAGCACGCTGGAGCAGGCGCGCGCCGACTTCTCGGCGGCCCAGGCCAATCCCGATGTGGCCAGGTACGCCAATATGGAAATGGCCGCCGCCACGCGCGCGCTGGACCAGGCCAATGCCGCGTCCGCCAAGCGCGAGAGCCTGAACGAGATCGACCAGCAGGCCTATATCGCCAAGCAGAAAATTGCGGCAGCCCAGGAAACGGCGCGCGCCAGGGCAGCGGAGGCCCAGGTGGCCAACGCCGCCCAGCAGCGCGACCAGATCCGCCTGGAGGCGCGCACCGCGGAAGCGGAAGCGGCCAAGCGCCAGGCCGACCAGGCGGCAGCCGAAGCCGCCGCGGCCCAGGCGCGCGAAGCCCAGGCCCAGAGCCAGATCACGGCCGAACAGCAGCGCGCCGCCGCGCTGGCGCAGCAGCTGGCCGACCTGCAGGCGAAACAGACCGAGCGCGGCATCGTCATCACTTTTGGCGACGTGCTGTTCAACACCGACCAGGCCGTGCTGACGGCACAGGGCATGCAGACCGCCCAGCGCCTGGCCGACGCGCTGCGCAACGCGCCTGACCGTTCGGTGCTGGTGGAAGGTTTTACCGACAGCACCGGCACCGCGTCCCACAACCTGGAACTGTCGCAGCGGCGCGCCGAATCGGTGCGCAGCGCGCTGATGCAGATGGGCGTGGAGCGTTCCCGTATCGACACGCGCGGCTATGGCGAAGCGTATCCGGTGGCCGGCAACAGCTCGGCCAGCGACCGCCAGCTGAATCGCCGCGTGGAAATCGTTCTCTCCGAGGCAGGCCGTCCGCCGGCCATGCGCCGCTAACCCACCCACAAGGAAGAACCCATGGCTGATTTAAACCACCCCCCGCACGGCATCGACAAGGCCGCCATCCGCGCCGCGGCCCAGAACCTGGCCGACGGCGCCGTGACCGAAGGCTACAAGGCCGACCGCGTCGCCGTGCTGGAAATGCTGAACGAAGCGCTGGCCACCGAGCTGGTCTGCATCAATCGCTACAAGCGGCACTATTACACGGTCAGCGGCGCGCAAAACGCCGGCATCAAGGCCGAATTCCTCGAACATGCCACCGAGGAGCAGGAGCATGCGGACTGGATTGCGGAACGCATCGTGCAATTGAACGGCGAACCCGATTACAATCCTGCAACGTTGCTCGATCGTAGCCATGCCGAGTATGATGACTCTCGGGAGGTGCAGTCCATGGTCCGCGCCAACCTGATAGCCGAACGCGTGGCCATCGAATCCTACCGCCAGATGATCGAGCGGATCGGCGACAGCGATCCGACCACCAAGCAGCTCTTGATCAGGATCATGGCGGTGGAAGAGGAACACGCCGACGATATGCGAGATTTGCTGGAATAACCGAAGCCCAAAAGAGGAGTCCTACCATGCTGGAAAATAACATCAGTACCGTCAACAACGACGTCAGAACCCTGGTCAAGGATGCGCAGGCATTGTTCACGGCCGCCACCGCCCTGACCGGCGAAAAGGCCGAGGAACTGCGCGGCCGCGGCATGAAGGCGCTGGACAGCGCCCTCGCCAAGGCGCAGGAAGCCCAGGCCAGTGCAGTCGCCGCGACCAAGCAGGTGGCCACTTCCACCGACGCCTATGTGAAGGAAAATCCATGGCGTTCGATCGCGGTTGCCGCAGGCGTTGGCCTGCTGGTGGGCGTGATCTTGGGCCGCAAGTAAGCCGCCATGGCAGGCGAAACCATGGAGGAACAGGCCGCTGCGCCGCAGCCCGGCCTGATCGGCTCGCTGTCGGCGGTGGTGCGCAACAGCATGCGCCTGCTGCTGTCGCGGCTGGAGCTGGCGGCGCTGGAACTGTCGGAGCTGCGCAATCACTTGCTGCAGCTGTCGGTGGTGTTCGCGCTGGCCATGCTCATGGCCTGGTTCGCCATTGCCTTCGGCACGGCCACGCTGATCTACCTGGCCTGGACTGCCCTGGGCTGGTGGATCCTGCTGATCCTGGCGGCAGCCTTTGCCGTGATTGCGATCGGACTGGTGCTGTATGCACGCAGCCTGATCCGGCAGGGCAGGCTGGCGCTGCCGGCCACGATGGCCGAACTGAAGGCCGACCGCGACGCGCTCTTGTAAAGGAAGACCATGTCGAAGAAAGAAGCGGAAGCGGCGCTGGCCGCCAACAAGCAGCGCCTGATCAAGGAAGGCGAGCTGTACCGCCTGTATGTGCTGCATTCCAAGCACCAGGTGCTCAACGCCCTGCATCCGGACCGCCTGCTGCATGGGGCGGTCGATCATGCGGTGGGCGCGCTGCAGGGCCGGCTGGGCAATCTGCTGGGCGGCTTGAGCGGCCCGGGCGGCGGCATCGAGCGCTTTAACCTGGGCTCGATCAAGTCGCTGGCGCCGTATGCCCTGACGGTGGGCTCCTTCATCATGCGCAAGCGGCTGCTGAAGCCGGCGCTGGCCGTGACCGCGCTGGCGGCCGTGGCCGCCGGCTGGCTGCTGCGCCGCAAGCCGGACCCGAATCCCTGATCAGTGTCCGCGTTTGAGCTGCGACATGTACTGGGCTGAAATGCCCAGGAAGGATGCCAGCGCGCGCTGCGAGATGGCCGGTTCCAGCCGCGGATAGGCTTCGCGGAAGGCTTGCAGCCGCTCGGCCGCGCTGGGCAGCACCAGGATGCGCTGGTTGCGCGCATAGCGGCCGACCGAGGCTTCCATCACCTTTTGCACGTAGCCGTGCACGCAATTGATCTGCGCCGTCAGCTGCTGCAGCAGCGGCCAGCTGATGCGGTGCCCCACCACCGGCGTTTCGGCGATAAAGAATTCGCGCGCCGGCAAGCCTTCGCGCCCCGCCTGCATATCGGCATAGGAGCCGGAATCGTCGCCGTCGCACATGAAGCCGAGCGTCACGTCCACGCCGTCGGCGCTGAAATAGCCGCGCCGCACGATGCCGCTGGCAATCCAGTAAAAATCGTTGGCACGCTCGCCTGCGCGCTGCAGGTAGTCGCCTTTGCGGAATTGGACTTCGGTCGTGTCAGCCTGGAAGTAGCGCGTGAAGCAGTCGTACAGATCGCTGCCGACACCAAGCTTGTGCATGACCGCGTCCTTCAAGTCGGCACGGTGCCGGAGGTAGGGAGTCGCCATGCCGCCATGCTAGCGGAAGACGCTCCCTTTTGCCCAATTCCAATTGGAATGGCAGCCATAACCCCTTGTCGGAGCGCCATGCTTGCCGCCGTGCTACTGGCCGCTGCTCTCGTAGGTTTTCGACAAGTCTTTGGATGCCATGTGAATATCGCGGATATTGGCCATGTCCTGCCTGTGGGTGGCGCGCGCTTCGCGCACGCAGTCGCTGCGCGCGGCGGCGGCGGCCTGCTTGCAGTCCTGCAGCGCTTCCTGCAGGGCGGCGTTGATTTCCTTGCGCAGCGTGGCCATCTCGGCCTGCTGCGATTTGTCGGCCCGGTACCAGCGGGCCGGATCGCCCTGCCTGATTTCCTGTTGCTGCTGGCGCGCGATGTCGGGCGGCGTGCTCTGGGCGTAAGCGCTGCCCAGGGCGGCGGCCAGCACGGCGCTGAGAATCAGTGTCCGTTTCATGTTCGCTCTCCTGAAAAAAGAAGGGGCGCCGCAGCGCCCCGGGTTCTACAGCCTGCCGGTCAACAGCAGGATCAGCAGGATTACCACGATCAGGCCGGCCAGGCCGCTGGGCGCATAGCCCCAGTTGCGGCTATACGGCCAGGTGGGCAGGGCGCCCAGCACCAGCAGAACGAGGATGATCAGCAGAATGGTTCCCATTGCGGTTCTCCTTTAATAGCGGCTGAGTAAGGCTTAGTAACGATAGACGCGGCCATCGACCATGCGCACGCGGCTGCCCACGCGCAGGTCGCCTACGCCGTCCTGGTTGACGGTGCGGTAGTCGCCGTTATCCATGCGCACGCTGATCTGGTACACCTCGTGCGGGGCATTGCGGCTTTTCTCGACCTGGTTGCCGACCACCGCGCCGCCAATGGCGCCCGCAGCGGTGGCAGCGGTACGGCCGCCGCCGGACCCGATCTGGTTGCCGGCCAGTGCGCCCAGCAGGCCGCCGGCCACGGCGCCTGCGCCGCTGGTGGATGGGTCGACGCGGACGATCTGGATCGAGTCGATGGTGCCGTAGGTGGCGGCGTCGGCGCGCGTCGAGTAGTCGGTTTGCTGCGGATAATTGTTGCTGGCGCAGCCGGTAGTCAGAGCAGCGACTGCAAGCATCATCGTTGCCAGGGTGGTGGTCGTTTTCATTTAGTGTCCTCCAGAATGATGTGTAGCCAGCATAGACAGGCTGGCTCAAGAGGTCTGTGCGATGACGCACCGTGACTTATGTTCGGCAGCGAACAGAACTCCGGAGCAATTAGCTGGACACTAGGCAACGTCGCAAGGCGACTAACCACTCTACCAACCAAGGAGAAGCATCATGAAAATCGCCCGCAATATCGCAATGGCTGTGTTTGCTGCCGCTACCGTATTTGGCGTGGTCGGCTGCTCGTCAACCCCAACCAAGGAAAGCGCAGGCGAGTACATCGACGACGCCGCCATCACCGCCAAAGTGAAGGCCAGCATTGTTAACGAACCGACCCTGAAGGCCACCGAAATCAATGTGGAAACCTTCAAGGGCACCGTGCAGCTGAGCGGCTTCGTGGCGCAGCCGGCCGACATCACCAAGGCGGGTGAAATCGCCCGTGGCGTGAACGGCGTGAAGTCGGTGAAGAACGACATCCGCGTCAAGTAAGCTGGCTGCATTGCCCTGATACAGCGCCATGGACCAGCCTGAAGAGCACGGCACGCCGCGGCTTCCGCTGCATGTCGATGCCCGCGGGCTGGCGCTGGGCATTATTGCCACGGTCGTTTTTCTGTACGCCCTGCAGTGGGGCCGCATGTTCCTCGTGCCCCTGCTGCTTGGCATCCTGATTGCCTATACCCTGAACCCCCTGGTGTGCTGGCTGGAACGCTGGCATGTGCGGCGCGCCCTCGGCACCACCCTGGTCACGGTCGCCATCCTGTGCGGCATGGCAGTGGTGGCGGACAAGGTGCACGGCGAATTCACGAATATCATGGAAGAGCTGCCGGCTGCCGGCCGCAAGCTGTCGCGCCTGGTGGCCACCACCACCGGCGCCTCGGGCGGCACGCTGCAGCGCATCCAGGCCGTGGCCAACGAGCTGGAGCAGGCCACCACCGGCGGCGGCGTGCTGCGCAAGCCGCCGAAGAAACCGCTGGCCGTGGTCAGCGAAGGCGGCAGCATCAAGGTGATCGACCTGGTGTGGGCCGGCTCGCGCGGCCTGGCCTCCTTCCTCAGCCAGGCCATCATGGTCAGCTTCCTGGTGTATTTCCTGCTGCTGTCCGGCGATACCTTCAAGCGCAAGCTGGTCAAGCTGACCGGGCCTTCGCTCAGCAAGAAGAAGATCACGGTGCAGATCCTGGAAGAGATCAACGCCTCCATCCAGCGCTATATGTTCATGCTGCTGGTGACCAATGTGCTGCTGGCGATGCTGACCTGGATCGCCTTCATCCTGATCGGGCTGGACAATGCCGGCGCCTGGGCCATCGTGGCCGGCCTGCTGCACCTGATGCCGTATTTCGGTTCGCTGCTGGTGACGCTGGCCACCGGCCTGGTGGCCTGGCTGCAGTTCGAGGCGCTGTCGCCGGTGCTGCTGGTGGCCGGCGCCTCGCTGGGCCTGGCCACCGTGGTCGGCCTGCTGGTCACCACGCTGATGACGGGCCGCATCGCGCGCATGAATTCGGCGGCCGTCTTCGTCAGCCTGCTGTTCTGGGGCTGGCTGTGGGGCGTGTGGGGCCTGCTGCTGGGCGTGCCGCTGACGGTGATCCTGAAAGCGGTGGCCGAGAAGGTGGAAGGGATGGAAGTGGTGGCCGAGCTGCTGGGCGAGTGAGCCCGGCCCCGCGTTTCAGCGCCGCGGATTGCCCTGCGCGTCGCGCGGATGGTGGCGCAGGCTGCCCAGCTGCAGCGCATACTGGCGGGCGAATTCGGCGCCCAGGAAAAAGATCTGCGCCGAGTAGTACACCCACAGCAGCACGGCAATCAGCGAACCGGCGGCGCCGAAGCTGTCGGTCACGCCGCTGTTGCCGATGTAGGCGCCGATCGCAAATTTGCCCAGCGTGAACAGGGCCGCCGTGCACAGCGCGCCGATGGACACGTCGCGCCAGGACAGCCGGATGCGCGGCAGCATCTTGTAGATCACGCCAAACAGGGCGGCAATCACCACGAAGCTGATCACGTAGTTCAGGCCGGTCAGCAGCTCGGCCCAGCCCTGCCAGTAATGGCTCATGAATTTCTCCACCACCGCCAGCGCGGCGCTCACCACCAGCGACACCATCAGCAGGAAGCCCAGCACCAGCACCATGCCGAAGGACAGCAGGCGGGTGCGCACGGTGTCCCACACGGTGCCCGTCTTCAGCGGCGGCAGCTGCCAGATCTCGTCCAGGCTGGCCTTCAGTTCGGCAAACACGCTGGTCGCGCCAAACAGCAGCAGGCCGCCGGCCACCAGGGTGGCGATCCGGCCCTGGTCTTCGTTGTGCGCGCCGGACAGCACCAGCTGGATGGCTTCCGCCCCCTTGCTGCCGACCAGGCCGCGCAGCTGGTAGAACAGCTCGCCGCGCGCCGCTTCTTCGCCGTAGAACAGGCCGGCAATGGCAATCACCAGCACCAGGATCGGCGCCAGCGAAAACAGGGTGTAGAAGGCGAGGGCGGCGCCCTTGCTGCTGGCGCGGTGCTCGAACCATTCGTTGACGGCGCACCAGCCGACCGTGGGCAGCTTGCGCCAGAAGTTTCTCCAGTTCATTTTCGCCTCCGCAAAAGCAGATGGGCGCACAAGGCGCCCATCTGTCGGTTCAAGGGAGCTGCCTCCCTGTCGCGATCACTTACTGAACTTTACGTTCGACGGTGATCTGTTCCACTTCCACGCGGCGGTTCGGCTCCAGGCACTTGATCAGTTCCGGACGCTTCATCTTGCCGTCGCAGGCGACCACAGGATTGGCCTTGCCCTTGCCCACGGCTTCCAGGCGGTCGGCGCCCACGCCTTTGCCCACCAGGTAGGACTTGACGGCGTTGGCACGCTGTTCGGACAGTTTCTGGTTGTACTTGTCCGAGCCGATGCGGTCGGTGTAGCCGGTGATGGTGATGCCGTTGATCGAGGTGTTCTCGTTCAGCAGCTTGGCCATGTCGTCCAGCTTAGGCTGTTCCGGCGCCAGCTTGGCGCTGTCGAAGGCGAACAGTTCGGTAGCCGACATCGTCACCTTCTCGAAGCGTGCTGGCGGAGGTGGCGGTGGTGGCGGCGGCGCGACCGGTGCCGGTTCCGGCGCGGCGACCGGGGCCGGCGCCGGCGGCGCAGGCGGTTGCGGGGTTGGGCCCAGGGCGTAGTTCAGGGCGAAGAACAGGTACTGGTTGTTGGACTTGGACGGACGGAACTCATCGCCGCGCAGGAAGCCGTGCACGTTGCGCACGTCACCCTGGAACGACCAGCGGTCGTTGATCACGGTCTGGAAACCGATACCGGCGCTGACGTACGGCGAGGTACGGCGGGCGCGCACGGAAGCGATGCCAGGGCTCAGCGTATCGCGCTCGGCGCCCACGCCGACCAGCACGAAGGGACGGAAGGTTTTACGCGAGAAGAAGTACAGCGCGTCAACGCCCAGGGTTTCCTGTTTGTAGGAAGCGGCGGTTTCGTCGGTCTTGGCCCAGGTATAACCCATCTGAATGTCGAAGTTCTCGTTCAGTGGTTTGCCAACGCGCAGGCCGTAGGCCTTGTCGTTGCTCAGGTTATTCCAGTCCTTGTCCGGATGCATGACGCCGATGGCGCCTTGTACATACCAGTTAGGGTTGATGGCCGGTGCGGCGTCCTGCGCCATGGCGGCGGAGGTTGCGCACAGCGCTGCGGCAATGGCAATGCTCTTAATTTTATTCACTAGATAACTCCCGATGTGAGTGAAGTGACTACTCATCAAAAACGCATGACGCCGGTGGCGGATGCGTCAACGATGTGTCCCAGCTAGGTATTGCTGTGGGGCTCAGTTTATTGGATGTAACTTCCCGTCTTTTGTGCGGCAGCGCACAAAGAACCCGTATTTTAGCAAAAACTGTAGTTTTTTTGTAACGTGAGCGTTTTGCGCACTTTGAAAAGCAGGCAAAAAACACCCCGCCAGGGGCGGGGTGTTGTCAGAAAGCTACTCAGCTTAGCGGGCAGGCGGGGGATTTTCGGCGGGGGGCGGGGTATTTTCCGCCGGCGGCAGCACCACCGTGGTGTCGCCCGGCTTGCCCGCTTCGCCTTGCGGCCCCTGCGCGCCAGGGGCGCCGGCCTCGCCCTGCGGTCCTGGCGGACCCGGCACCGGCACCGGTACTTCCTTTTCCACCGTTGCCGGCGGTGGATTGTTCGTCACGCTTTTTTCGCAGGCCGTCAGGCCAAGGGTGGCCAGCATGGCCAGCAGAATCGTCGTCTTCATGTTTGCGGACCTTTCTGAAAGTCATGGATGAAGTGCCTCCAGCATAGGCAAACCCGGCCGCCTGCTCTGTACGGACGCGCACACAGTCTGATGCAATCGATAAAGTTTGCATTATGTCAATGCTAATCGGATTTTATGTTCGTTGCCGCACAGACCGATGAGCCGGTGGCGGGCAATCTTGAGCTCACAGATTTCCGCATCCTGGATCGTTATAAGGAGTGTTCAAATGCATGCAATCAGAGAAGCAAACGATATGACCCCCGGTGAAGCAATGGCCGCCCGCCAGGAGCTGGCCAGCCGTCCACGCCTGGCCCTGGTGGAACGGCCTGGCCCCGTGACCGAGCGCAAAGCCCTGTCGTTGGCCCCGATCGAGCGTGTGCGTTCGACCTCCGCCACCCTGCGCCGCATCGAGAACATGCAAAAGCTGATCGCCGAGCTGCAGAGCCATGAAATGCTGGCCGACGAAATCGCCTGGTTCCTGAAATTCTCGCCCTCCGGCGCACGCAAATACATCCGCGACCTGCGCGATGCCGGCGTGATCGAGCTGGCGCGCTATATCGAAGGCACCGCCACCTACCTGGGCAAGGCGGTTTACCGCCTGACGCCGGATGCCGAACGCGTGCAGACCTTCCTGGCCGCCATCGCCCAGCCGAAACGCGAAGGCGCACCGCCCCGCAAGGAGCGTCCGAGCCTGCGCGAGCAGAGCATGGCCGGCAGCGGCCGCCACTTCCACATCCTGGCCGACGACACCCATTACGCGATCCGCGTCAACCGTGGTCCGGTCAGCCGCGACCCGCTGGTGGCCGCGCTGTTCGGCGCACCCGCTTCGCTGCAGAAAGCACAGCCTTAACAATCGGTGTAAGCTTCCATTGCCGGTATTGAAATACCGGTAGACAACCTCATCTGTGGCGGACATGTTCTGTTATGGACGGCTTATATGGAAGCTTTGCTCTGGTTGAGTCTTGCGGCGCTGCTGTTTTCCGCGCCGTTCTGGTACCCGCGCTGGACCCTGAAACGGGCGCTCGCACGTCCGTTATCGCCCTCCGCGCTGGCCATCCTGCAGCGCAATCTCCCCGTCTACCGGCGCATGCCGTCCGAGCTGCAGCAGCAGCTGCAGCGGCTGATCGTGCAGTTCCTGCACCAGAAAAAAATCGTCGGCTGCCTCGACCTCGAAGTGAGCGAGGAAATGCGCGTGACGATTGCGGCCCAGGCTTGCCTGCTGCTGCTCAACCGCCCGTCCAAGGTGTACCGTACGCTGCACACCATCCTGCTGTATCCGGGCGCCTTCATTGCCGACCGCCAGGAAGTGGGGCCGGGCGGCGTGGTGTCCGATGCGCGCCAGCAGATGCTGGGCGAATCCTGGAGCGACGGCCGGGTGGTGCTGTCCTGGGACGACGTGAAGCGCGGCGCCGAGGACTGGTCCGATGGCCACAACGTGGTGCTGCATGAATTCGCGCACCAGCTGGACAGCGAATCGGGCAACAACAACGGCGCGCCCTACCTGGGCAGCCAGGAAAGCTACCGCAGCTGGTCGCAGGTGCTGCAGCGCGATTTCGATGCGCTGCGCCGCGACGCCTATTTCGGCCGCCATGACAGCGTGATGGACCATTACGGCGCCACCAATCCGGCCGAGTTCTTTGCGGTGGCCACCGAGACCTTCTTCGAGAAGCCGTGGCAGCTGTCCGAACGCCATGCCGAGCTGTTTGCCGAGCTGCGCAAGTATTACCGCGTCGATCCGCGCGAGTGGCTGCCGCCGCCGCCACCGCCCCAGCCGGAACCGCAGCTGGTGGCCGTGCCGCTGCCGTCGCGTTCCTACGCCTGGGCCAACTGGTAAGAGGCCATGGAGGACGGGGAATTCGACTTCTTCAGCCCCGACACGCCGGCCCCGGCCGGCATTCCCGCTTCGCCGCTGCAGCGCCTGCAATACCTGGTGGATAACACGCCGGCCATCATCTACGCCGCCGTCCCCAGCGGCGACTTCAAGATGACCTTCGTCAGCAGCAATGCCTGCAATGTGCTGGGCTACCGTCCCGAGGAAATGGTGGCCGATGCGAACTTCTGGTTCGACCACATCCACCCGGACGATGCGCCGCACATCTTCTCCAGCCTGGCCCTGCTGTTCACGCAGGGCCAGCGCAGCTACGAATACCGTTTCCGCGCCGCCGACGGGCGCTATCTGTGGATGCACGACCAGCTGCGCCTGATCCGCGATGCGGCCGGTGCGCCGCTGGAAGTGGTCGGTTCGCTGACCGATATTTCCGCCCGCAAGCAGATGGAAGAACAGCTGCTGCAGGCGGAGAAGATGGCCTCCATCGGCCAGCTGGCGGCCGGCATCGCGCACGAGATCAACAATCCGGTGGGCTTCGTGAATTCGAATATGGGCTCGCTGAAGGAGTATGTGGATACGCTGTTTGGCGTGATCGACGCCTACCAGCAGGTGCTGCTGGATGGTCCCGGCGCGCCGGTCTTGCAGGCGCGCATGGCGCCCTTGCTGCAGGCGGCGGAACTGGACTACCTGCGCCAGGATGCCACGGCCCTGGTGCGCGAATCGCTGGAGGGCCTGCGCCGCGTGCGCGACATCGTGCAGGCGCTGAAGGACTTCACCCATGTGGGCGAGGCCGAATGGCAGCTGGCCGACCTGCACAAGGGCCTGGACAGCACGCTGAACATTGTCGCCAACGAGCTGAAGCTGCGCGCCACGGTGGCAAAGGACTATGCCGAACTGCCCCTGGTGCGCTGCCATGCCTCGCAGCTGAACCAGGTGTTCGTCAACCTGCTGGTCAACGCGGCGCAGGCCATGCAGCAGCCGGGCGTGATCCGCATTGCCACCGGCGTTGCGGCCGGCAAGCCGGACTGGGTCTGGGTGCGCATCGCCGACAGCGGCGCCGGCATCGCGCCGGAACACCTGCAGCGCATCTTCGAACCCTTCTTCACCACCAAGCCGGTGGGCAGCGGCACGGGGCTGGGATTATCGCTTTCCTACCGCATCGTGCAGCGGCATGGCGGGCACATCGACGTCAGTTCGGCAGCCGGGCAGGGCACGGCGTTTACCGTGCATCTGCCGGTGCACGGACGCGACCAGGCCGGCGCGCTCAGCGCGCATGGCGGATCGGCAGCGTGACGCGGAAGGCGGCGCCCTGGCCCGGCGCGGACTCGACCTCGATGCGGCCGTGATGCTTGTGCACGATGCCGCGCGCCAGCGACAGGCCCAGTCCCGTGCCCTTGCCGGGCGCCTTGGTGGTGAAGAAGGGCTCGAAAATGCGCTCCAGGTTTTCCGGCGCGATGCCGCGCCCGTTGTCGCTCACGCTGAACCACACCTGCTCGCCTTCGCGTCCGCTGCGCACGGTAATCGTGCCGCGCTGCGAGCCCAGCGCCTGCATGGCGTTGACCACCAGGTTCATCACCACCTGGTTCAGCTGCTGCGGCAGGCATTCTATGTCCGGCAGCGCGGCGTAGTCGCGCACCACGTCCGCCTTGTAGCGCAGCTCGTTGCCGACGATATTCAGCGTGGCCTCGATGCCCTGCTGCAGACTGGCCAGCACCCAGTCCTGCTGCGCATCCACGCGCGAGAAATCCTTCAGGTCCTGCACGATGTGGCGCACGCGCACCAGGCCTTCCTTCGATTCCTGCATCAGGGCCGGGATGTCTTCGCGCAGGTAGTCCAGTTCGACCTGCTGGCGCATGGCGTGCAGCCCTTGCCGCACCTCGGCGGAGGCAATGCCGGCCTCGGCCTGCTGGTAGGCGTCGAGCATGGCAAACAGCTGGTCCAGGTATTCCTGCAGCGCGCCGAAGTTGGAAAAGATATAGCCGATCGGGTTGTTGATCTCGTGCGCCACGCCGGCCGCCAGCTGGCCGATGGAGGCCATCCTTTCCGTCTGCTCCAGCTGCAGCTGCGCCGCGCGCCGCTCGCTGACGTCCTGCACGCTCTGGATGGCGCCCGTCAGCTCGCCGTCGGCGTCGTGCAGCGGCGCGGCCGCGCATTGCAGCCAGCGCCCGTTGGCGCCGAGATGGGGGAAGAATTCCTCGCTGCGGCAGGGCGCGCTGGTCCCGGAGACGATCAGGTCGGCCAGCAGCGGGCGGCGCTGGGCGTAGAAGGCGCGCCACTGGCGCGTGCTGCCCAGCATCTGTTCCGCCGTCCAGCCCAGCAGGCTTTCGCACGCCTTGTTCCAGTGCGTGACGCTGTGGTCCATGCCGATCGCGAAGGTGGCGACCGGGTGGTTGTCCAGCAGGTCGGGCGGCGCCAGGCCGGCCGCCGGCAGGCCGGAACGCAGTGTCGCCCTTTCGTTATAGAAGCTACTCATAGCAAAGTGGCATCTTTGTGGAATTTTTATTATACGGCGGAGCTGGAACGAAGACCTGTGTGCGTTCTCGTACAGTGCGCAGCCCGTGCGCACGGCAATCTGGGGACGTTTTTCACTCTGGCAGGAGCACATCATGAGCAAGATCATTGGCGCCCATTTGCAATTGCAGGAAGAAACCGACCGTGCCCGCGCAGCCCTGGTGGCCGCCGGTTTCCCGGACCAGAAAATCGCCGCTTTCTTCGTCAACGAACCCGGCCAGCACGATATGACGCCCATCGGCGGCGACCATATGCTGTCGCCGGGCGCCAAGGAGTCGCCGGAAGGCCTGGCCAAGGGCGCGGCCACGGGCGGCATCATCGGCGCGGCGGTGGGGGCGGCCACGGTGCCGGTGACCGGTCCGCTGGGACCGGCGCTGGGCGGACTGGTCGGCGCGCACGTCGGTTCGCTGTACAGTTTCTCGCACATGAAGGAGGCGGGGCAGGACGAGAAAGGCCCGGGCGACGCCAACGAAGTCGAGCCGCGCCGCGGCGGCATGATGATTGCCGTCGAGGTGGCCGACGGCAACGAGCAGCAGGCAATCGAAATTTTCCGTACATTCGGTACTCACCATATCGAACGGGCAGACGGTAATATCGTCAACCGCGACTGGAAGGATTTCGATCCGCTGTCGGTGCCGCAATGGCTGTGAGGTGTTGCGGCGGGAAAACAACGCGGCGAGAAAGAGGTAATTCCCGGTAATGAGAGTTGCTACAATAAAGTCAGCAAATTCACCTGGAACCGCCTGGGCTAGATGCAGATCAACAGGCCCGGAGTGCTGATCAGTACATTATCTGCCAGAAGATGCACGCGCTTTTTGACTGGGGAGAGCGTTAATGACACAGGCATGGGTAGTGCTCACGCGGCCGGACGGCCGCGACGTATCGGCGCCGACGGAAGCTCAGCTCGTCGCAGCCCTGGCGGAAATTTATGGCGGCAGGGCGCCCGTGGTGGATGGCGCACCCGGTTCGGCCACGCTGAAATTCGGCTATGACGATGGCCTGATGTACCAGGTCGAGGTGGCGCACGGCGGCGCCATGCGCTTCGAGGAATGGTCTGACCGCGATTGCGAAATCGCGCTGGCCAATCCGCGCCACATGTCGTGCGGCCAGGACGATGCGCTGCAGGTCTGGAAATGGCTGGCGCAGCGCCAGGTGGCCAAGATCCGCAGCCTGCCCTGGCTGTCCGACGGTTAGTGCGACATCAGCACCGGCAGCGTCATCGCCTCGAGCACGGTGCGCGTGACGCCGCCCAGCAGCGATTCGCGGAAGCGCGAATGGCCGTAGGCGCCCATCACCAGCAGGTCGCAATCGCATGCGCCGGCCATGGCCAGCAGCGCCTCGCCGGTATTGCCGGGCCGCTTCAGCAGCCCCTGCCTTTCCGTCTGTTCCAGCGCGATCAGCGCGCGCACGCCGTGCCGCTCCAGCCAGGCCCGTACTTCGCTGCCGGCCGGTTCGCCGTACACCCCGGGCCGCTCGTCGGCATCGAAAATTGCCAGCGTGACGCGGTCGGCGCGGCGCAGGAAGGGCAGGGCGTCGTCCAGCGCGCGCGCCGCTTCCTTGCTGGCGTTCCAGGCCACCAGCACGTGGCGCCCGGGCAGCGGCGCGCCGGGGCTGGCCACGCCGGTCGAATCGACCGAGATGGCCGACGAGGCGCGCATGGTATGCGGCAGGATCAGTACCGGCCGCCCGGCGCCGCTCAGGATTTCAGCCAGCACGTCGGACGGGCCGCGGCCCTGCGGCGCAGCCTGGCCGATCACCACCAGGTCGGCATGGCGCGCCAGCAGGCTGACGCCGGCCCCCGCTTCATCGTCCAGCACGCGCTGCTCGAAGGATTGCACCCCCATATGGCGCAGGCGCGGCGCGAATTCGGCCAGCGACTGCTCGGCGCGCTCGCGCAGCACGTCCAGGTGGCGCATCAGGTTCAGGTCCTGCTCGTCCACCGTTTCGCCCTGGTACAGGAAACGCGAAATACCGGTGGTGGCCACGCCGATCACGTGCGCGCCTTCCTGCAGCGCCAGTTCGCCGGCCAGCAGGATGCGCGCGGCGGAGTGCGGTGCGTCGTCGGCGTGGACGAGAATGGTTTTATAGCTCATCGGATAGCTTTCTCCAGGCGCGTCTGGCAGGCGATGCACAGGCCGGCCTCGGGCCGCGCATTCAGGCGCGAGAAGGGAATCCCGCCGCCGCAGTTTTCGCACAGGCCGTAGGAACCGTCCTCGATCTTGGCCAGCGCATGGCGCACACAGCTGAGCTGGTTGAGCTTGTGCTCGTCCGCTTCCAGTTCCAGCTGGTTCAGCGTGCGGTTGCTGGCGCTGTCGGCCGGCGAGGTTTCGATTTCCTCGACTGCCGGCGCGCGCGTGACGATGCCCTCGACCCGGTCGCCGAGCTGGTTCAGGAGCGCGACCTTGCGCTGCTCCAGCGCCGCCTGCAGCGAGGCGAGCTGATCTGGCGTCAATCCATTCATGGCGGCCCTCCGCGGGCGGGTGAGCTTACTGTTGTTTGCTGCCTTCGTGCATGATCATCCACGGTGCGCCGAACTGGTCGGTCAGCATGGCGAAGCTGTCGGCCCAGAAGGTTTCGCCCAGCGGCATGGTCACCTTGCCGTTGCGGGCCAGGGCGTCATACCAGCGTTTGGCTTCGTCTTTGGAGGCGGCAGTCAGGACCACGGAAATGCCTTCCATGCCCTGGTAGGGAATGCCGGGAGGACAATCGGAAGCCATCAGCACGAAACCGCCTATCCGCAGCGAGGCGTGCAGGGTCTTGTCGCGCCAGTCGCCGGGCACGTCCGCTTCGGCGGGCGTGCCGCGGAAGGGCAGGACCATGACGTCGGTGGCGCCCAGGTGCTGCTCATAGAACCCGAACGCTTCCTTGCAATTGCCGCCATACGTGAGATAGGGGGTAAGTTGCGCCATGACAGGCCTCCGAATTCATTGTTGTCCGGAAGACCATTGTATGCCTGACGCGCGGTTTATGCACTGTTCTCATCGTGGAGTGACGCGAGGCGGGATTTCAGGTTTTGCAGCGGGGTGAGCAGGCGTTCCGGCTGCATTGCCGCCACGGCCGCAGCCACGCCCAGCAGGTCGGCCGCGACACCGGCCAGGTCCTTGCTACGCTTGATGCCGCGGATCGTGCGGCGCGCCTGGGCCGCCAGTTCCAGCAACTCCTGTTGCGTGGCGCCCATGCCGTCCAGCGCGATCGCGGCAGCCTCCACGTACAGATTATTGGCCTGCTGGCGCAGCGCCACTTCATGCTCGAACAGCGCCTGCGCCGCGCCCTGCGACAGGCCGGCTTCCACCGGCTGCTGGCGGCGCAGGGCGCGCATCAGGCGCGCGTGCAGCTCGTCGGCGCAGGCGGACAGGCTGTCGGCCAGCGCTTCGAGGTCATGGTTGCGGGGGACGGCTGCGGTTTGGTTCATGGGCGGGCTCCTTGCAGGGCGGCGGTGGGCGAGGCGGGCGGCTGCGCGGCAGGCGCATAGATGGGCGGCGTGGCGCCGTAATCCTCCGGCGCCGGCGCGAGTCCCCTCAGCAGCTGCGCATGGCGTGCGCGCAGCGCATCCACGTTCTTTGCCGCCAGCGTATGGCGCAGGCCAAGCAGGCGGTATTCGCCGGCCTTTTCCTGCTGGTGCGACTTGGCCAGCGCCGCCAGCAGGCGGCTTTGCGGCGTGTCGGCATAGGGGATTTCGACTGCCAGCATGCCCATCACGATACGCTGCTCATTGTCGTGATTCTTGTTGAAATAGCGCAGCAGGGTATGCATGGCGTCCAGCGCATCCTGCAGCGGACGGTAGCCGTCGCGCAGCATGGCTTGCAGCGCCTTGTCCTGCTCGCGCAGGCCGCCGTAGCGGACCATCAGGCGCACCAGGCGCGCATAGGCGTCCACGTGCCGGTCCAGCAGGCCGGTATCGGGCCAGGCCTGGATGCCGGCGGACATGGCGCGCACCTCGCCGCTGAAATCGTACCGGCCCTTGCCGGCCAGCGCGCCCAGGCCGCGCAGATAGGCGGTCACGGCTTCATGCAGGGCCACGAAGTCCGGATAAGCCTGGTGGCGCTTGCTGTCGATGGCTTGCTCGCGCGCGTCGGCTTCGGCGGAGAGGTAGGGCTGTTCGCGCTTGTAGGTATCGCGGAAGCGGGCGCTCAGGTCGGCGAAGCCGGCCAGTTTCGGCGCCTCATCGGCGAAGCCGCGCACCTCGGCGAGGCGGCTTTCGCTGGCGCAGCCGGCCAGCAGGGCCAGCAGCGCAATACAGGAGAGGATGGTACGCATGATGACCTCCTTGAAGGAGATTCCATCTTGCGCGCCGCCGGGCTGGCCGCGTTTGCGCAAACGCAAAGACCCGGCATCGCCCGGCGGGACGCGCGGCCAGCTGCGCTATGCGCCGGCCACGGCATGCGTCAGGCGCGCTGCAGCCAGCCCAGGCTGGCGCCGGTGCCGGCCGACGGCACATACTCGCAGCCGACCCAGCCGGCATAGCCGATCTCGTCGAGCAGCCAGAACAGGTGCGGGAAATTGATTTCGCCCGTCCCCGGCTCATGCCGTCCCGGCGTATCGGCAATCTGCATGTGGCGGATCGCCGGCAGGCAGGCGCGGATGGTATTGCTCAACTCGCCCTCCATGCGCTGCATGTGGTACACGTCGTATTGCAGGCCGAGATTCGGGCGCGCCGCTTGGCGCAGGATGTCCAGCGCCTGCTGCGTGCCGTTCAGGAAATAGCCGGGCATATCGAAGCGGTTGATGGGCTCGATCAGCACCTCGATGCCGTGCGGCGCGAACTGGTCGGCCGCATACTGCAGGCTGGCGATATAGGTTTCGCGCGCGCGTTCCGGCGCCAGGCCGCCCGGCATGATGCCGGCCATGCAGTGCACGCGCGGCACCTGCAGTTCGCGCGCGTAGTCGAGCGCCATGTGCACGCCGTCCTCGAATTCTTCGCGCCGGCGCGGATCGCAGGCCATGCCGCGTTCGCCCGCATTCCAGTCGCCCGGCGGCAGGTTGTGCAGCACCAGCTGCAGCTGGTGGCGCTGCAGACGCTGCAGGATATCGTCCGCATCGAAAGCGTAAGGGAAGAGGAATTCGACCGCCTGGAAGCCGGCAGCCTGGGCCAGGGCGAAGCGCTCGATAAAGGGCGCTTCGGTAAACAGCATGGAGAGGTTGGCGGCGAATTTCGGCATAGGGCCGCCATGCTACCACGGCAGGCGGGCCACCGTGGCTGGGGGGCGGACGCTCAGCGGCCGCCGCTGCGCGAACCGGAGCGCATGCCGCCCGGACGGCCAGCGCCGCCGGAGCGCGGCGCACCGCTGTTGCGGCGGATGCCTTCCACCGCGCCGCCATTGGCCGCCCGCGCACCGCCGTTGCCGCCCGCGCGCTGGCCGCCATTGCCGGCGCCGGCACTGCGCTGGCCGTTATTGCCGCCGCCGGCCGGACGTTGTCCGCCGTTGCCGCCGCCATTGGCGGCTGCGCGTGGCTGGCCGTTGCCGCGGCCAGCGCCATTGCCGCCGCCGTTGCCGGCGCGCGGATTGCGGTGCTGGCCGGCGCCGCTGCGCAGCTGGATCGGCTGCGGCTTGGCGCTTGGATCGGGTTCGAAGCCGGCAATGATTTCGCGCGGCAGCGTCTGCTTGATCAGGCGCTCGATGTCGCGCAGCATGATGTGCTCATCGACGCAGACCAGCGATACCGCCTCGCCCGTGGCGCCGGCACGGCCGGTACGGCCGATACGGTGCACATAGTCTTCCGGCACATTCGGCAGGTCGTAGTTGACGACGTGCGGCAGCTGGTCGATGTCGATGCCGCGCGCGGCGATATCGGTGGCGACCAGGCACTGCAGCGTGCCGTCCTTGAATTCGGCGAGGGCGCGGGTGCGTGCGCTCTGGCTCTTGTTGCCATGGATGGCCATGGCGTTGATGCCGTCGCGCCCCAGCTGTTCCACCAGCTTGTTGGCGCCGTGCTTGGTGCGGGTGAAGACCAGCACCTGGGTCCATTGGTGGGTGCGGATCAGGTGCGACAGCATGGGGTGCTTCTTGTCGCGATCGACCGGGTGGATTTTCTGCGAAATGATTTCCACGGTCGAATTGCGGCGCGCCACCTCGATGGTGGCCGGGCTGTCCAGCAGGCCGTCGGCCAGCGCCTTGATTTCGTCCGAGAAGGTGGCCGAGAACAGCAGGTTCTGGCGCTTCGGCGGCAGCGCGGCCAGCACTTTGCGGATGTCGCGGATGAAGCCCATGTCCAGCATGCGGTCGGCTTCGTCCAGGATCAGGATTTCGATCTTGTCCAGGTTCACGGTGCCCTGCGACAGGTGGTCCAGCAGGCGGCCCGGGGTGGCGACCAGGATGTCCACGCCGTGCTTCAGCAGCTTGATCTGCGGATTGATGCTCACGCCGCCGAAAATCACGGCCGAATTCAGCTTGGTGTACTTGCCGTAGATCTTCACGCTTTCCTCGACCTGGGCCGCCAGTTCGCGGGTCGGGGTCAGGATCAGCGCGCGGATCGGGCGCGGCGAGGTGTTATTGGTCAGCTTGATGCCGGAAGCGTCGGTGGACAGACGGTGCAGGATGGGCAGGGTGAAACCGGCGGTCTTGCCGGTGCCGGTCTGCGCCCCTGCCAGCAGGTCGCCACCGTTCAGTACCGCAGGAATCGCCTGGGACTGGATCGGCGTCGGCGCGGTATAGCCGGTTTCGGTGACGGCGCGCACGATCGCTTCGGACAAACCAAGTTGGGAGAAAGACATATTGTTGTGGTTCTAGAATTATGGGAACTTATTGCCGAGTGGCAACTTTGGCTGCTGCCAGTATAGCAGCTATTACAGAAAAATTGACGTACAGAAACAACAAAAGAGGCCGGGCCAGGCCTCTTTTGTTTGTAAGTGAAGGTAACGAAGGTCGCCTATTTTAACTTCAGGCAAATTCCGCCAGCAGGCCGACCATCTGGCCGAACACTTTCGGGCTGGCCGCGATGATGTGGCCGGTGTTCATGTAGTCCGACTCGCCGTTGAATTCGCCGGCGATGCCGCCTGCTTCCGTCACCAGCAGGGCGCCGGCAGCGATGTCCCATGGCTTCAGGTTCTTCTCGTAGTAGCCGTCCAGGCGGCCGCAGGCGACGTAGGCCAGGTCCAGCGCGGCCGAGCCGGCGCGGCGGATGCCGTGGCTGCGTTCAGCCATGATGGTGAACATCCTGGCAAATTCGGCAATCGCGGCCGGGCTGCCCGGCTTGTAGCCGGACGCCAGCAGGGCGTTGCTGATGCGGTCCAGCTTGTTGACGCGGATACGCTTCTCGTTCAGGTAGGCGCCGGCGCCCTTGGTGGCGGTAAACAGGTCGTTGCGCACCGGGTCGTACACCAGGGCCTGGGTGATCACGCCGCGCTGCTGCAGGGCGATGGAAATCGCATACTGGGGGAAGCCGTGCATGAAGTTGGTGGTGCCGTCCAGTGGATCGATGATCCACACGTTCTCACTCTCGTCGTTCACAGTGCCCGTGATGCCGGATTCTTCGGCGAAGATGGCGTGGTCCGGATAGGCTTTCAGCAGCACCTCGATGATCGCTTCTTCAGCGGCCTGGTCAACGTCGGTCACGAAGTCGTTATGTTGCTTTTCCGTTACGTTGACGCGGTCCAGGTCGAAGGAGGCGCGGTTGATAACGGCGGCGCCACGGCGCGCGGCCTTGATGGCCGTATTGAGCATTGGGTGCATACTAGCTTCCGTAAAATAGGCAATACCGCCCGCGGCAGCGCTTCGCGCAGCCGGCGACGGTTTGTGAACAAGAATGAGAAAGAACGTTGCGTTGCTGCGAAAGGTTAAAATGCGGCCCCATCGCCAACGCTGAATTCCGCTATTTTAAATGAAGCTGACCGAATCCGCATCCTCTCTCTTTTCCCGGCTCCGCGTGGTGCTGGTGGAAACCAGCCGTCCGGGCAATATCGGCTCGGTGGCGCGCGCCATGAAAACCATGGGATTTTCCGAGCTGGTGCTGGTCAATCCGCGCTTCGAGGGAGCGCTGGAACATGCGGAGGCGGTGGCCTTTGCCAGCGGGGCGCAGGATATCCTGGCGTCGGCGCGCATCGTCACCTCCATGGCCGAAGCGCTGGACGGCATCAATTACGCGGCGGCCGTGTCGGCCCGGCTGCGCGAATTCTCGCCGCCGGTGCAGTCGCCGCGCGAACTGGGCGAGCACCTGGCGCGCGACGCCGCGCTGAATGCCGCCCTGATCTTCGGCAACGAGCGCTTCGGCCTGCCCAACGATATCGTGCAGGCGGCCAATGTGCTGGTGAATATTCCGGCCAATCCGGACTACTCCTCGCTCAACCTGGCCCAGGCGGCCCAGGTGCTGGTGTACGAATGCCGCATGGCGGCCCTGGCCGGCCAGCGCGCCGCCAGCGATATCGGCTTCCACGGCGAGGCGGCCAGCCTGGCGCAGATCGACGGCATGTACGGGCACCTGGAAACCGCGCTGGTCGAAGTCGGATTCCTCGATGCAAGTAATCCGCGCAAACTGATGCCGCGCCTGAAACGCATGTTCGCGCGCGCCGGCCTGGAAACGGAAGAGGTCAATATCCTGCGCGGCATTGCGCGCCAGATCATCGCCCGCAGCAAGAGTTAGAGGCCTTCCTCTAGCCAGAATCGGCGCACGAACGTACACTTTTCTGACCATAAAAATCAGAAGGGGAGACCATGCAGCGCAGATCATTTCTGAAAGCGGGCGTGCTGGGCGCAATGGCGCTGGCGGCGGGCGGCGCGCTGTACCGGCAGCTGAATCCGCCGCAACTGGAGCGCTACGCGCTGGACGCCGGGGCGCGCACCATCGTGGCGGTACTGGTGCCGGCCATTGCCGGTCCCGTGCTGCCGCAGGAAGCGGCGGCGCGCCGCGCGGCCATCGACGGCGCGGTGCAGCGCGTGGCGGGCGCCATTGCCGGCCTGCCGCTGACCACGCAAAAGGAAGTGGCCGACCTGTTCGCCTTGCTGTCGCTGGCGCCGGCGCGGCGCCTGCTGACCGGCATCGGCGACTGGCAGTCCGCCACGCCGCAGCAGCTGGCGGAATTCCTGCAAGGCTGGCGCAGCCATCGCCTGGCAATGCTGCAAACGGCGTATCAGGCGCTGCATGACCTGGTGCTGGGCGCCTGGTATGCCGATCCTTCGAGCTGGACGGCGCTCGGCTATCCCGGTCCGCTGCAGGAGCTGAGCGCATGACGAGCCCGATCCCCGATCCGATTGCGGCCGGCCTGGAAGCCGGCTGGAAAGTCATCGACGCCTCCACGGTCAGGCAGGACCTGATGCTGGAGGCGGACGTGGTCATCGTCGGCAGCGGCGCCGGCGGCGGCGTGACGGCCGAAATCCTCAGCCAGGCCGGGCTGAAAGTCATCATCGTGGAAGAGGGCGCGCTGAAATCCTCGCGCGACTTCAAGATGCGCGAAGCGGATGCCTATCCGAACCTGTACCAGGAGTCGGCCGCGCGCAAGACCAAGGACAAGGCGATCAACATCCTGCAGGGCCGCACCGTGGGCGGCTCCACCACCGTCAACTGGACCTCCAGCTTCCGCACGCCGCCCGACACGCTGGCCTGGTGGCAGCAGCGCTACGGCCTGAAGGACTACACGGTGCAGGACCTGGCGCCGTGGTTCGCCATGATGGAAGAACGGCTGCACATCAACGACTGGCTCACGCCGCCCAATGCCAACAACAGCCTGCTGGGCGAGGGCGCGAAAAAGCTGGGCATCAGCTACGGCCATATCCGCCGCAATGTGAACGGCTGCTGGAATCTCGGCGCCTGCGGCATGGGCTGTCCCACCAATGCCAAGCAATCGATGCTGGTGACCACCATTCCGGCGGCGCTGGCGCAGGGCGCCACGCTGCTCACGCGCACGCGGGCCGAACGCTTCGCCTTGCAGGGCGGCCGCGCCGAACGCCTCGATTGCAGCGCGCTGACGGCCGACGGCATCGAAGCCAGCGGGCGCCGCATCACGCTGCGCGCCAGGCACTTCGTGGTGTCCGGCGGCGCCATCAATTCGCCGGCCCTGCTGCTGCGCTCCGGTGCCCCCGATCCGCAGCGCCTGCTCGGCAAGCGCACCTTCCTGCATCCGGTGACCGTGTCCGCCGCGACCTATGCGCAGCCGGTGGAAGCCTTCGCCGGCGCGCCGCAAACGGTGTATTCCGACCACTTCCTGCACACCGCTCCGGTCGATGGCCCGATCGGCTACAAGCTGGAAGTGGCGCCCATGCATCCGCTGATTTCCGCCACCGCGCTGGCCGGTTTCGGCACAGCGCACGCGGACCTGATGCGCAGGTACGCGCATATGCAAGGCATGCTGGCCCTGCTGCGCGATGGCTTCCACGAGCAGGCGCCGGGCGGCAGCGTCGGTCTGCACAGCGACGGCTCGCCGGTGCTGGACTATCCGGTCAGCGACTATGTGTGGGATGGCGTGCGCCGCTCGCTGCTGACGATGGCGGAGATCCAGTTCGCAGCCGGCGCGCAAACCGTGCTGCCGACGCACGAGCAGGCCACCGGCTATGCCAGCTGGGAGCAGGCGCGCAAGGCGATTGCCGAACTGCCGATGCGCAAGCTGCAGACGCGCATCCTGTCGGCGCACGTGATGGGCGGCTGCGCCATGTCGGCCGATGAACGCGGCGGCGTTACCGATCCGCAGGGACGCTATCGCGGCATCGCCAATCTCTCCGTGCATGACGGCTCGCTGTTCCCGACTTCGATCGGCGCCAATCCGCAGCTCTCCATTTTCGGCATCGTGGCGAAACTGGCGAGCGGACTGGCCGAAGAGCTGACGGGCAGGCCGGCGCCAAATCCGGCGCCGCAGCCGCTGGTCTAGGAGGGCAGGGCCGTGGTCGTACGCATCCTGGCAGTCATCATGGCCCTGCAGCTGGCGGCGGCCGGCGTGTTCTGGTATCTGTTCGCACAGCGGTACCCGGCCGATGTGGCGCTGCTGCTGGCGCTGCTGGCCGTGCTGCTGGTGCGCATGGCCATCACGGCCAATAACTTTCGCATTGCATGGCGCATGCGCAGCGTGGCGCCGGAGGTACACCGCCTCGGCCTGTCCGGCGCGCTGCGCCTGTTTGCGCGGGAGTATGCGGCCACGATGCTGTCGTCGTCGTGGCGCATGCTGCGCCATCGTGAACGCCTGCATCTGGCCAGCCGTCCGCGCGGCGTGCCGGTGCTGCTGATACATGGCTACGGCTGCAACGGCGGCTACTGGACGCAGCTGGCGGCGCGGCTGGAGCGCGAGCAGATCAGCCACGCCACGGTCAGCCTGGAACCGCTGACCGCTTCCATCGACGCCTACAGCGCACAGATCGAGCGCGCGGTGCAGGCCCTGTGTAGCGCTACCGGTGCGGACAAGGTGGCCATCGTGGCGCACAGCATGGGTGGCCTGGTAGCGCGCGCCTGGCTGCGCCGCCACGGCACGGCCCGCATTGCGCGCGTGATCGCGGTGGGCACGCCGCATTACGGCACGGGCCTGGCCAGTCTCGGTGTCGGTATCAATGCGAAACAGATGCGGCTGCGCGACGAGTGGCTGGCGCAACTGGATGCGGACGATCGTTCACATCGCAGCCTCTTCACTTCCATCTATTCTTATCACGACAACATCATCGCGCCGCAATCGTCCTGCCATTTACAGGGCGCGCACAATATCGCATTCGGCGGCATCGGCCATGTGGCGCTGGGTAGTCACCCCATCATCCTGAAGTGCATTGTTGCGGAGATTCTGTCGATCCCTTAGACTGTCCTCGAAGCAAGCTAGAAAGTTAGGGACTTCCTTTCTGAAAGCTGGACGATGGCGACAGACTTCGGTAGGCTCGATCACAAGGATACGCAGGATGCGGATGCGCGTTTCGGCAGCTTGCTGGAACTGGTGCCGGATGCAGTCATCATGGCGAATGCGCACGGCCGCGTGGTGCTGGCCAACAGCCAGGCCGACGCGCTGTTCGGATACGCGCAGGGCGAATTGCGCGGCATGGCGCTGGAAGAATTGATGCCGGAGCGTTTTCGCGCGGAGCACGAAGCGCAGCGCGAGGGTTATTTCCGCCAGCCGAGCGTGCGTCCGATGGGCGCCGGCCGCGAACTGTACGGGCTGCGCAAGGACGGGCATGAGTTCCCGGTCGAGATCAGCCTGAGTCCCGTCGCCAGCAGACAGGGCACGCTGATCATGAGCGCGATCCGCGACATCAGCGAGCGCAAACGCATCGAACAGGCGCTGCATGAAAAGAATCTTGAACTGTCCCGCGCCAACCAGGCCAAGGACCGTTTTCTGGCGAATATGTCGCATGAACTGCGCACGCCACTCAATGCGGTGATCGGATTTACCGGCACGCTGCTGCTGCAGTTGCCGGGACCGATCAACGTGGAACAGGAAAAGCAGTTGCGCACCGTGCAGTCCAGCGCACGGCATCTGCTCTCATTGATTAACGATTTGCTGGACTTGACCAAGATCGCATCGGGAAAAATCGAGCTGCATCCGGAGCCGGTAAACTGCCGCGCCGTGATCGAGGAGCTGGCGCTGGTGTTCCGGCCGCAGGCGCGCCAGAAAGGGCTGCTGCTGCAATTCCGTGCACCGCCCGACGCGCTTACGCTGCGCACCGACCGCCGTGCGCTGCAGCAGATCCTGATGAACCTGATGAACAATGCGATCAAATTCACGGACCGGGGCGAAGTCAATGTGGTGCTGGAGCGCGCAATCGTGGAAGGACGGGCGATGGCGATGATCAGCGTGGCCGATACCGGCGTCGGCATCGCCAGCGATAACCAGGCCAAGCTGTACCAGGCATTCACCCAGATCGACCAGGGAAGCACGCGGCAGTTCGAAGGCACGGGCCTCGGCCTGCACCTGAGCCAGCAACTGGCGGGGCTGTTGGGCGGACGAATCAGCTGCACCAGCCAGCCGGCGCGCGGCAGCATATTCGTGCTCTCCCTGCCAATGGAATAAGGGATACTCACGTGAACGAACCTACAGGAGCGCTACCGTGTCAGCACGCATCCTAATCATCGAAGACAATCCAACCAATATGGAGCTGATGGTCTATCTGCTCAAGGCCTTCGGTTACCAGCCGTTGATGGCGCATGACGGCGAAGAGGGCGTTGCAGCAGCCCGGCGCGAACGGCCCGACCTGATCATCTGCGACGTGCACCTGCCCAAGCTGGACGGCTACGGCGTGGTGTCGCGCCTGAAGCAGGACCCCGACCTGCAAGGCATTCCGGCGCTGGCCGTGACCGCGCTGGCGATGGTCGGCGACCGCGAGAAACTGCTGGCCGCCGGCTTCGACGGCTACATCGGCAAGCCGATCGAACCGGATACCTTCGTGGGCCAGATCGAGTCTTTTTTGCCGGGGGAGATGTCGCCCCAGGCTGAAAACGACATCGCCACGATTCTCATTGTCGATGACCATGTATTGAATCGCGAATTTCTCATGACGCTACTCGGTTACAGCGGCCACCGGCTGCTGGAGGCGTCCAGCGGCATCGAGGGCCTGAAGGTCATGGAGTCGGAACGTCCCGACCTGGTGATCTCCGACATCCTGATGCCGAATATGGACGGCTACGAATTCGTCAGCCGCATGAAAGCCAATCCGCAGACGGCCGAAGTGCCGATCATTTTTTACACCGCCACTTATCGCGAGCGCGAAGCGATGGCGGTGGCCGAAGCCTGCGGCGTGCGCTGGGTACTGCCCAAGCCGTCCGATCCGGATGTGATCCTGAAGACCGTGCATGAAGCGCTGGGCGTGACCGAAAACGCGGAAGAGGATGTGCCGCTGTTCGCCCCCGAACCGCCCAGCGAAAGCCGGCTGCTGGACATCGAGAACAAGGTGGCCGAGTACCTGGACGAACTGGAATCGAGCAGCCAGCTGATTACCCATTTCGCCACCAACGGCGAAGTGAAGGAAGCGGAGCCGGAACACCTGGCGCAGATGACGCAGCGCCTGTCGCGCTCCCTCTCCAGCCTGCAGGCCGTGAGCCTGCGCCTGACGGCGCTGATCGAGCTGGGCATCGAACTGGGCGCCGAACGCGATCCGCAGGCCCTGATCGAAATCGGCTGCCGGGTGGCGCAGAACATCTGCGTCTCGCGCTACGCCTGCATCGGTGTGCTGGAGCCGGGTGCGGACGAACTGAGTTTCTTTTCCTCTTGCGGCGCCAGCGAGCAGGCCGGCGTGATTGCCGAGTCGCCGCGCGCCGGCGTGCTGCATTCGCTGCTGGAACAGCGCACGCCGGTGCGCATGAGCGAGCTGCCCGGTCCCGCCAGCGAAATCGGCCTGCCGGAGCGGCATCCGGCGGTGCATTCCTTCCTTGGCGTGCCGATCGCCTCGCGCGAACGCGTGCACGGCTGGCTGTACCTGGTGGATAAGCTGGGGGCGGGCGAATTCAGCGAGGTCGATGAACGCGTGGCGGTCACGGTGGCGGCGCAGATTGCCGGCGCCTATGAAAACCTGCTGCTGTACGAAGAGATCCGCCGCCATCACGCCCAGCTGCAGCTGGACATGAACGCCCGCATCCGCCTGGACGAAGACCTGCGCCGTTTCCGCCTGGCGATGGACGCCACGGCGGACGCCATCTTCCTGGTCGATCGCGCCAACGTCTGCTTCATCGACGTGAACATGACGGCCTGCCGCATGCTGGGCTACGAGCGCGACGATTTCCTGCGTGTCGGCCCGAACAAGTCCACCATTCCCGAGCTGATCCCGCTGGAAGACCTGTACGACAAGCTGCTGGCGGGCGACCAGAGCGGATCGATGGCCGAACTTCTGCTGGAGTGCAAGGACGGCAGTTCGCTGTCGGTCGAGGTGCAGCGCCGCACGCTGCGTTCGGGCCAGAACTGGATCCTGGTGGCGGTGGCGCGCGATATCACGGAGCGCAAGGAGGCGGAAAAGCGCCTGCTGCAGCTGGCCCACTTCGATACGCTGACCAGCCTGCCCAACCGCAGCCAGTTCTACGATTCGCTGGCCCATTCGCTGAAGCAGGCGCAGGATCATCACTGGTCGCTGGCGGTGCTGTTCATCGACATGGACCGCTTCAAGAACATCAACGATACGCTGGGCCACTCGATCGGCGACGAGCTGCTGATCCAGTTCTCCAGCCGCCTGGTGGATTGCCTGCGCGTGCGCGACACCATCGGCCGCTTCGGTGGCGACGAGTTTGCCGCCATCCTGATGCTGCCGGAAGGCGCGCAGAATGCGATTGCGGTGGTGGACAAGATCCGCGAGGCGATGCGCGTGCCGTTCGATCTGAAAGGGCATGAGGTGACGGTAACGGCGTCCATCGGCATCTCCGTGTACCCGGACGACGGCAACGACCCGGATACGCTGATCCAGTATGCCGACACTGCCATGTACCGCGCCAAGGAAGCGGGGCGCGACGCCTTCCGCTTCTTTACCGCGGAGATGAATGCGCAATCGCTGGCGCGCCTCGACATGGAAAACGCGCTGCGGCGCGCCATCGACAACGAGGAATTCGTGCTGTTCTTCCAGCCCAAGGTGCACATCGCCACGGGCCGCATCAGCGGCGCGGAAGCGCTGATCCGCTGGCAGCGTCCGGGCCACGGCATGGTGTCGCCGGCGCTGTTCATTCCGTTGCTGGAAGAAACGGGACTGATCGTGCGCGTCGGCTCCTGGGTGATTCATGAGGCCTGCCGCAAGATCGCCGAATGGAACCGCTCCAAGGCGGGCGCCGTGCACCTGTCCGTGAACGTGTCGGGCATCCAGTTCTTTGTCGGCGGACTGGAAGAGGAGGTGATGCGGGCCATCAAGGAGCACGATATCGCACCGGAACTGCTGGAGCTGGAGCTGACGGAAAGCTCGCTGATGTCCAATGCGGAAGAGACGATTACCGTGCTGCAGAACCTGAAAGCACTCGGCATCAAGATTTCCATCGACGATTTCGGCACCGGCTATTCCTCGCTGGCTTACCTGAAGCGCTTCCCGATCGACAAGCTGAAGATCGACATGGCCTTCGTGCGCGAAGTGACCAGCAATCCGGACGATGCCGCCATCGTGCTGGCGATTATCAATATGGCGCACAGCATGAAGCTGAAGGTGATTGCCGAGGGCGTGGAAAAGGATGCGCAGCTATCCTACCTGCGGCGCCACGATTGCGACGAAATGCAGGGCTACTACTTCAGCCGTCCCGTGCCGGCGGACGACTTCGAAGCCATGCTGCGCGAAGGGCGCCATCTGCAGGCGCCGGTGGACGAAGACCAGATCGTCGAGCAGCAGACCTTGCTGATCGTCGATGACGACGCCTTCATGCTCGATGTGCTGAGCGACTTCCTGTCGCAGGACGGCTACCGCATCCTGACCGCGCAGACGGCGGCCGAAGGCTTCGATGTGCTGGCGCGGCACCGGGTGCAGGTCATCCTGTGCGACCAGTGCATGCCCATGATGAGCGGCACCGAGTTCATGGAGCGCGTGAAGAACCTGGCGCCGGATACCTTCCGCATCATGCTGTCGGCCTATGCCGACCTGACGCCGATCATGGCCGCCATCAATCACGGCGCGATCGACCGCTTCTATACCAAGCCGTGGAAGGGCGCCGTGCTGCGCGAGAATATCCGCGAAGGCTTCCGCCTGCACGGACAGATGCGCGCCACGCAGCAGGCCGCCTAGGTGTGAAGTTGCAAGAGGTTCTTGCGTGAGAACCTGAGTCTGGACATTGGTGCCTGTCCGCCGATACCTTGGTGCGGGCGGTGCCAATTGTAGTGATCTTGCCATTCGTCGAGTATGGCTGCACGCTCGTTGGAGTGATGATAGGCAAAGCCATAGGCCCACTCTCGCAGAGCTGATTGAATGAAACGCTCCGCTTTGCCGTTTGTTTGTGGCCGATACGGCCTGGTTCGGCGG
>Ga0065165_1000376_pt1 | contig 72908 bp, 67 predicted proteins | sample AraplaMF_Cvi_mMF_FD_63813 | JGI IMG/M metagenome (GOLD analysis project Ga0065165, IMG submission 63813) | Arabidopsis root microbial communities from the University of North Carolina, USA - plate scrape MF_Cvi_mMF (version 2) (version 3) | ecosystem: Host-associated > Plants > Roots >... | reverse complement strand
GGCCATGTCGATGCAGGCGCCCGACCATTCGTTGGTGGCGAGATCCTTATGGAAGTAGGGCTCCTGTCCGACGATGACGGCGACGCGGAGCACGCCGTTCTTCTTGATGCGGTCGAGCGTCGAGGCCGGCGCGTCGGCCTTGGCCGGGCCGCTGGCAACGGCGATCGCTGCGCCCGCGAGCGCGACAGTGGTGAGAGCGTCCCTGCGATTCATGGTCTCTGTCTCCCTGGAATTTCGGTCGGATCGTGTCCGGCCTCTGGACTATTTCTGTATTCAGGATAAAATGCAATACGGTATTTCGATTTGCTGACCATTTGGGCGGCAACGCAGAATTGAGCCCAATATCTTGGCAGGATTGCGCAAAATTCCTGGAAGCGAGGGATTGCAAATCGCATTCAATCCTGAATACAAGACTGAACGCAATTTGAATGCAAGCTGAAGGAGAGGCCTGTGCGCGCCCTATTCGTCGATGCGAACGAGACCCTGGCGGCGGTGGCCGACAAGCTGCTGGCCGCGCAGAAGCTGCCGGTCGGCATCAACCGCAATCCCTCGATCAAGCCCGACGATCTGCCCGGCCTGCTCGGCGATGCCGAGATCATGATCGTCGACCACACCGCGGTGCCGACGCCCATTGCTGAAAAGTGCAAGGCGCTGAAGCATGTCGTCTTCCTCGGCACCGGCGCGCGCAGCTACATGAATCCGGAAGAGCTCGCCGAGCGCGGCATCTCCGTCCACACCATCAAGGGCTATGGCGATACGGCCGTGGCCGAATGTGCGATCGCGCTGATGTGGGCCTCCGCGCGTAACTTCGGCGAGATGGACCGCGGCATGCGCGAGGGCAACTGGCTGCGCCGCGACGCGATGCAGCTCACCGGCAAGACGCTCGGCCTGATCGGCTTCGGCGGCATCGCCGCGGAAGCCGCGCGCATGGCCGCGGGCTGCGGCATGAAGGTAATTGCCTGGAACAGGACGCCGAAGACGCATCCGGGCGTCGAGTTCGTGTCGCTTGAGAAGCTCTTGGCCGAGAGCCACGTCGTCTCGCTGCATCTCCTGCTCAACGACGAGACAAAGGGTTTCCTGTCGCGCGAGCGCATCGCGCAGATGCGCAAGGGTGCCATCCTGATCAACACCGCGCGCGGCGCCGTGGTCGACGAGGACGCGATGCTGGACGCGCTGCGCTCGGGCCACATCGGCCATGCCGGCCTCGACGTCTTCACCATCGAGCCGCTGCCGGCCGGTCATCCCGTGACCAAGCTGCCGAACGTGACGCTGTCGGCGCATTCGGCGTTCCGCACGCCCGAGGCCAGCGACAACCTCATCGGCGCTGCGCTTGACCATTGCAGCCGCATCATCGCCACCGGCAAGTAAGAACAAGGACATCCCATGTCAGACATCACCCGCATCGACCAGAACGCCCGCCGCAGCCGCGCCTCCGTGTTCGGCGATCTCGTCTTCCTCGCAGGCCAGGTGGCGGACACCAAGACCGCCGACATCACCCAGCAGACCAAGGAGGCGCTGGCCAAGGTCGACGACATGCTGGCGCGTGCCGGCACCGACAAGTCGCGCCTGCTCAGCGTGCAGGTCTGGCTCAAGACCATGGACGATTTCGACGCCATGAACGCGGTCTATGATGCCTGGGTCGTGCCCGGCAACACGCCGAGCCGCGCTTGCGGCAAGGTCGAACTCGCCGATCCCGCCTTCCGTATCGAAGTGATCGCGATCGCCGCACGCAAGTAAGGGCTCGGCCGTGACTGTCCAGGCTCCCGCGTCCAACTTCCGTCCGGCAAAGCGCATCGGTGCGATCGGCGTCTCCGAGATCCTCAAGATCGGCGCGGTCGCGCAGCGGCTGAAGCGCGAGGGGCGGCCGGTGATCGTGCTCGGCGCCGGCGAGCCCGACTTCGATACGCCCGATCATGCCAAGGACGCGGCCGAGCGCGCCATCCGCGCCGGCCAGACCAAGTACACGATCCTCGACGGCACCGTGGAATTGAAGGCGGCCATATCAGAGAAGTTCCGCCGCGAGAACGACCTGGTCTATGCCGCCGACGAGATCACCGCCGGAGCCGGCGCCAAGCAGGTGATCCACAACGCCTTCATGGCGACGCTCAGTCCCGGCGACGAGGTGATCCTCGCAGCGCCGTATTGGACCAGCTATGCCGACATGGTGCGCATCGCCGACGGCACGCCGGTCGACGTGCTCTGCCGCGAGGAGAACGGTTTTCGCCTTGATGCAGTCGATCTCGAACGCGCGATCACGCCGAAGACACGCTGGCTGCTGCTGAACTCGCCGTCCAATCCGACCGGCGCCGCATATTCAGCAGCGCAACTTCGCCCGATCCTGGATGTGCTCAAGCGCCATCCGCATGTCTGGCTGATGGCGGACGATATCTACGAGCACCTGATCTATGACGGCATGCCGTTCGTGACGGCCGCCGCGCTTGAGCCGAGCCTGAAATCGCGCACGCTCACGGTGAACGGGGTGTCCAAGGCCTATGCCATGACCGGCTGGCGCGTCGGTTATGGCGGCGGCCCGCGCGAACTGATCGCAGCGATGGCGGTGGTGCAGAGCCAGAGCACCACCAATCCGTCATCGGTGAGCCAGGCCGCTGCGATCGCAGCACTGACCGGGCCGCAGGATGTCCTCATCGAGCGCCGCGCCGCGTTCCAGCGCCGCCGCGACATCGTGGTCGACGCGCTCAACGCCATCGACGGCGTCACCTGTCGCAGGCCGGAAGGCGCCTTCTACACCTACGCCAGCTGCGCCGGTCTGATCGGGCGCCGTGCACCTGACGGGACTGTCATCGACAGCGATGCCGCGTTCTGCCGCTTCCTGCTGGAGAGGCATGACGTGGCCGTGGTGCCGGGCAGCTGTTTCGGCCTTGCACCTTATTTCCGCCTGTCCTACGCCACCTCGGAACAAAATCTGCGCGAGGCCGTGATGCGCATCGCCAAAGCCTGCAGGGAGCTGTCATGACCATTCGCAACACCCGCACCGGGGGCCAGATCCTGATCGACCAACTGGTCGCCCAGGGCGTCGACCGCGTCACCTGCGTGCCGGGCGAGAGCTACCTCGCGGCGCTCGACGCGCTGCATGACAGCCCGATCGACGTGGTGATCTGCCGCGCCGAAGGCGGCGCTGCGATGATGGCGGAAGCCTATGGCAAGCTCACCGGACGTCCCGGCGTCTGCTTCGTCACCCGCGGCCCCGGCGCGACCAATGCCAGCCACGGCGTTCACATCGCGATGCAGGACTCGACCCCGATGATCCTGTTCGTCGGCCAGGTCGACACCGGCATGCTGGAGCGCGAGGCGTTCCAGGAGCTCGACTACAAGGCGGTGTTCGGCACGATGGCGAAATGGGCGGTCGAGATCGATCGTCCTGACCGCATTCCCGAACTGGTCGCGCGCGCCTTCCGCGTTGCCATGCAGGGTCGTCCCGGTCCCGTGGTGATCGCGCTGCCGGAGAACATGCTGACCGAGACCGCCGCCGTCGCCGACGCCATGCGCATCGAGCCCGCGGTGAGCTGGCCGGCACCATCCGACGTCGAGCGCGTCGGTGCGATGCTCGCGAGCGCCAAGGCGCCGCTCGTCATCCTCGGCGGTTCGCGCTGGACCGACGAAGCCACCAAGAGCATCGCGCGCTTCGCCGAGCGCTTCGACCTGCCGGTCGCGACCTCGTTCCGCCGGGCGTCGCTGATCGACGCCGATCATTCGCATTATGCCGGCGACCTCGGCATCGGGCCGAGCCCGAGCCTGAAGGCGCGCATCGACAACGCCGACGTCGTCCTGCTGATCGGCGGCCGCATGTCGGAGATGCCGTCCTCGTCCTACACGCTGCTCGATATCCCGACGCCGAAGCAGAAGCTGATCCACGTCCATCCGGGCTCGGAAGAGCTCGGCCGCGTCTATCAGCCCGAGCTCGCCATCCAGGCAACGCCTGCCGCGTTCGCCGCGGCCGTCGAGACGCTGAAGCCCGCGGGCGCCGTCGCCTGGAAGGGCGAAGCCGCCAAGGCGCATGCCGATTATCTCGCCTGGACCGACAAGGCACGCGAGCTGCCCGGCACGTTCCAATACGGTCAGGTCATGACCTGGCTGCGCGATCGCCTGCCGAAGGACGCGATCGTCTGCAACGGCGCGGGCAATTATGCGGGCTGGATCCATCGCCATCATCGCTTCCACAGCTTCGCCTCGCAGCTCGCGCCGACCTCTGGCTCGATGGGCTACGGCGTGCCGGCCGGCGTGCTCGCCAAGCGTCAGTATCCGGATCGCGTCGTCGTTGCCTTCGCCGGCGACGGCTGCTTCCTGATGAACGGCCAGGAATTCGCGACCGCCGTGCAGTACGACGCGCCGCTGGTCGTGATCGTCGTCGACAATTCGCAATACGGCACCATTCGCATGCACCAGGAGCGCGATTATCCCGGTCGCGTCGTCGGCACCCAGCTCAAGAACCCGGACTTCGCGATGTATGCGAAGGCGTTCGGCGGACATGGCGAGCGTGTCGAGCGCACGGAGGAGTTCGCGCCGGCGTTCGAGCGCGCGCTCGCCTCGGGCAAGCCGTCGATCCTTCACTGCATCATCGATCCGCGCGCGATCTCGGTCGGCAAGGATTTCACGCCGGCAGTGAAGGCGTAGGCGATGGCAGAGGGCCGCCACGTCGCCATCATCGGAGCCGGCGCGGTCGGCGTGATCAGCGCCATCGAGGCGCTGCGCGAGGGTCATCGCGTCACGCTGATCGACGCAGGCGAGCCCGGTGGCGAACAGGCTGCGAGCTACGGCAATGCCGGCTGGCTCTCCTCGCATTCGGTGATCCCGCCGGCCGAACCGGGCATCTGGAAAAAGGTGCCTGGCTATCTCCTGGATCCGCTCGGCCCGCTAGCGATCCGCTGGTCTTATCTGCCGAAGGCGCTGCCCTGGCTGATCAGATATCTGCTGTCGGGCTGGACCGAGGCACGGGTCGAGAAGACCGCCTTTGCGCTGCGCGACCTGTTGAAGGACGCGCCGCTGCTTCATCGGAAGCTCGCGGAAGAAGCGGGCGTCCCTGAACTGGTCGAGCGCAACGGCGTGATGCACGTATTCCCGGAGCGCGGCAATTTCGACAACGACCTCGGCTGGCGCCTGCGCAAGAAAGTCGGCGTCGCATGGATGGAGGTCAACGCCGACGAGATGCGTCAGCGCGAGCCGGATCTGCATCCGCGTTACAAGTTCGGCGTCGTCGTGGAGGAGGCCGGGCGCTGTCGTGACCCCGGTGCTTACGTTGCGGCGCTCGCCCAACATGCGCTCGCGAAAGGCGCCAAGCTCGTCCATGCCAAGGCAACGGGCATGAAACTCAGCGGCAACACGCTCGTTGCCGTCGTGACCGAGACCGGTGAGATCCCTTGCGATGCGGCGGTTGTCGCCGCCGGTGCGCATTCGAAGCGGCTGACGGCATCAATCGGCGATCCCTTGCCGCTCGAAACCGAGCGCGGCTATCACGTGATGATCGAGAATCCGGAAACGGGCCCGCGCAGCTCGATGATGGCCTCCGATGCCAAGATGGTGGTGAACTGGACCGACAAGGGCCTGCGCGCCGCCGGCACAGTGGAGATCGCGGGCCTCGAGGCCGCGCCGAACTGGAAGCGCGCCGAGATCTTGCGCAACAACCTCTTCAGCATGTTCCCGAAGCTGCCGAAGGACATTCCGGCGTCGCGCATCAAAACCTGGTTCGGGCATCGGCCGAGCATGCCGGATGGTCTTCCCTGTATCGGCCATGCACGCGCCTCGCGCGACGTCGTCTACGCCTTCGGCCACGGTCATGTCGGCCTGGTCGGCTCGGCCCGCACCGGCCGTCTCGTCGCGCAGCTCCTGAGCGGCAAACAGCCTGAAATTCCGCTCGCGCCGTTTTCGCCCACTCGCTTCCTCTGAGATCGCACCCATGACCACTTCTGCCAGCTCGTCCTCCCGTATCGCCCGTGGCGGCAAGGCCATCTACGGCGCACCGCTCGGCATTCTGATGCTGGAAGCGCGTTTCCCGCGCATTCCCGGCGACATGGGCAACGGCACGACCTGGCCATTCCCCGTGCTCTACCGCGTGGTGAGCGGCGCCTCGCCGGAGAAGGTGGTGCTGAAGGGCGCCGCCGGACTGCTGCCTGATTTCATCGATGCAGCCAAGGATCTGGTGCGGCTCGGAGCCGAAGCCATCACCACCAATTGCGGCTTTCTCTCGCTATTCCAGAAAGAGATCGCGGCCGCCGTCGGCGTGCCCGTCGCGACCTCGTCGCTGATGCAGGTGCCGTGGGTGCAGGCGACCTTGCCGCCGGGCAAGCGCGTCGGTCTCGTCACGGTGTCGGGCTCGACCCTGACGCCGGCCCATCTCGAAGGCGCCGGTGTGCCGCTCGATACGCCGCTGGTCGGCACCGAGCACGGCAAGGAGTTTTTCCGCGTCCTGATCAAGGCCGAGAAGGACGACATGGACGTCGCACAAGCCGAGCGCGACGTGGTCGAGGCGGGCAAGCAGCTCGTCGCCGCGAATCCGGATGTCGGCGCGATCGTGCTCGAATGCACAAACATGCCGCCTTACGCTGCGGCGCTGCAGGCCGAAGTCGGCTTGCCGGTGTATGACATCTATTCCATGATCACCTGGTTTCATGCCGGGCTGCGCCCGCGCTCCTTCGCCTGATTTCAGCCGTTGCAAAGCTCTTCACAACCTCCGTTGTGCATTGCAATCGCCCATGCAGCCCCGGTATATTGGGCTGTGTTCGGGTATGAATGCAGCTGATGAAGAGCAACGTGGAACTGGCTTCCGATAGTATTGTCGATCGCGTCTATGAACAGCTCAAGGCGATGGCCGTGAGCTACGAGTTCAAGCCGGGCGAACGGCTCAACGAGGGCGAACTGGCCAAGCGCCTCGGCGTCAGCCGCACACCGCTGCGCGAAGCGCTCAACCGTCTCAATACCGAAGGGTTTCTGCGCTTCACGCCGGGCAAGGGCTTCTTCTGCCGCGAGCTCGACGCGCACGAGATCTTCGATCTCTACGAGCTGCGCAAGTCGATCGAGGTCGCCTCGGTTCGTCTCGCCATCAAGCGCGCCAGGGACGAAGACATCGACGCACTTCTGAAATTCCTCGAGGCCACCGGCCCCGATCCCGGCGAGCGCTCGTCGGTCGAGCTGGTCGAGCTCGACGAGACCTTTCACGAACGTTTGATGGGCATGTCGAACAATGCCGAGATGCTGCGCGTGCTCCGCAACGTCAACGCCCGCATTCGCTTCGTGCGCTGGATCGACATGGACAGCATCAACCGCTCCAACACCCAGGCCGAGCATCGCGCGGTCGTCGTCGGCCTGAAGGCGCGAGACGAGGAGGCTTGCGTGTCCGTGCTGGAAAAGCACATCGACCGCCGGCTGGATCGCATTACGTCGGCGATCAAGGAAGGCTATGCGCAGATCTATATGCCGGCTGCGGCCAGGTCTGTGGCGAATTGAGGTTTTTCTTCCCTTCTTCCCTTGCGTGAGAAGGCGGCATAGGCGGCCTTCAGCCGCCGTTCTTAAGAACGCCGAAGCAAAGCTTCGGCTATGGCGCCGGATGAGGGGTATTTTTCAACGCGTACCGATGCGCATGAGTGCGCGGAGGCAACCCCTCACCCAAGCGAATCTTTGTAGATCAGCGGTGATGCCCTCTCCCACAAGGAGAGAGGGCACGATCATGCGCAGCGTGCTCCCATCGACGACCAGCTATACAATCTTTCGATATCTGATCGTCCCAGACGGTCAGAGCTTTTGCCTCCGGACATCGCTAGCGTGCCGCTCGAATTCCACGGAGATGTCAGGTGCATAGCCCCAAGCCCAATCTCGAAACCGACTGGCCGTCCGAGCTCTATCGCGTTCTCAAGGCCGCCGACGTCAAGCAAATGTCCTACGTGCCGGATGCCGGTCACAGCCAGCTGATCCGCATGTTCTCGGCCGACAACGACGTCACCACCAACGTGCTGACGACGGAAGAAGAGGGCATTGCCATCGCTGCGGGCGCCTGGCTCGGCGGTCAGCGCAGCGTGCTGCTGATGCAGTCGAGCGGCGTCGGCAATTGCATCAACATGCTGTCGCTGTCGGCGATCGGCCGCTTTCCGCTGTTGATGCTGGTGACGATGCGCGGCGAGTGGTCCGAGTTCAATCCTTGGCAGGTTCCGATGAGCCGGGCGACGCAGCCCTCGCTGGAAGCGATCGGGCTGAAGGTGATGCGGGCGGAGACGGCGGAGGATCTGGTCGAGACCGTCGAAGCCGCGGCCTCGCTCGCCTACGACTCCGACCAGCAAATTGCGGTTCTGATCGGGCAGCGCCTGATCGGCAAGAAGAAGTGGTGATATCGATGTCCAATCCGTCCCAACTCGATCGCCGCGCCGCCGTTGCCGCGCTGCTCAGGGATCGCAAGAACACGCTGGTCGTCTCTGGCCTGGGATCGCCGACCTACGATCTGCATGCGACCGGCGACCGCGACGACAATTTCTATCTCTGGGGCGCCATGGGTGGCGCTGCGCTGATCGGCCTTGGCCTCGCGCAGGCGCAACCCTCCAAGCGCGTCCTCGCGCTGACCGGTGACGGCGAGCAATTGATGGGCCTCGGCGGTATCGCCACTATCGGCGTCGCGCGCCCGCGCAACCTCGACATCGTCGTGCTCGACAACCAGCATTTCGGCGAGACCGGGATGCAGGCGAGCCACACCGGCCGCGGCGTCGATCTGACCGCGATCGCAGTCGCCTGTGGTTTCGCCGCGACCGCGACGGTGCGGACGCTCGACGAAGTGCAAGGCTTGGCAAAGACCATCGCCGGGCCGGCTGATGGCCCGCGGCTTTTTGTCATCAAGGTTCTTGCCGAAAACCCGCCGCGTTCGCTGCCCTCGCGCGATGCCGTCTTTATCAAGAACCGGTTCCGTGCTCATCTCGGCTTCGCGGCGGCCTGATCCGGGATCTCACCCGGGATAGCCGCCTCAGCAGCTATCCCTGGAGTGAGCCCATGAAACTATCCGGCAAGGTCGCGGCCATCACCGGCGCGGCGCGCGGCATCGGCAAGGCCTGTGCAAAGCGATTTCTCGATGACGGCGTCAAGGTCGTCATCTCCGATGTCGACGCCGATGCGCTCGCTGCAACGGCCGCCGAGCTCGGGCGGCCGGATGCGCTGCGGACCGTCGTCGGCAATGTTGCGAAGCGCGCCGATGTCAGTCAACTCGTCGCAACGGCGGTGAAAGAGTTCGGCCGGCTTGACATCATGGTCAACAATGCCGGCGTTGCCCGCAACCGGGACATCCTCGAAATCACCGAAGAGGAATTCGACGATGTCATCGGCATCAATTTGAAGGGCGCGTTCTTCGGCGTGCAGGCGGCGGCGAAGCAGATGATCGCGCAAGGCAGCGGCGGCGGGGTCATCATCAACATGTCCTCGGTGAACGCGCTGCTGGCGATCCCGGCGCTTGCGACCTATGCGATGTCCAAGGGCGGCATGAAGCAGCTGACGTCGGTCGCGGCCGTCGCGCTCGCTCCGCACAACATCCGCGTCGTAGCCGTCGGTCCAGGCACGATCCTGACCGACATGGTGGCGTCGTCGATCTATACCTCGGAGGATGCCCGCAAGACCGTGATGTCACGGACGCCCGCCGGCCGCGGCGGTGAGCCGAGTGAGGTCGCCTCCGTCGTCGCGTTTCTCGCCAGCGACGATGCGTCCTATATCACCGGCCAGACGATCTATCCGGATGGAGGGCGGTTGATCCTGAATTACACGGTGCCGGTGAAGGATCCGACTTAGTGCGCCGGCCGGATCTCCGCACAGAGCAGGCACTCGGCGGGTCTATTCGGCGCTGCGCTTGGTGAGGTACTTGCCGATCAATGCCGAGAAGCGCTGCGTCCGCGTCTCATTCTTCTGCGAGCGGAGCAATTCCTCGAACCACGTCCGGTTCGGAATCGCCTTCGGTCGATAGTCGAAAGGCCCGTAAATGCCCTCTCGGGCGTTTAAGTAGCCGGCCACGACGAGCTTTAGTGCGGTTTGCTTCTTCAGACTCCCGAAAGTCGTTGGAACGACGTTGGCTTCGCTGGACACGAGATCTCCAAGCGCCGACAGTTCTCCCTTGCTATCCTCTTCGTGGGTCAACCAGCGGTCGCGAGAAGCCGGCGTGAGGCGAGGCCTCTCGTCCCACGATCTGCGGATATCGTCGAGGCGCTCGGCATAGGGTATGTAGATTTGTAGCGCGCCTTCTTCCATGAATTCCCGCACTCTTTCAGGGAATGCCAGGTTGCTTGGGCCTGCCTCCAAGTGCCATCGACGTGGTGATCGCTTCATGCGTGCGAACGTCGCGACATGTGCTTCGCGTGATCGGGCAACGAGTGTGCTGCTGTACATCACGTTCATGGTCCTCGCGACGTAGCTGAGAAATCCCTGAATGGGTAAGATGAGGTTGGCCAGGGGAGTCCACGCTTCGCGCTGGGAAGCGTCCACAACAAGCTGAATCTCGCCGTACCTCTCCATCGGATGAACCCAATCAGATGCGCGGTACGCCTGTTCCTTTGAGCCTCCGTGCTTTGTGTCCACGAAGTGGTTCAGTTCAAGAAACCCGAGTTGCTTTCGGGCTACGTGCCAATCCGTTCCGAAATTGTTGAAGGCGCCGCCATCTGTGAGCCAGATTTCGGAGGGAGCTGGGTCAAACTCAAACCTAGTGGAATCCTTTTCTTTTGCACGAAACCACGCATCGACAACGAAGTACTGAATCGGCGGTATAAGAGGCGGAAACGCCGAGGAAGCACGAACGGCGAGTTGCAAGGGCACGAACCTCGCGACAGAACGACCGTAGAATTCGGAAAGTTGCCGTCCGCCGCAGGCGCTGGAGAAGAAGAATGGCATTCCGGCGTTCAGGTCGGTCGCACAGAAGACGTGATCAATTGATTTGCCGACAACGTCCCCGAGCCTGGCCGTCGTGCGATGTGGCCCGAAATAGGCAGCGCTCATCCAGCGATCGATAACCCACCCTCGCAGGGACAGGGGGATCCATAATGCGATGACGGGAAGGGTAAGCCCGCCCCAGACATCGTGACCAGGCGACGAAAAAGCACCGAGCAACCCCCACCATATCCAGCCGTAAAGCATAGAAATAGCGACCGTGAGGGCAACGATGCCCGCGATGCTGATCCATGTTGCCGGCACGCTGAATAGTCCGCGGTGCGCGATCCTATGGATGAGATCCACGGCGATGACGCGAAACTCGGTCTCCGTCACAGATCGAAAATCGCACCGTTGTGCGATGAACGCGTTCGTTATTGAGGCTCCGGAAACCGAGGCAATGTTGCGAACCCGCTTATTGAGTCCGGTATGAACCAGATAAAGCAACGCTCCCAGAGCATAGGCGGTCGCGCGATGACCGCCGCCTGACATGGTTACTTCGAGCGACCAGGGAAAATCGTCCAACTGACCGGATGTGCCGATCGTATCCGTCGGCTCCTCCGGGTTATTGGGAACTCCCGACCCCGTGCCAACAGTGTTTGGGCCTACGGTCATCACCTCTCCCCCTTGACTGGAGCATCCGATCTTGCGTCGCGATTGTCTCCATTGGCCGGCTGTTGCACTCAAACGGCTCAGCGCTCTGAACGGCACCGCAATGATAGGTTGTCGATCAAATAAAGGGCAATTCACATGAGTGCGAGGGAACGGCGCGTTGCCTGCCCTTACGACTTCACCGCGCCTGAGGTCATGCCGTCGATGAACTGGCGTTGCAGCAGCACGAAGATCGCGACGATCGGCAACACAATCGTCACGGCCGCCGCCAGCATCTCGCCCCAGTCGGTCGAGTACTGGCCGGTGAGATTGTAGAAGCGCACGATCGCGGTGACGTTGCTGTCGTTCTGCAGGAACGTCACGGCAATGACGAACTCGTTCCAGGCGTTCAGCCCGACGATGATCGCGACGGTGAGCAGCCCCGGCCGCATCATCGGCAGGATCACGTAGAAGAAGGTCTGCCACGGCTTTGCGCCGTCGACCTGCGCTGCTTCCTCCAGCGCCACGGGAATTGCGAGCGCATAGGTGCGCAGCAGGAAGATCGCGAAGGGCGAGAACATCGCGGTGTAGATCAAGGCCACCGCCGGGATCGAGTTGACGAGGCCGAGCTTGGCGAAGATGAAATACAGCGGGTAGAGATAGAGCTGCACGGGCACGGTAATCGTGGCCATGAAGTAGAAGGTGATGAAGCGCCAGAGCTTGCCTTTCTGCCGCGCCAGCACGTAAGCGCAGGGCGTCGCGGTGACGCAGACCATCACGATGGTGAGGATGGCGACTTCGGCGCTGTGCAGCAGGCTCGGACCCAACTGGGCGTTGCGCCAGGCCGACGAGAAATTCTCCCAATGCAGCTGGATCGGCAGCGCCAGCGGATTGCTGCCGATCTCCACCGTCGTCTTCAGCGCGTTCATTACGGCGAGCACGATCGGCAGCAGCGAGCTGAACGACGCGACGCCGATCAGCCCGAGGGCAAACGTCCTGCTCCAGCGATCCCCGATCATGTCGATTGCGCGTCGTCGGTGATCTGGAGCCAGAGATAGACGGCGGTGGCACACAGGCCGAACAGGCTCATGACGCAAGCGGCCGCCGCGGCCTGGCCGACGTCACCCTCGAAGAAGGCGTGGCGGTAGGCGAAAGTTGCCAGCACCTCGCTGCCATAGGCCGGACCGCCGCGGGTGACAATGAAGATGAACTCGAACACCTGGAACGACCAGATCACGGTCAGAATGAGCATGAGCGTCAGCGTGGGCCGGATGCCCGGCAGCAGCACGTAGCGAAACAGCGCGAAGAAGCCGGCGCCGTCGAGCCGCGCCGCCTCGATCTGGTCGACGCTGATCTGGCGCATCGCCGCGAGGAACACCACGGCAAGAAAGCCCCACCAGTGCCAGATATCGACCGCGGCAACCGCGTAGAGCGAGCGGTCGGGGTCGGCGAGGGGATCGGAGATCGAAAAACCGTGCTCGTTCAGCCAGGCGACGACGCCCGTGGCGGGGCTGAAGATCATGCCCTGGAAGATGCGACCGGTGACGGCGACCGCGATGATGCGCGGCAGGAAGATGATGGACTGCACCACGATGCGCGCTTTCGGCGCCATCAGCAGCGCCGCGGCCATCACAAGCGCGAGGCAAACCGGCACGGTGAGGAAGATCGCGGTCCAGATGAAGTTGTTGGTCAGCGCCGACCAGAACACGGGATCGGCGGCCATGTTCTGGAAATTGGCCAGCCCCGCCCACACCGGCATTCCGACACCATCCCAGATGAAGAACGCCGCCGTGAATGTCAGCACGGCGGGCACCAGGATGATGCAGATATTGATCAGCAGTGCCGGGAGCGCGAACAGCCACATTGCGAGATCAGGCCGTCCGCGGCGGCAGCGGCGGCACCTTGCCTTCCTTCGCTTCCTGGCTGAACAGCGTCTGCATCCGCGTCAGATAGGCATCCGGCGTGATCTTGTTGAGCCAGACCTGCTCGATGCCCTCGATCAGGTAAGAGTTGGTCGCGCCCGGCCAGAACGTCCAGGTGGTGAAGCCGTACTGCCCCTTGCTGAAGGCCTCGTGCAGATTCGCGATGGTCTTCTCGAACAGCGGATAGCCGATGCCGCTCAGCATCTCCGGCGGCAGGTCCTTGACCGGCAGCGCCCATTTGCCGGGCCAGTCGCGGTTCATCGCCTCGTAGAACTTGCGGGTCAGCATGAACTCGAACACGGCGGCGGCGCCTTCGGCGTTCTGCGAGGTTTTTGCGATCGACAGCGTCGCGCCGCAGGCGAGGTGCACCAGCGAGCCCGAGAAGGCAGAGCCGAGCGTCGGCGTCGGCGCCACGTCCATCACCGTGTCGGGCTTCGACATGCCGTAGGACTTGGTGCCGAACGACCAGGTGCCGCTGAACGCCATCGCGGCCTTGGCATTCACGACCTGAAGGAAGCTCTGCTCGATCGTCAGCGAGAAGTAGTTCTTGCCGAAATAGCCCTTGTTGTACCAGGCCTTGGAGAGTTCGACGGCTTCGACGAAGGGCGGTGCGGTCCAGGGCAGCTCGCCCGCGAGCGCCTTGCGGACGTTGTCGGGGCCGGCGACGTTGTTGAAGAACACCGTCATCAGCCACTCGTTGACGCCCTTCCAGTCGGCGTTGCCGGCGCCGAAGGGGATGATGCCCTTGGCCAGCGCGGCGTCGGCGACCTCTTCCATCTCCTTGCGGTTGGTCGGCAGCTTCCAGCCGTTCTGCTTGAACAGCTCCTTGTTGTAAAACAGGTGCATCGACTCGTAGTCGCGCGGCAGCGCGTAGAGCTTGCCGCCATAGACGCTGGTGTTGAGCAGCGGCGCGAGGAAACGCTCCTTCCACTTGTACTTCTCGGCGAAATCGTCGAGCGGCAACACCTGGCCGGCATTCGCGATCGCGGTGAGATAGGCCGGCCCCGCGGTCTGCACGATGTCAGGGCCGTTGCCGGCGACGAGGGCGACCTTCAGAAGATTGTTGACCGCCGCGCCCTTCACCTCAAGCTGCAGCAGATACTTGTCCTGCGAGGCGTTGAAGGCCTCGACGAGGTCGCTGCGCAGCGCGGCCTGACCGTCCGAATTCGCCTGGCCGAACCAGAATGTCACGACCTTGCGCCCGTCCTGGGCGTACGCGCCGCGCGGCAGGCCTGCCGCAAGGGCAGCGGCGGGAATGGAGGCAACGAGCTGGCGTCGGGTCATAGTCATGGCGAAGAACCTCGGTTTCCTCGGAAATTGGTGACGATTGTTGATTTTGCTTTAGTAATACGTATAACTAAGCGCAATGGCGACGTCAACAACGAGGACGAAGCGGGGGACAGGGCGCGACAAGGCAGCACCCTCCCGCCCCACGCAGAAGGACATTGCACTCGCGGCCGGTGTTTCGCAGGCCGCGGTGTCGCTCGTCCTGAACAAGACCGAGACACCGTCCGTCCCGGAGACGACGCGCACGCGCATCCTCGAGGTCGCGCAGGACCTGGGTTACCGGCCGAACCATCCTGCGCGGATGCTGCGCAGCGCGCGGACCATGACGTTCGCCTGCGTCATCCCTGATATCACCAACCCGTTCTATCCCGGCCTCGTGCGCGGCCTGCAGACCGTCGCGGCGCCGGCCGGCTATGACGTGCTGATCTTCGACACCGACGGGCAGCCCGAGCGCGAGGCGCGCGCGATCGACTGGCTGCTGCAGGGCCGTGCCGACGGCGTGGTCGCGACGTTCTTTCATCTGCGCGTGCCGCAGCTTGCGGTGCTCGCCCGCAAGGGCATTCCGCTGGTGCGGCTCGAAAGCCGGCACAAGCCAGATGGTCCGCTCGCGATCGACAGCGTCTACATCGACAATGCGGAAGCCGCAGCGGAGATGACGCGGCTGCTGATCGCGCGCGGGCATCGCCGCATCGCCATGATCCAGGCCGAGTTCGGCCCGAGCCAGCGCCGCGCGCAAGGGTATGGCGCCGTGATGCGCGAGGCGGGGCTCACGCCTGACTTCGTCACCGACAGCGCCTATTCGGAAGAATCCGGCGCGCGCGCGATGAAGCGGCTGCTCGAACGCAAGGGCGAGCGCCCGACCGCGGTGTTCGGCGCCAGCGACGTGCTGGCGCTCGGCGCGATGGAGGCGGCGCGCGGCGCGGGACTGTCCATTCCCGGCGATATCGCCATCGCGGGCTTCGACGACATTCCGGTCGCCAAACTGCTCGGCCTCACCACGGTGCGGCAACCGGAGTTCGACCTGGGCGCGCTGGCGGCGAAGACGTTGGTGAAGCGGCTTTCGCCGGGTGGCCTCGCGGCGGCGGGCAGAAGCCACGAACTGAAATTCGAGATCATGAAACGCTCGTCGGTCTGACCGGGCGACGCAAAATTGAACGTGGGAGTGAACCAGTGACCTCTATTCCTCATGATTACGCGGAGCGCGTCTATGCCGGCGTGCTCGGCAAGCTCATCGGCGTCTATCTCGGCCGTCCCTTCGAGGGCTGGACCTACGAGCGCATCATGCAGGAACTGGGGCCGATCAATTATTACGTCAACGAGCGCCGCGACGTCGCGCTGCGTTCGCATCATCTCGTCGTCACCGACGACGACGTCTCCGGCACCTTCGCCTTTCCGCGCGCGCTCGCCGACAACGGCTTTCCGAAGCGGCTGACCGCGAAGCAGGTCGGACAGGCCTGGCTGAACTACATCGTCGAGGAGCGCGCGGTGCTGTGGTGGGGCGGCATCGGCAATTCCACCGAGCATACCGCCTATCTTCGCCTGAAGTCCGGCATTCCCGCGCCGCAGAGCGGTTCGATCGAGCTGAATGGCACGACCGTCGCCGAGCAGATTGGCGCGCAGATCTTCATCGACGGCTGGGCGATGGTGAGCCCCGGCAACCCTGAACAGGCCGCCTATCTCGCCGACCAGGCCGGGCGCGTCAGCCACGACGGCGAATCCGTGCATGCCGCAAAGCTGCTCGCGGCGATGGAGGCGCAAGCCTTTGTCGAGCGCGACGTGCAGAAGCTGATTGACGTCGGCCTCGGTTTCGTGCCGAAGGACGCGCTGATCCGCCGCGTCGTCAACGACGTTCGCGACTGGCACGCCGGCGACAACAGCAACGACTGGGAGCGCACCCGCGCGCTGATCGCCGGGCGTTACGGTTACGACAAGTTTCCCGGCAACTGCCACGTCGTGCCGAACCACGCGCTGATCATCCTGGCGACGCTCTACGGCGGAAACAGTTTTCAGGATGCGATGCGCATCGCCAACACCGCCGGTTGGGATACCGATTGCAACGCCGGCAATGTCGGCTGCCTGTTCGGCATCCGCACCGGCCTTGCCGGCCTCGACGCGGGTCCGGATTTCCGCAGCCCGATCGCCGACCGCATGTACATTTCGACCGCCGATGGCGGTGCCGCGATCACCGATGCGGTGATCGAGACGCAGTCGCTGGTGGCGGCGGGATTGGCGCTCGCCGGCGCGCCGGCGCTGGCCGTTGCCAAGAACGGCGCGCGCTTCAACTTCAACTTCCCGGGCAGCCTTCAAGGCTTTCAGGCCAAGGGCGGCTCGCCGGCGCGGCTCCACGAGGTCGAGCTCAGCAACGTCGCCGGCCACAGCCGGACCGGCGAGCGCAGCCTTGCGATCGACTTCCGCCGCCTCGCGCCGGGTCGCGTCGCGCGTATCGCCAGTCCCACCTTCTTCGACAAGGAGGTGTTCACGATGCCGACCTATCAGCTGGTGTCCTGTCCGACGCTCTATTCCGGCCAGCGCGTCGAATGCCGGCTGGAATCCGAGACCGACAGCGGCAAGGTCAGGGTGAGGCTGTTCGCCAGCGTCTATGACGAGCACGACGAGCTGATGCAGATCTATGGCGACGCGCAGGAACTGACCGGCGGCTGCGAGGCCGTGCTGAGCTGGCGGGTGCCCGAGACCCACGCCTATCCGATCTTCGAGATCGGCATCGAGATCGAGACATCGGATCCGCTCGGCGTCGACGGTACGCTGTATCTCGACTACCTGACCTGGGGCGGCGCGGCCGACACCGTGCTGAAGCGGCCGGACAACAATGTCAGCGCGATGTGGAAGCACGCCTGGGTCAACAATGTCAGCCAGTTCCAGACCCGCTGGGAAGGCCTGCGCGTCACCAATGGCGACGGCCTCGGCTTCATCGCGCAGGGCTCGCGCGACTGGAAGGACTATCGCGTGACCTCGGAGATCGCGCCGCTGCTGGCGAATGCCTGGGGCCTCGCCGCGCGCGTGCAGGGGCGCGAGCGTTATTATGCGCTGATGTTCGATCGCGCCGAAGGCGGCCGCGTCCGCCTGGTCAAGCGGGTGCATGATGAAATGGTGCTCGCCAGCGAGCGCTTCGCCTGGGAGCTCGACCGCAAATACAAGGTCGAGCTGCGCGTGGTCGGCACCGGCATCGAAGCGCATGTCGACGGCCGGAAGCTGTTCAGCGTGCAGGATACGAGCGAGCTGCCCCTGACCGGCGGCGCCGTCGCGCTGGTCGTCGACTCGGGATCGATCTCCGCGGAAGAGGTGAGGGTGGCGCCGCTGTAGCGGCGCCTCACTCGGCGGCCACCGTCATCCCATGACCCAGCCGCTTCGAGATGCCGCCTGCGCAATCGCGCAGGGCATGCGCGATCGGGCTGTCCCAGCGTGCATCGAAGGTGCCTTCCGGTCCCATCGCGGTGATGACCAGCGCGACATGGCCGGCGTGGTCGAACACCGGCGCGGAGAATGCATTGACGCCGGGCAGGGGATCGCCGAGCGCGCGGGCGAGGCCGTGCTTGCGGACCTCCGTCAGCATCTCGGTGACCTTGGCGCCCTTCACCGCGCGCTTGGGATTGTAACCGACGCCGTGGCGGTCGAGGCCACTTTCGAGCGCGGCGTTGATGGTCTTCTCCGGCAGGAAAGCCGCGAAGGCGCGCCCCGTTGCCGTCTCCAGCAGCGCCATCACCGATCCGGCACGCATCACGATGTGCATGGGTTGGCCGGGCTCCTCCAGCTGCACCACGGTCGGGCCATGCGTGCCCCAGACGGCGAGCGAGACTGCATGGCCGATCTGGCTCGCGAGTGCGGCGATCTTGGGCTGCGCAATGCGCACACCTGAAAGACGGCGCAGGCTGATCAGGCCGAGCTCGAGCGCCAGCACGCCGATCTCGTAACGTCCGGTGGTCTCGTCCTGCTCGATCAGCCCGATGCGGGAGAAGCTGGCGAGATAGGGATGCGCCTTGGCCGGCGTCATGCCGGCCTCGCGGGCGAGATCGCGCAGCATCATCGGCTCGCCGCTCCGTGCGAGTGCGCGAAGCAGTTCGCCGCCGACCTCGATCGACTGGATGCCGCGGCTTTCTCTCTTCATGCGCCTCCTGTGCGCTTTTGCTTGAGCATGATCCTTTCGGAAAACCGCTGCACACTTTTCCGGATCATGCTCTACATGTGTTTACGCCGCGTCGCGCTTGGCGGCGTTGTCGGCGAGATGGCGGCCGGCAATGTAGCCGAAGGTCAGCGCCGGCCCAAGCGTGATGCCGGCACCGGGATAATTGCCGCCCATGATGCTCGCCATGTCGTTGCCGGCGGCATAGAGGCCGGGGATCACCCGCCCCTCGGCGTCGAGCGCGCGGGCGTTCTCGTCGGTGACGATGCCGGCATAGGTGCCGAGATCGCCGATCACCATCTTGATCGCGTAGAACGGGCCGTTCTCGATCGGCGCGATGCAGGGATTGGGGCCGTGCGTGGCGTCGCCCTGGTAGCGATTATAGGCCTTCGAGCCCTTGCCGAAGGCGGCGTCGTGTCCCTGCGGCGCGGTCGCGTTGAACTGTTTGACGGTCTCGGTGAACGCCTTGGCATCGATCCCGGCTTTGGCCGCGAGTGCTTCGAGCGTGTCGCCGCGCATGAGATAGCCGGTATCGAGGTGATGACCGAGCGGCATCGGGAACGGCGGCACGCAGCCGAGGCCGTATTTGCGCAGCGTCGGGTGATCGCAGACGAGATAGGCCGCGATCTCCTCGCCGGGCTTTGCGGCCTTGACCATGGCCTGGACGAAGTCGTGATAGGAATTGCCTTCATTGGCGAAGCGCTTGCCGTCGCGCATCACCGCGATCACGCCGGGCTTGGCGCGGTCGATGAAATGCGGCATCACGCCCTTCGAGCCGTCCTTGCGGGTCGTCAGCGACACCGGCACCCACGCGGCGGCGTTCGGCAGGCGATCCTCGACATGGCCGCCGGCGCTCTCGGCGAGGCGAAGGCCGTCGCCGGTATTGCCGGTCGGGCCCGGCGAATAATGCTCGTTGCCGCTCGGGGCGTGCGGAAACATCTTCTTGCGCCGCTCGACATCGTGCGGGAAGCCGCCGCAGGCGAGTACGACGCCTTGCCTTGCGCGAACGCGGACGTCGCGTCCTTCGCGCGACACGATCGCGCCGGTGACGGCTCCGTTCTCGACCGTCAGCTCGCGCACGGGCGCGGACAGCCACATCGGGATCTTCAGGTCCTGCGCGGATTTCGCCAACCGTCCCGCCAGCGCATTGCCGTTGGTCAGGGTCATGCCACGGCCGTAACGCATCACGTCCATCAAATGGCGCGACAGTCGCTTGGCGACATAGACCGCCGACGTCAGCGACTTCGTCACGCGCATGAAGTGGATGATCTCCTTGCCGCTTCCGAGCATCATGCCGAAAACCGTGAGCTCGGGCAGCGGCATGCCTAGCGTCTTGATCTGGTCGCCGAGCTCACGGCCGTCGAACGGGCGCGTCACCATGGAGCGGCCGCCTTGCGTGCCGCCCGGCGCTTCGGCGTGATAGTCGGGAAACACCAGCGGCATGTCGAAGCGCAGCGCCGTCTTGGTGGTAAAGAAATCGACAGCCTCGGGGCCGGCGGTGAGGAACGCGTCGACCCGCGCGGCGTCGAAATTGTTGCCGGCTTCGTGGCGCAGATAGGTGCGGGCCTGCTCCCGCGTTTCGGCGATGCCATAGGCCTTCGCCAGCGACGTGCCGGGAATCCACAGCCAGCCGCCGGAGCGGGCGGTGGTGCCGCCGAAGCGCGGCTCCTTCTCGACGATCAGTACATTCAGGCCGCGGGAGGCCGCGGTGATCGCGGCCGACATGCCGGAGCAACCCGATCCGGCCACGAGCACATCGCACTCGTATGTTTCGCTTGCGCTATGCTCGTTGCCGGTCATGCGGGCCTCACTTCTTCAACAGCGGACATTTTGACTCGGAGACCGGGCGATAGGCGTCCTCGCCCTTCACCGTCTTGACGATCTCCAGATAGTCCCACGGCTCCTTCGACTGCTCGGGCGTCTTTACCTTGGCCAGATACATGTCGCGGATGACGCGGCCGTCCTCGCGCAATTTGCCGCCGTGAACGAAGGTATCCTCGATCGGCAGCTCGCGCATCTTGGCCATCACCTTGGCCGGATCGTCGGTGCCGGCGGCCTTGATCGCCTTGAGATAATGCAGCACCGAGCCGTAGACGCCGGTCTGGATCATGGTCGGCATCACATTGGTGCGGGCGAAGAACTTCTTGGACCAGGCACGCGTCGCCTCGTCCATGTTCCAGTACGACGCCGTGGTCATGTAAGTGCCCTGCGCGGCTTTCAGGCCGATCGCGTGCACGTCAGTGTCGAACATCAAGAGTCCCACGAGCTTCTGGCCACCCTGGACCAGGCCGAACTCGCCGGACTGCTTGATGGCGTTGTCGGTGTCCTGGCCGGCATTGGCGAAGGCGACCACGTCGGACTTCGAGCTCTGCGCCTGCAGCGCGAAGGAGGAGAAGTCGGCCGTATTGGTCGGATGCTTGACGCCGCCCAGCACCTTGCCGCCCATCTCGTTGATGAAGCGCGTCGCGTCTTTTTCGAGCTGCTGGCCGAAGGCGTAGTCCGCCGTGATGAAGTACCAGGACTTGCCGCCTTCCTTGATCACCGCCGACGCCGTCACCTTGGACAGTGCGTAGGTGTCGTAGGTGAAGTGCACGGTGTTCGGGCTGCACAGTTCGTCGGTCAGCGAGCTCGCGCCGGGGCCGGAGAGCAGGGCGATCTTGTTGCGCTCGCGCACCATGTTGTGCACGGCGATGGCGATGCCGGAATTGGGGATGTCGACGACGGCATCGACCTTGCCGTTGTCGAACCAGCCGCGCACGATGTTCACGCCGACGTCAGTCTTCATCTGGTGGTCGGCGCTGATGATCTCGATCGGCTTGCCGAGCACGGTTGGCCCGAATTCCTCCACCGCCATCTTGGCGGCCTCGACCGAGCCCGGCCCGGAGTTGTCGCGGCCCCAGCTCGACAGATCGGTCAGCACGCCGATCCGCACCGCATCGTCGGAGACTTGCGCGCTCGCGACCGTGGTCGTGGCAGCCGAAGTCATGGCTGCGAGCATCGCGCAGGCCAAAAACCCTCTCATCGTCGTTCCCTCGCTTTGATGGACCGCTTGAGCGCGGCCGGTTGTTCTGGCGTTAAATTAGATATTGGCAAATGAGTTTGTCAATGGCGAATGAGAGCCATTGAAGTCGTCCCATCCAACACGCTTGTGTCCCGGACGCGCTGCAACGCTTCTTAGCGTTGCTGCGCAGAGCCGGGACCCACGCCGCGCGGAATGTTCAAGGAAGCGTGGGCCCCGGCTCTGCTGCGCATCACTTCGTGCTGCGCAGCGTCCGGGGCACGAGACCGTCCGCATGCTGCCGCAGGTTGCAACCCCCACCCCGTTTGGCCATGATGGTCTCCGGAATTCTTGGGACATGGCATGACGGCAGCAACGGGCGTCTCCGCATCAGTGGAGAAATCGACGACGGCGCATGTGGTATGGGCGAGTGCGCTGGGGACCGCGATCGAGTGGTACGATTTCCTGATCTACGGCACCGCCGCGGCGCTGGTGTTCAACAAGCTGTTCTTCCCGAGCTTCGATCCCTTCGTCGGCACGCTGGTGGCGTTCTCGACCTATGCGGTCGGCTTCGTGGCGCGGCCGATCGGCGGCGCCATCATCGGGCATTACGGCGACCGGCTCGGCCGCAAGACCATGCTGGTCGCGACCATGATCGCGATGGGGCTCGGCACCTTCCTGATCGGCTGCCTGCCGACCTACAGCCAGATCGGCGTCTGGGCGCCGATCTTCCTCATCACGCTTCGTTTCATCCAGGGCATCGGGCTCGGCGGTGAATGGAGCGGCGCGGTCGTGATGGTGGTCGAGCATGCGGGCAATCGCCGCGGCTTCTACGGCAGCCTGGTGCAGATCGGCTTTCCCGTCGGCGTCGCCGCCTCCACCGGCATCTTCGGCCTGATGACGCAACTGCCTGAGGCCGACTTTTTGAGCTGGGGATGGCGCGTGCCATTCCTGATCAGCATTCTGCTGGTCGGCGTCGGCTTCATCGTGCGGCTCAAGCTCGCGGAGACGCCGCACTTCAAGGAGGTCGTGGAGCGCAAGGAGGTGCTGGCGCAGCCGGTGCTCGAGGTGCTGCGCCGCGACTGGCGCAGCTTCCTGCTCGCGATCGGCATCACGGTGTCGGAGGTGGGGCTTGCCTATCTGCTCACCGTCTTCACGGTGGTCTACGCGACGACAAAACTCGGGCTGCCGCGACAGGTGATCCTGAACGCCGTGGTCTATGCCGCGATCGTCGAGTTCGCGACCTTGCCGCTCGCCGGCTGGCTCTCCGACATTTTCGGCCGCAAGGCGCTGTATCTAGCCGGCGGCGTGTTCTCGGTGGCGCTGGCGTTTCCGCTGTTCTGGTTCCTCGACACCAAGGAGCCGGCGCTGATCACCTTCGCGCTCGTCGTCACGATGACGCTGACGCATGCGCTGCTGTTCGGGCCGAAGGCAGCGTTCATGCCGGAACTGTTCCGTACCCAGGTGCGCTACAGCGGCGCTTCGCTCGGCGCCAATGTCGCCGCCGCCATCAGTGGCGGCTTTTCGCCCTTGATCGCGACCGCGTTGCTCGCATGGGCGGGCTCGTATTGGGCGGTGTCCGTCTACATCATCGCGCTGTCAATCATCACGATCATCGCGACCCTGATGGCGCCGGAAACGGCGCGCGATGCGTTGAAATCCTGAGAGCGCATCACTTTCCGCGCGCGGCTGGCGCGACGGATTTGCCGGCGCCGCGGCCTTTGCGCACCGTGTTCCAGAAATTCTCGGCAGCCCGCGTCATGCGGGCGCGTGGGCGGAACAGCGAGACGGTGATGGCAATGCTCCAGTCGGCCCCGCCGGCGCGCACCAGCCGTCCGCTGTCGAGATCGGCCTGAATCAGACCTTGCGCGGCCCAGGTGATGCCGCGTCCCTCGCGCGCCATGTCGACCAGCAGCATCACGGGCGCGGCAAAGCTCGGAACGAGAAAGGCCGAAGGCTCCTTCACCGTCAGGAACGAACTGACGATCCGTCCCACACCGGAGCCGGGATGATAGGCGAGGTAAGGCAGCGGCGCGTCAGGCGTGCCGGGCAGGGCGTAGCGCGGCTTCGCCTTGCCACGGCGCGCGCCGCGCGACGGCTTTGTCATCGGCGCGCTGATCGGGATCAGCAGGTCGCTCGACAACTCGAAGCGCTGGAAGCGCTCCATGTCGAGCCGGGTCACCAGCGAGGGATGATGATGCGCCAGCAGGAAGTGAGCCTGCGCGTCCAGCAGCAGCTTTTCGCAGCCGGCGAAATTCGAGGCGACCAGTTGCACGGCGGAGTCCGCCCGTGCGTTGTCAGAACTGCGGATCCATTCCGGAAAAAAAGTCTGTGACAGCGCATGCGTGGCGGCGAAGGTGATGGTCTCGGCTTTCAGCCGCGCCACTTCGAGCGCTTCCTCGCGCCCGACCGAAACCCTGCGTAGAACATCCTCGGCGACGGGGCGAAAACTCTCGCCGGCCGGCGTCAGCGTGATTGTGTGAGTCGAACGTTCGAACAGCGGCGTCCCCAGCCATTCCTCGAGCGAGCGGATCCGGCGGCTCAGCGCCGGCTGGGTCACGTTGCGGCGCTGCGCGGCACGCGAGAACCCGCCTTCCTCGGCGATGGCAAGGAAATCCTCCAGCCAGACCAGGTCCATGATGCCGTTTCGTCCTCAAATCATACCGATACGGCATTAGCGCCTCGGGCGCCGCTGGTCCAATGTAAACACCATCACAAAACCAGAACAAGGCGCTACGCCGCATAGCGCACGATGCGTTGGAGGAAATCAATTGCAGATCGCCGCAACCCCGCTGTCTGAGCCTCTGTCCAGCGCGGTTTCCGAACGCCGCCGCAAGCCGCTCTGGCGCGAGCAATATGTCCTCGTGGTTGCGGGCGCAGCGCTCGGCGCGCTGCTCGGCGCGGTGTTTCCAAGCTTCGCCGTCGAGCTGAAACCGCTCGGGGATTGCTTTATCTCGCTGATCAAGATGACGATCGCGCCGCTGATCTTCCTCGTCGTGGTGACCGGCATCGCGCAGGTCGGCGACATGAAGGCGGTCGGCCGCATCGGGCTGAAGGCCTTCGCCTATTTCGAAGCCGTGACGACCATCTGCCTCCTGATCAGCTTCGTCGTGGTGCGCTGGGTGCAGCCCGGCGCGGGCGTCGCCCATGCGACCGCGCCGCAGGCCGAGACCGTCGCGCGCTATCAGCAGGCCCATGTCGGCTCGCTGTCGGCCTATATCCAGCACATGATCCCCGAGAGCTTCGTCGGCGCGTTCGCGACCGGTGACGTGCTCCAGGTGCTCGTGCTCGCGCTTCTTTGCGGCATCGGCCTGCTGCTGCTCGGCGACAAGGCCGCGCCGCTGCGGACAGGGCTGGAGCGGATCACCGAGCTCGTCTTCAGCGTCGTCCACGTCGTGGTTGCACTGGCGCCGATCGGCGCCTTCGGCGCCATGGCCTTCACGGTTGCCAAATTCGGTGCGGCGACACTCTATGCGCTGGCGCTGCTGGTCGGCACGGCCTGGGCGATGATGGCGTTCTTCATCTTCGTCATTCTCGGCACGATCTGCCGCCTTGCCGGCGTTCGCCTGATGGACCTGTTGCGCCTGTTGCGCAACGAGCTGCTGGTCGTGCTCGGCACCTCGTCGTCGGAGACCGCGATCCCCGGCATGATGGAGAAGCTGCCGAAGGCGGGCGTCGGGCGTGCCGTGGCCGGTCTCGTCATCCCGTCCGGATATTCGTTCAACCTCGACGGCGTCGCGCTGACGCTGCCGCTCTCCACCATCTTCGTCGCACAGGTCTACGGTGTCGAACTCAGCGCCGCACAGCAGCTCAGCTTGTTCGTGGTGATGCTGTTTACCAGCAAGGGGGCGGCCGGCGTCACCGGCGGCGCGTTCGCGGCGCTCGCGGCGACAGTCGTCGCGGCCGGCTTGCCGGCAGAGGGGCTCGCGCTGCTGCTCGGCATCGACCGCTTCATGTCACTGGCGCGCGCCATCACCAACACCATCGGCAACGCGGTCGCCGCCATCGTGGTCGCGAAATGGGATGGGGAATTCAATCGCGAGGACTGGGCTCAGTCCGCCGCACAAATCCAGCAAGCGAAGTAAGGATCCAAGGTTTCCAATGGCTACCAACAGCAACGAACGGCCCGTCATCGCGTTGACATCAGGCGACTGCACCGGCATCGGTCCCGAACAGGTCGCGCGCATCCTTTCCGACGACAGGCTTGCGGATGCCGCGCGTCTCGTCGTGGTCGGGGATGCCCGCGTGCTCGAAATGGGCATGAACCATGCCGGCGTGAAGCTGAAGGTGGAAAGGATTGCCTCGCCAAAGGCGGCAAACTGGAGCAGCAAGGCGGTGCAGCTCGTCGATCTCGGCAATACCGATCCCGCGAAGTTCCCGATCGGCAAGGCCAACGCCGAGTCGGGCCGGCTCACCGGAGAGACGCTGTCGCGCGCGATCGATTTCTCCAAGGACGGCGAAGTCGACGCCATCACCTTCGCGCCGCTCAACAAGCGCGCGATGTTCGACGGCGGCTGGAAGTTTCCGGACGAGCACAAGATGTTCGCGAGCCTGCTCGGCCACAAGACCTACTTTTCCGAGATGAACGTGCTCGACGGGCAGTGGATGTCCCGCGTCACCGGCCACCAGTCGCTGCGCGAGGCGCTGGACGGTATCAATCCGGCGAGCATCACCGACGCGATCGAGCTGGTCGACCGGATGATGAAGAAGGCCGGCGTCGCCAAGCCGCGCATCGCGGTCGCAGCCCTCAACCCGCATGCCGGCGAGAACGGCCTGTTCGGCCGCGACGAGATCGAGATGATCCGCCCGACGGTTGAAGCCGCGGCCAAGACCGGCATCGCCTGCACAGGACCTTACCCCGCCGACACCGTCTATATCCGTGCTTTCGCCGGCGAGTTCGACAGCGTGGTCGCGATGTATCACGACCAGGGCCAGATCGCGACCAAGCTGCGCGGCTTCAACCGCGGCGTCACGGTCACGGCAGGCCTCGAGACCGTGTTCACGACGCCGTCGCATGGCACCGCGTTCGACATCGTCGGCACCGGTGTCGCCAAGACCGGCGCGCTCGAAAGCGCGGTGCGGCTGGCGGCACAACTGGTCTCCATCAAGGTCAAGAACAAGGAGGCGGCCCATGCACACTGATCGCAGGACCCTGCTTCAGGCCGCCGCTGCGCTGCCGCTCGCGACCGTCGGCGCCAATGCTGCTTTTGCCCAGGCGCCGGCCGCAGCGCCCGCCGCTCCTCCCAAGGAGGTGACGCGCGCGCTGGCGCACTATCTCGTGACAGCGCAATATGACGACTTGCCGGCCAATGTGCGCAAGGAGGGCGTGCGCACGCTCCTGAACTGGGTCGGCGTCGCCATCGGGGGCTCCCGTCACGAGACGGTCGATATCGCGGTCTCGGCGCTCGGGCCGTTCTCGGGCCCGCAGCAGGCCTCGCTGTTCGGCCGGCGCGAGCGGTTCGACATCATGAACGCAGCCTTCATCAATGGCGTGTCGAGCCACATCTTCGACTATGACGACACCCATCTGAAGACGATCATCCATCCGGCCGGTCCCGTAGCCTCTGCGATCCTCGCGCTGGCGGAGATGCAGCCGGTCTCCGGCAAGGAATTCCTGAACGCGCTGGTGCTCGGCGTCGAGACCGAATGCCGGATCGGCAACTCCGTCTATCCGAACCATTACGACGTCGGCTGGCACATCACCGGCACCGCCGGCGTGTTCGGTTCGGCTGCCGCGGTCGGCAAACTGCTCAAGCTGAACGAGCAGCAGATGACCTGGGCGCTTGGGCTCGCGGCGTCGCAACCTGTGGGCCTGCGTGAATCCTTCGGTTCGATGAACAAGAGCTTCAATCCGGGCCGGGCCGCCTCCAACGGCATCTTTGCGGCGATCCTGGCCTCGAAGAATTTTACTTCGTCCGACGCCATGATCGAGGCCAAGCGTGGCTGGGCCAACACGATCAGCACCAAGCAGGATTACAACGAGATCCTGGGTGACCTCGGCAAGCGCTACGAGGCCGCGCTCAATACTTACAAGCCGTTCGCCTGCGGAATCGTCATGCATCCGGCAATCGATGCAGCGATCCAGCTCCGCAACGAGAACAAGATCACCGCCGACCAGATCGAGCGCGTCGACCTCAAGGTCCATCCGCTGGTGCTGGAACTGACCGGCAAGAAGACGCCGAAGGCGGGTCTCGAAGGCAAGTTCAGCATCTACCACGCGGTTGCGGTGGCAATCGTCGAGGGTGCCGGTGGCGAGAAGCAGTTCAGCGATCGTGCCGTCACCGATCCCACCATCGTCGCGCTGCGGGCGAAAGTGAATCCGGTCATCACGCCAGACATCAAGCCGGAGCAGGTCGATCTCACCATCGTGCTGAAGGACGGCCGCAAGCTCAATCGCTACATCAAGCATGCCATCGGCAGCGTCGAGGTGCCGATGACGGACAAGCAGCTCGAAACCAAGTTCTCCGATCTGGCCGATGGCATCATCCCTGCGGCATCGATCCGGCGAGCAATGGACGCCTGCTGGAATGTCGAGAACCTGCCGAGCGCCGCAGAGATCACGAAGATGTCGGTCGCGGCCTGACCGCGGAGGAGAAAGCGATGCCTTCACGCCGCCACTTCCTGCAATCCGCCGGCTCGATCGCCGCGCTTGCCGCCATCGGCGGCCGTGCGGTCTTCGCTGCACCTCCCGGCGTGACGGAACGTCTCGCCCGCTACATGGTCGCCGCGCGCGACCAGGAACTGCCCGAAGAGGTGCTGCGCGAATGCAAGCATCGTATTCTGGACACGCTCGGCGCGATGATCTCGGGCGCGCGGATGAAGCCTGGTGAGATGGCACTGAAATACGTTCGGACGCTTGGCGGCGACGCGCAGGCCTCGGTGGTTGGCTCGGACTTCCGCACCACGGTGGTCAATGCGGCTTTGGCGAACGCCATGTGCGCGCATGCCGACGAGACCGACGATTTCGAGCCCGTCACCAAGGCGCATCCGGGATGTTCGGTGGTGCCGGCCGCACTCGCTTTCGGCGAGCGCGAGCATCGCAGCGGGCAGGAGTTCGTTCGCGCGGTCGCGCTCGGTTACGATTTGACCTGCCGCCTGCTGATGGCGCTCGGGCCGGATCTCGTGCGAGGCTCGCATCGCAGTGCCGAGGGAACATCCTCGACCTTCGGTGCGCTCGGCGCCGCCGCTTCGCTGGCGCGGCTCGACGAGAAGGGCATGCGCTATGCGCTGTCCTATTCGTCGCAGCAAGTCTCTGGTCTCTGGAGCTGGGTCAAGGATCACGATCATATCGAGAAGGCGTTCGACTTCGCTGGCATGGGCGCCCGCAATGGCGTCATGGCGGTCGATATGGTCAGGGCGGGCCTCACAGGCGTCGACGACGTGCTCGACGGCACTCATAATCTCTTCATCGCGCTGTCGTCCGATCCGAAGCCGGAGGAGATGGTGAAGGACCTTGGCAAGCGCTTCTACGTCACTGAAACCGCGATCAAGACCTTTTCGGTGGGCTATCCCATCCAGTCGCCGCTCGATGCGATGCTGGCGCTCCGCAAGCAACACAGCCTCACGCCAGATAACGTCCGTAGCGTGCTGGTCAAGCTGCCGACCGACGCGATGGGAATCGTGGGGGAGAGCGCAATGCCTGACGTCAATTGCCAGCACCTCGTGGCTGTCGCGCTGGTCAAGGGCGCCGTGTCGTTCAACGACAGTCACGATGTCGCGCTGATGCGTGATCCGAAGATCCTGGAACAGCGCGCCAAGGTGACGCTGGCCGGCGACAAGGCTCTCATGGATCCGGCCGCGCCGCGCGGCGCTGTCGTCGAACTGACATTGACCGATGGCAGGAAGGTCGAGCACTTCACGAAGTATCCGCCTGGCACCAAGGAAAATCCGCTGAGTACCGAGGCCGTTGCAGCAAAGACGCGAGACCTGATCGCACCCGTCCTGGGCAGCGATCGGGCCGAGAAGCTGATCGACAAGATCGGCAATCTCGAACGGCTTGACGATGTCGGACAATTGAGGCCATTGCTGACCGCGTGACGACTCACCAACAAAAAGACAAATCGAGGCAGCTTATGCGCGGGATTCTCCGACGCTCACTCCTGGCCGCCTGTGCGGCCGTTCTGTTCTCCGGCCTTGCGGCTGCGCAGGACTACCCATCGCGTCCCGTCAAGATCATCGTGCCGTTCCCCGCCGGCGGGTCCAACGACATCATCGCCCGCATCGTCGCGCAGAAGCTGACCGAGCGGAACGGCCAGACCTTCCTGGTGGAGAACCGTGGCGGCGCCGGCGGCAATATCGGCGCCGAAGCGGTCGCTAGCGCCGAGCCGGACGGCTATACCCTGCTTTTGACCGCACCGCCTCCGCTCACGATCAACGGCTCGCTCTACAAGAAGCTGCCGTTTGATCCCGCCAAGGCGTTCGCGCCCGTCGCCCTGATCGCCTCGGTGCCGATCGTGCTGGTCATCAATCCCTCGGTGCAGGCCAAGAACGTCGGCGAGCTGATCGCGCTGGCCAAGGCCAAGCCCGGCTCGCTGAATTTCGGCTCGTCCGGCATCGGCTCGACCAACCATCTCGCCGGCGAACTGCTCAAGAGCATGGCCGGCATCGATATCGTGCATGTGCCCTATCGCGGTGCTGCGCCGGCGATGAACGATCTTCTCGCAGGGCAAATCCCGTTCATGTTCGACAACATGCCGGCAGTGCTGCCGCAGGTGCAGGGCAAGGCCATCAACGCGATCGCCGTTGCCGGCGCCAAGCGCGCGGACGCGCTGCCCGACGTGCCGACGGTTGGCGAAACCGTCCCCGGCTTCGAGGCCTCGTCCTGGTTCGGGCTGGTGGCGCCCGCGAAAACGCCGGAGCCTGTGCTTGCCAAGCTGAGCGGCGAGCTCGAGACCATCCTGAAGATGCCTGACGTCAAGAAGCGGCTTGCTGAACTCGGCGCCGAGCCGGGCGCGGTGTTCGGCCCGGCGTTCGGGCAGTTCATGGCGGACGAAACCACCAAATGGGGCAAGCTCGTCAAGGCCTCCGGCGCCACCGTCGACTAGCAGAGAGCAGCGTCATGGATCTGAATCTCGGCGGCAAGGTTGCCGTCGTCACCGGCGGCAGCATCGGCATCGGCCGGGCCATCGCCGCCGAGCTTTCGCGCGAGCAGGCGCATGTCGTCATCGTCGCGCGCGATGCCGAGCGGCTGGCCGCCTCGGCGCAGGAGATGTCGCGCGACACCGGCCGGCGCGTGATCGCCTGTGCCGGCGACATGACCAAGCCCGATGACATCGCCCGGGCGATGGACACGGCGCGGCAGAACTTCGGCCGTGTCGACATCCTCGTCAACAATGCCGGGGCTTCGCCGATGGGGCGGATCGCGGAGACGCCGGATGCGACCTGGGCCAAGTCGATCGAGCTGAAACTGCTTGGCTACATGCGCTGCGCGCGCAACGTTCTGCCGGAAATGCGCGACCGCCGCTGGGGCCGCGTCATCAACATCATCGGCCGCAGCGGGCACCAGCCGCGCGCGGCCTACATGGCTGGCGGCGCGGTCAACGCGGCGCTCCTCAATTTCACGCTGGCGCTGGCCGAGGAATGCGCGCCTGACAATGTGCTGGTCACCGGTGTCAATCCCGGGCCGGTGCAGACCGATCGCTGGGACAGCCTGATCTCGCAAGGCGCCGCGATCTCCGGTCAGGACCAGGGCGCGACCAACGCGGCCGCGATCGCCTCGGTTCCGCTCGGCCGCGTCGGTCAGCCGCACGAGGTGTCGGGCATCGTCGCGTTCCTCTGTTCGGATCGCGCGTCCTTCATTACTGGTACCTGCATCAATGTCGATGGCGGCGGAACGAGGTGTATCTGATGGGTAGCGAACTGCGGAAGATCGGTGTCAGCGACGATTGCGAGCTTGCGGTTCGCATCGACGATTATCTCCTGCCATGGGACACCAAACCGCCGGTCGTGATGCTGCACGGGCTCGCCGAGAGCGGTGAGGCGTTCCGGCGCTGGGTGCCGTACTTCGCCACCCATCATCTGGTGGTGCGTCCTGATCTTCGCGGTTATGGCGATTCCACGCCGATGCAGGGCGATTATGTCTATCGCTTCGCCGGCCTCGGCGACGACATCATCCGCATGCTGAACGCGCTGAAGCTCGACCGCGTGTTCCTGGTCGGCGGCAAGATTGGCGGCACGCTGGCGATGCACCTGACGGCGAAGCACCCGGATCGCGTGACCGCGGTCGCCGCGGTCGGCGCGCCGGCCTCGCTCACCTCGTTCGACCAGCGGGCGCCGACCTGGCGCAAGCAGATCCGCGAGCAGGGCGTCGAGCCCTGGGTGCGCGAGACCACGGCCGGCCGGCTCGGCTCGTCGCTGCCGCCGGCAGCGCTCGACTGGTGGATCACGCTGATGTCGAAGACCAAGGCATCGACGCTGGAAGCGTTTCTCCAGATGGTTCCGACCGTCGACGTCACCGGCGAGCTTCCGTCGATCAAGCGTCCGGCGCTGGTCATCACCACGACCGGCTCGGGGCTCGGCGACGTCGCCTCCGTCAAGGCGTGGCAGGAGACCATCCCGGGCTCCAAGCTGGACGTGCTGCCCGGCGATTCCTACCATGTGGCGGCGACCGATCCTGACGTCTGCGCGCAGAAGGTTCGCGCCTTCTTCGACCGCGTCGCGACTTAAGATGTACTGGGCGGGCCATTGGCCCGCCCCTCGTTTGGTTCTATGACTGCCGTTCCAAGAAGAAGCGAACCAGGGAGTGAAGCCATGACGAACACCACGCGCCGCAGCGTGCTGACGGCCGCAGCCGCCATGACCGCCGCGGGCCTGACCGAGGTCGCACCGGCCGCCGCGCAGGCCGCGCCCAAGCCGATCTTTCCCGTGCCGATGGTCTCGATCCCGATCGTCGGCGAGACCCAGGTGTTCCAGGTCCGTCGTATCTATTGCATCGGCCGCAACTACGCCGCGCACGCGATCGAGCGTGGCTCGGATCCCAACCGCGAGCCGCCGTTCTTTTTCCAGAAGCCGACCGACGCAATCCAGAACGTCGCGGTGGGCGAGGTCGCCGATCATCCCTATCCGTCGCTGACCAAGAATTATCATCACGAGGTCGAGCTGGTCGCCGCGCTGAAATCCGGCGGCACCAACATCCCGGCCGACAAGGCGCTCGAGCACGTCTATGGCTACGCGCTCGGCCTCGACATGACCCGGCGCGATCTCCAGAACGGCATGGCCGCGGAGAAGAAGCCGTGGGAGATCGGCAAGAGTTTCGACCACGCCGCGGTGATCGGCCCGATCCACCCCGTCAGCAAGACCGGCCATTTCGAGAAGGGCGCCATCTCGCTCGCGATCAACGGCACGGTGAAGCAGAGCTCCGACCTCAGCAAGATGATCTGGAGTGTTGCCGAGCAGATCGCAAAGCTCTCCGAAGCCTTCGAGCTGAAGGCCGGCGACATCATCTATTCCGGCACGCCGGAGAATGTCGGTCCGGTGGTGAAGGGCGACGTGCTGCTCTGCAAGCTCGACGGCCTGCCGGATATGTCGATCAAGATCGTCTGATTGTCTTCGCCTCTCCCCGTTCGCGGGGAGAGGCCGACACGCAAAGCGTGGCGGGTGAGGGGGGCTCTCCGCGAGTTCATTGCCAGCATGTTTGCGGAGGCAGCCCCTCACCCCAAGGCTCTCAGCGCGAGCGAAGCTCGTCGCGGCCCCGTAAGAACGGGGCGACGGAGGGCACCGTCGGCTTGTCGATGAACTGTCCAACCTTGGAGGCATACATGTTGCGACGTGCTGCAATCGCCTCGTTGAGCCTCTTCCTGGCCATCGCTGGTGCAAAGGCCGAAAGTCCGACCGACATCGCGCCTTCAGGCACACTCCGCGTGGCAGTGGCCGTCGGCCCCGCCGCATCCGCGTTCTGGACGACGCGTGATCCTTCCACCGGCAAGCCGCGCGGCGTTACCGTCGAACTTGCAAAGGCCGCCGCGGACAAGCTGCACCTGCCGTTGCAACTCGTCGAATACCAGAGCTCCGACGAGATTGCCGCCGCCAGCAGCAAGGACGTCTGGGATCTCTCTTTCATGCCCGCGGACGTCAAGCGCGAGGCGTTCGTCGACCAGGGGCCGGCCTACGTCGCCTATATGAGCGGCTATCTCGTGCGCGCCGGTTCGGACATCCGCTCCGTCGCGGATGTCGATCGCGCCGGCATGCGGGTCGGCTGCATCGAGGGGACGTCGACGTCGCGCAAGGTCGAGAAGTCGATCAAACAGGCGAAGCTGACGAAGTTCGCCAAGCCGGAACAGGCGGCCGCCCTGATCGGCAAGGGCGAACTCGATGCGCTCGCGATGGGGATGGGCGCGCTGGAGGATCTCTCGCGAAAATTGCCGGGAACGAAGGTTCTGGACGAGGTGATCCAGTCGACCGGCGTTGTGGTGGTCGTGCCGAAAGGCAAGACCGCGGCGAAGGCCTGGGCTGCGCACTTCATGGATGACGCCAAGGCCGACGGCACGGTGCGCCGCGCGCTCGATGGCAATGGCTTCACTGGCGATAAGGTCGCGCCGTAGGTCTTCTTACCTCCCCCGTGAGCACGGGAAGAGGGGGCGCACCATCAGTGCGGCTACACCGCCGTCTTCGGCCGCAACCGATCGACCGTCCGGGCGATCAGCGCCGCGACGTCCGCAACCTTCGGCCCGATCCGAAACTCCGGACCCGCCACGACCACCGAGAGCCTGCGGTCGCCGATCGGCAACGGAATGGCCGCGCCGGCGAGATCGCGGCTGTAGTCGGCAAAGCTCTGACAATAGCCGCGCGCGATCGACATGCGCAGCTCGGTCTCGACGGCCTCGATGCTGATCGGCGTCGACGGGCCGTATTGCTTGAACTCGATCTTGCGATAGACGGAGTCGCGCTCTTCCTGCGAATATTGCAGCAGCAGCGCGCGGCCGCTCGCGGTGGCGTGGATCGGCACGCGATGACCGATGGTCGCGAAATAGCGGATCGCGGCCTGGGATTCGACGACGTCGATGAACACGGCCATCACGCCCGCTGGCGCCACGATCGAGGCGGTCTCGCCGGTCTCGGCCGAGAGATCGGCGATCAACGTGTGCGTCCATTGCGGCAGCGGCTCGACGTCGGAGATCAGCCGCGCCATCGCCAGCCAGCGCGGCGTCGGATAGAAGCCGGCACGCGGCCGCGGTTCATAGAGATAGCCCTTCTCCGACAACGTCGCGAGCAGGTTGAAGGTCGAGGAGCGCGGCCAGCCGAAATGATCGGCGATTTCGGCAAGCGTCGCCGGCTTCCTCGTTTGTGCGAAGAACTCCATGATCTCCAGGACGTTTGCGGCTTGGCGAACGATCATGGTGGGGCTTTGCGTCCTGCTAGCTCTGGCCGAGAATTTTTTGCGCGGCGCGAAGATGCGGCTTGTCGATCATCTGGCCGTCAAGCCGCAGCGTGCCGGAGTTCGGATTGCTCGCGAATGCCGCGATCACCTTCCCCGCCCATGTGCGCTCGGCGTCGGTCGGCTCGAAGGCCGCGTTGACCACATCGACATGCTTGGGATGAATCAGCGCTTTGCACGAAAAGCCGTCGCGGCGCGCCGCGCGGGTTTCCTGCTCGAGGCCGGTGAGGTTGTCGATGTCGGTATAGACAGTATCGATCGGCGCGACCTCGGCGCCGGCCGCCGCCATCAGGCAGAGATCGCGCGCGAGACGATAGGGGCTGTGGAACACGCCGCCGGCGGCCTTCTCGGTGGCACCGAGCGAGGCCGAGAGATCTTCCGCGCCCCACATCAGGCCGGCGAGGCGAGGGGAGCAGCCCTTGTAGCTGCCGAGCCCGAAGATCGAACTGGCGGTCTCGGTCGCCACGCAGACGATGCGGGTCGCGCCGACCGTGATGCCGGATGCCGCTTCCAGCGCCTCGAGCCAGGTCGCAACCAGCCGCACGTCGTCGCCGCCCTGTGATTTCGGCAGCACGATGCCGTCGGGCTTGCCCGGCATCACCGCGGCGAGATCGGCCAGCGTCATGCCGGTGTCGAGCGCGTTGACGCGGACATAGAGCTGATGCGGGCCGGGACGGCTCTTCAGCATCGCCAGCGTCAGTCCGCGCGCCTCCGGCTTCTTGTCGGTGACGACGGAATCCTCGAGGTCGATGATCAGCGCGTCGGCCTTGCCTTCGCTCGCCTTCTCGAATTTGCGCGGGGAATCGCCCGGCACGAACAGCATGGAACGCATCAGACCGGCCTTTTGTGCATCAACGCCATGCGGCGGCATTTGCCGACGATCTCGTCGTTCTGGTTCAGGGCGTGGTGTTCGAACTCGACGATGCCGGCCTTTGGCCGCGATTTGGATTCCCGCACCGAAAGCACCTTTGTCGTCGCCCGCAACGTGTCGCCATGGAAGACCGGTTTCGGAAAGGTGACGTCGGTCATGCCGAGATTGGCGACGGTGGTGCCCAGGGTCGTATCATAGACCGTCATGCCGATCATGATGCCGAGGGTGTAAAGGCTGTTGAAAATGCGCTGCCCGAACTCGGTCTTCTCGGAGAAGTGCGCGTCGATGTGCAGCGGCTGCGGGTTGAGCGTCAGCAGGCTGAACATGGTGTTGTCCATCTCCGTGACGGTCCGGGTCAGCGCATGCTTGAACTCCTGGCCCACGGAAAACTCTTCGAAATAAAGTCCGGCCATCGCGGTTTCCTCCCTGTATCGGTGCGATCTGGCCCGCGCGCCATTTAGGGCGGCGCGGCCAGGTGAACTGCCTTTTGCTCAGCGAGCTGGTCGATCTCTTCGTCGGAGAAGCCGGCCTCGCGCAAAATGTCGCGGCCGTGCTGGCCGAGCGTCGGTGCGGGACCGGCGGCTTTCGGCTGGGTCACGCTCCAGGTGGAGGGCACGCGCATCTGGCGGATGCGGCCCTCCACGGGATGATCCACCGTCCTGAAGAAGTCGACCGCATTGAGATGCGGATCGTCCAGGATCGTCTCCAGCGTGTGCATCGGCATCACCGGAATGTCGGCGCGCTCCAAGAGCTCGCGCCATTCCGCCGTGGTGCGTGCGAGGAAGATGTGGCCGATCTCCTCGTAGATCTCGTCGATATGCTTGGTGCGCGCGGCATGGTTGGCGAAGCGCGGCTGCTGCAGGAACTCGGGTCGGCCGATCGCCTCGAAGAAGCTGCGCCAGTGCTTGTCGTTGTAGATGAGGACGCAGAGATGGCCGTCGCTGGTCCTGTAGGGGCGGCGATAGCGCGAGAGCAGGCGGGCGTAGCCGCCATGATCGAGCGGCGGATCGTAGGTGAGGCCGCCGAGGTGATCGATCAGCACGAACTCGGTCATCGATTCGAACATCGGCACGTCGATGCGCTGGCCCTGGCCGGTGCGTTGCTGGTGCATCAGGCCGCCCATGATCGCGTTGACCATCATCAGGCCGACGATGCGGTCGGCGATGGTGACGGGAACGTAGCGCGGCGTGCCGTCGCCGGCGGCCGCGAGCAGCGTCGGGATCGTGGCCGCGCCCTGGATCAGATCGTCATAAGCGGGCTTGGCGGCATAGGGACCTAACTGGCCGTAGCCGAAGGCGCCGACATAGAGCAGCGCGGGATTGATCGCGGCCAGCGTCTCGTAGTCGAGGCCGAGCCGCGCCATCGCCTGCGGGCGCACATTGTAGATCAGCGCGTTGGCGCGCTTGGCGAGTTGCAGCAGCGCGTCGCGTCCACCCTGCTTCTTCAGGTCGAGCACGATGCTGCGCTTGCCGCGATTGACGTTGTTGAACATGCCGCCCATGCCGGGCGCGCGACCGGGACCGATCTGGCGCACGATGTCGCCCTCGGGGCTTTCGACCTTGATGACGTCGGCGCCCATGTCCGCCAGCACCTGGGTGCCGTAGGGGCCCATCAGCACAGAGGTCAGGTCGAGAATGGTGAAGCCGGCGAGCGGGCCCATGGGTCCTCGTGGGATTAATTCATATAGGTGGAATTAGTGTTCATAAAATGCAGGTGTCAATTCAAAGGCATTCCAGCGCGGTGCATAGGCCCATGCACAGTTCATATACTTGACAGATAAATTCACGTATATGTACATTTTCTCCAAGCAAGAATTGGAGCGAGGGCCGGACGGTGTCGCAGCGGACCGCTGCCGCCTTCGGCATGGGGACGCGTTAGGGAGAACGGAATAATGAAGAAGAATCTGGCCTGGGCTGCCGCCGCGCTCGCGTTGTCGCTGCCGATCTCGACGCTCTCGGCGCAGGCGCTGGAGCTGAAGGTCGCCGACAGTTTCCCCGCCGGCCACTATCTCGTCCGCCTGATGCTCAAGCCCTGGATGGACGACGTCACCAAGCGCACCAACGGCGCGGTGACCTTCACCTACTATCCGAACCAGCAGATCGGCAAGGCGGCGGACCTGCTGCGGCTGACACAGTCCGGCGTGGTCGACATCGGCTACGTCGCGCCGTCCTATGTCTCCGACAAGATGCCGCTGTCGGAAGTTGCGCAATTGCCGGGCGCGTTCGCGACCAGCTGCCAGGGCACGCTCGCCTATTGGAAGACCGCGCGCGAAGGCCTCATTGCCAAACAGGAATACGCTCCGAACAAGATCAAGCTTCTGATGGAGGTGGTGCTGCCGCCCTACCAGGTGTTTACCGTCAAGTCGAAGGTGGAAACGACCAAGGACATGCAGGGCCTGAAGCTGCGCACCACGGGCGGCGCGCAGGACCTCACGCTGCGTGCGCTCAGTGCCGTGCCGGTGCGCATGGCCGCGCCCGATGCCTATGAATCGCTCTCGCGCGGCACCATGGACGGCCTGCTGTTCCCGCTCGACAGCGTCGTGTCCTACGGCCTCGACAAGCTGGTCAAGCACGCCACCGAAGGCGTCAGCTTCGGCAGCTTCATCGTGGCGTATTCGATCAACCAGTCGGTCTGGGACAAGCTGCCCGACGACGTGAAGAAGGCGATGAACGAGGCTTCCGAAGCGATCACGCCGAAGGCCTGCGCCGACGTCGACAGGGAAGGCGAAGTCACCAAGAAGCACATGCAGGACGAGGGCGTCAGCTTCGATCCGCTGCCGGAGGCGACGCGCACCGAGATGAAGGACAAGCTCAAGGGTGTCGGCAAGGAATGGGCGACCGGGCTCGATAGCCGCGGCAAGCAGGCCTCCGCCGCGCTGAAGGAGTTCGAGGACCTGCTCGCCGCCGGCGGCGCCAAGTAACAGAGAACGAGGGAGACGCCGGAGGTGATCAAGCGGGCAGGAGTTGTGCTCGGCGTGCTGGAACGCGCGCTGACGGTGATCGCGGTAGTGTTCCTGTTCGTGATCATGCTGCTGGTGGTGGCGGACGTGTTCATGCGTTACGCGCTGAACAGCCCGTTCTCCTTCACCTACGACCTGATCGGGCTCTATCTCCTCGCCGGCGTGTTCTTTTTCACGTTGTCGGACGGCCTGCGCGAGCATGCGCATGTCGGCGTCGACATCCTGCTCTCGCGCTTCTCTCCGACCGGCCGGCGCCTGTCGGAGATCGTCACCGCGCTCGTCGGCCTGTTCGTGTTCGTGCTGATCTGCCACGTCGGCTTCGAGCGCGCGGTGGAGAATTACGAGCAGCATGACGTGCTGGCCGGCGCGATTCCCTGGCCGACCTGGATCTCGGCGGCGCTGGTTCCGCTAGGCTGCGGCGTCCTGGTGCTGCGGCTCGCGCTTCAACTCGTCGGCCATGTGCTGAGCCTCGTCAGCGGACGCGATCTCTATCCATTGCCGCCTGTCACTGGCATCGGCGAAGCACGCAGCTTCGAGTAACGGCGGAATATCCATGACACCCTTCATCGTTCTCGCTTTGCTGTTCGGCCTGCTCGCGCTCGGCACGCCCGTCGGCTTCGCCATGGCCTTCTCCGGCTCGGTCGGTCTCGTCATGGTCGGCGGCTGGTCCACGCTGTTCGGCATTCTGCAGACCGCGCCGCTCTCGACCGTCTCGTCCTACGAATTGATCACCATCCCGATGTTCCTGCTGATGGCGGACCTCGTGCTGCTGTCGGGCGTCGCGGATGATCTGTTCAAGACCGCATCGGCCTGGGTCGGCCGCATTCCCGGCGGCCTCGGCATGGCAACGGCGCTCGCGGGCGCCGGCTTCGGCGCGATCTGCGGCACCTCGACGGCCTCCGCCGCGACACTGTCCTCGACCAGCTTGCCCGCAATGATCCGCCAGGGCTACGAGCCGAAGATGGCCGCTGGCGTGGTCGCGATTTCAGGCACGCTCTCGATGCTGCTGCCGACCAGTGTCGCGCTGGTCATCTTCGGCCTGCTCGCCGAGGTGAACATCGGCAAGCTGCTGATCTCAGGCATCGTCCCCGCGATCCTCGTGACCTTCACCATCATGGCCACGATCTACTTCCTGGTCTGGCAGGATCCCTCGCGCGCACCCGCCGCGAAGTCGGTGCCGTGGCGCGAGAAGTTCGCGCTGCTGTGGCAGGTCTCGCCGATGGTGGTGCTGTTCTCGATCGTGACGGGCACGATCTATCTCGGCGTCGCGACGCCGACGGAGGCGTCCGCCTTCGGCGCGTTCGGCGCCTTCCTGCTCGCGATCGTCAAGGGCAAGATCACGCCGTCCTCGCTCTATCACACACTGCTGCGCGCCTGCCACGGCACCTGCATGATCATCATGATCCTCGTCGGTGCCTCGATCTTCGGTTACTTCTTCACGCTGACGCACGTGACGCAGGATCTCGTCGCCTGGATCGGCTCGCTGCCGGCCTCGCGCTGGGTGATCATCACGCTGATCCTGTGCGGCTACATCGTGTTGGGTTCGTTCATGGACCAGATTGCGATCCTGGTGCTGACCGTGCCGATCGTGCTGCCGCTGATCAAGACGCTCGGTTTCGATCCGATCTGGTTCGGCGTCATCAAGATCGTCACCGCCGAGGTGGGCATGATCACGCCGCCGGTCGGGCTGAATTGTTTCATCGTCGCCCGCTATGCCAAGCGACCAGTGGCCGAGGTGTTCCACGGCACCTTCCCGCACTTCATCGCCCACCTGATCGCGATCGCGATTCTGGTGGCGTTCCCGTCCATCATCCTCTGGCTGCCCTCGCAGATGGGACGCTAGGATCGGAGCTCGCGGCTCCCAATAAGGAGATCAAGAACATGGATTTCGCGCTTACCGATCAGCAGGAAGCCATTCGCGACGCCATCGCAAAGATCTGCGAGGGCTTTCCCGATGCCTATTGGCTGAAGAAGGACCACGACGGCGGCTTCCCGCACGATTTCCACAAGGCGCTCGCCGACGCCGGCTGGCTCGGCATCTGCGTGCCGGAGGAATATGGCGGCTCCGGGCTCGGCATCACTGAAGCCGCGATCATGATGCGCACCATTGCGGAATCAGGTGCCGGCATGTCCGGCGCCTCCGCGGTGCACATCAACGTGTTCGGTCTCAATCCCGTCGTCGTGTTCGGCACAGAGGAGCAGCGCAAGCGCATGCTGCCGCCGATGGTCGAGGGCCGCGAGAAGGCCTGCTTCGCCGTCACCGAGCCCAATACCGGCCTCAACACCACCCAGCTCAAGACCCGCGCCGTCGCCAAGAACGACCGTTACATCGTCAACGGCCAGAAGGTGTGGATCTCGACCGCGCAGGTCGCGCACAAGATCCTGCTGCTGGCGCGCACCACGCCGCTGGAAGAGGTTCGCTCGCCGACCCACGGCCTCAGCCTGTTCTACACGGATTTCGACCGCAAGAAGATCAAGGTCCACGAAATCGAGAAGATGGGCCGCAAGATCGTCGATTCCAACGAGCTGTTCTTCGAGGATTTCGAGATCCCGATGGAGGATCGCATCGGCGAAGAGGGCAAGGGCTTCCAGTACATCCTCGAAGGCATGAACCCCGAGCGTATCCTGATCGCGGCGGAAGCAGTCGGCCTCGGCAAGCTCGCACTGTCGCGCGCGACCGAGTACGCCAAGACGCGCACCGTCTTCAACCGACCGATCGGCAAGAACCAGGGCATCCAGCATCCGCTTGCGGTGAACTGGGTCGAGCTCGAAGCGGCCTGGCTGATGGTGATGCAGGCGGCCTGGCAATACGACAAGGGTCTGCCCTGCGGTGCCGGCGCGAACGCTGCGAAATATTTCGCCGGTGAAGCCGGGTACCATGCCTGCGAGCAGGCGGTGATGACGCACGGCGGTTTCGGCTATGCCAAGGAATTCCATGTCGAGCGCTACCTGCGCGAAGTCCTGATCCCGCGCATCGCGCCGGTCAGCCCGCAACTCGCGCTCAGCTTCATTGCGGAGAAGGTGCTCGGCCTCGCCAAGTCATACTAGACCCAGCGTCCGGAGAGAGGATCGCCATGAACCTCGCCCAACACCTCCTGCGGGCCGCCAAGGCCGACGCCTCCGCGCCGGCTTTGCTGAAGGGATTGACACCGGTCGCCGATTACGGCCGGCTTGCGACGACGGTGGCGTCGCTGGCGGCATCGCTGCAGCAGCGCTTCGGCCTCGCCAAGGGCGACCGGGTCGCGCTGCTGATGAAGAACGTGCCGGATTATGTCGCCTGCCTCTATGCCTGCTGGCACGCCGGGCTGGTCGCCGTTCCCATCAATGCAAAGCTGCATCCGCGCGAGGTCGCATTCATTCTCGACAATTCGGGCGCGGCCGTCGTGTTCGTCACCGAGGACATGGCAAGCGTCGCCTCGGACGCGCTGGCGCTCGGCACGGCCAGGCCTGAGATGATCGAGATCGGCTCGGCCGAGCATCGCGCGCTGGAGAAGACCGATGGCATCGGCGTCGCCGATGTCGCGATCACCGATCCCGCCTGGATCTTCTACACCAGCGGCACCACCGGCCGGCCCAAGGGCGCGGTTCTGAGCCATCGTAACCTGCTGGCGATGTCGTTGAACTATCTCGCCGAGATCAACCCGGTCGTCCCGGGTGAGGCGCTGCTGCATGCTGCGCCGATGTCGCACGGCTCCGGCCTCTATATGGTGCCGCATGTGCTCGGGATGGGCGCGCAGATCATTCCCGAAAGCGGCCGCTTCGAACCCGACGAAATTCTGGAGCTGACGGAAAAGCGCGACAACATCTCCTTCTTCGCCGCGCCCACCATGGTGCGGCGCCTGACGGTTGCGGCGCAAGCCGCGGGCGCGACGGCTCCGGGGCTGAAGACCATCATCTATGGCGGTGGCCCCATGTACGTCGCCGATTGCAAGGCCGCGCTCTCCGCGTTCGGGCCCAAGCTCGCGCAGATCTACGGTCAGGGCGAGACGCCGATGACCATCACCTATTTGCCCAGGTCCATGCACATCGAAGCCGGGCATCCGCGCCACGAGGAGCGCCTCGCTTCGGTCGGCATCGCGCAGGGCGTGGTGCAGGTCCGCACGGTGGACGAGGCGGGGCGGGACGTGGCGGCAGGCGAGGTCGGTGAGATCATCGTGCGCGGCGATACCGTGATGTCCGGTTATTGGCAGAACCCGGACGCGACCGCGAACACGCTGCGCGACGGCTGGCTCTACACCGGCGACATGGGCGCGTTCGATGCCGGCGGCTTCCTCACGCTGAAGGACCGCTCCAAGGACGTCATCATCTCCGGTGGCACCAACATCTATCCGCGCGAGGTCGAGGAAGTGTTGTTGCGGCACGAGGCCGTCGCCGAGGTGTCCGTGATCGGCCGGCCGCATCCGGAATGGGGCGAGGAGGTGGTTGCCATCGTGGTCCCCGTCGAGGGCAGGGCGGTGACGCGGGACCAGCTCGACCAGATGTGCAATGCGTGGATCGCCCGCTTCAAGCGGCCGAAGCATTATTATGCGACCAGCGATCTGCCGAAGAACAGCTACGGCAAGATCGTGAAGACGGAGCTGCGTACGCTGCTGGCAGAATCCTCCGCACGCCTGACGCGGATGGACTGACACAGCGATGTCGCGGGATGCGCTGCCGATCGACTTTACCGGACTGATCCGCGACGGCGATCTCGTTGTCTGCGGGCAGGCGACGGCCGAGCCTGTCACCCTGACGGCAGCGCTGATGGCGCAGGCGGCGGATCTCCCGGCCTTCCGGATGATGGTCGGGCCTGTGTTTTCCGACACCTTCGCGGCCGCTGTCGCACCCAATGTCTCGTTCTTCAGCTACGGTGTGATCGGCAATGCGCGGCAGCTCGCCAAGGCGGGGCGGCTCGACGTGATCACCAGCAACTACAGCGCCTTCTGTGCCGACTTTGCCACGGGCCGCCACAAGGCCGATGTCGTTCTGGTGCAGCTGGCGGAGTCTGGAGGACGGCTGAGCGCCAGCCTTTCCAACGATTATGTCATCGATGCCGCCCGCGCGGCGCGGGTGGTCATCGCCGAAATCAATCCGGATGCGCCGTTTACGTTCGGGGCCGCGTGGCCTGAAGATGTGCCGATCCACGTCCGCGTGGCGGCTCGGCGTCCGCCGGTGGAGTTGCCGTCACCGCCGCTCGATGATGTCTCCCGCCGGATCGCAGCGCATGCCGCGGGCCTGATCGCGGATGGCAGCACGCTCCAGTTCGGTGTCGGGCGCATTCCGGACGCGATCCTGTCTTCGCTCACGCATGCACGCAATCTCGGCATCCATTCGGGCCTGATCAACGACGCCGTCGTCGAGCTGATCGAGCGTGGCGCGGTGACCAATGCCGAGAAGGGCATCGATGCAGGAATCACGATCACCAACCAGGTGATCGGCACGCAGCGGCTCTACCGTTTCGTCCACGAGAACAAGGCGGTTTTAGTGCGGCCGACGTCCTACACGCACGGGCAGGGTGTGCTGGCGCGCATCAACCGGCTGGTCGCGATCAACTCGGCGCTTCAGGTCGGGCTCGACGGCAGTGTGAATTCCGAAACGCTCAACGGCGTCACCATCGGCGCGATCGGCGGACAGCTCGATTTCGTGCGCGGCGCCAATGCCTCTCCCGGGGGACGTGCCATCATCGCGCTGCCGGCAACGGCCTCCGACGGCACCAGCCGGATCGTCGCCGCTGTCGAGACGGTGACGACGCCGCGCGCCGATGTCGATGCCATCGTCACCGAATGGGGCGTGGCAGAGCTGCGCGGCTGCGGCCTGGCCGAGCGCGCGCGCCGCATAATCGCGATCGCGGCGCCCGAGCACCGCGACGCGCTCTCGGCACGGCTGCGCCATGCCGCGCGTTGATCCATCTGTGCGGCGCGGCCTATTCGGCGGCGATCCGCTCCATCGCCATGGCGCGAAGCCGGGCGCGCTGGATCTTGACGCCATTGGCGCTGTCGGTGACCGGGAAAACATCCACGACATAGATGCGGGCCGGCACCTTGTAGCCGGCGAGCCGCTCACGCAGTCGCGCGGTCAGCGTCTCCTGCTGCGGCGGTATCTGGTGCGGGATCACGAAGGCGACGCAGCGCGCCTGTCCCTTCAGATCGACCGCGACGACCTGGGCGTCGGCAATGCCGTCGCACGCCTTGAGCTCATCCTCGATCTCGCCGGGCGCGACCAGGAAGCCGCCGAGCCGCATCGCATCGCCCGCGCGGGTCTCATAGACGAAGGCGCCGCCGCGCAGCCGGCCGATGTCGCCGGTGCGGAAGAAACCATCGGCGGTGATCGCCTCGCGCGTCGCAGTCGGATTGTTGAAATAGCCGAGGAAGCGCGACGGCGCGCTGATCTCGATCTCGCCGGACACGCCTTCGGCCGCAAGCTCGCCAGTCTCGGTGTCGCGCACGCGCACTTTTGCCCCTAGCGACATCGGCCAGCCGCCACCTTCGATACGATCGGAAAACGCGTCGCTGGCACGGGCGATGGAGAACAGCGCCTGGACCTCGCTCGAGCCGTAGAGGCCGAACAGCGGCATGCCGCGCGCCTCGGCTTCCGCGGCAAGCTCGCGCCAGCCGGGCTGGAACGCCGCGAAGCCGCAGAGTTCGAGATGCGGGAACGGTCGCGGCGCGTCAGTGAGCGCGAGGATGCGGCGGAACATCTCGTCCGAGCCGAACGAGTGCGTGATCCCGTGCTCGCTAAGGATCTTCAGAGCCGGCGCCGCCTCGAAAGCGTCGAGCGCATGGACGGTTGCGCCCGCCGCGATGAAGCCGAGCAGGCTGGTCATGCCGAACGTGCCGCAGAACGGCAGGATTGCCAGCAGCGAATGACGCTGCGGATCGAGCTTGAGCGCTTTCGCGACGGAGACGGCGTGGCCCGCCAGCGTCCGCTGGGAGTGCGCGACGAGCTTGGGCCCCTTGGTCGTGCCTGACGTCGTATAGAGCAGCACAGGAAGATCGACATCATCCTGTGCCGGCGGAGCCGGTGGGTAGACCTTGTCGAAGGCATCGAAGCGCACGCATGGCCATTGCGCGGAGATCGCGTCGGCGCCGACCACGGCGAGCTTCTCGAGCGCGGGCACCTCGGCCTTTGCGATATCGGCAAGGATGGCGGCAAAATCGATCGAGCGGAACGCGGCCTCGACAACCATCAGCTTTGCGCCGGACAGTTTGAGCAGATGCGCGACCTCCGCGCTGCGGTAGCGCGTGTTGACGGCGGCGACCACCGCGCCGAGGCGGGCGGCCGCGAACAACAGCGCGATCCACTCGATCCGGTTGACCAGCCAGACCGCGACGACATCGCCCTTGCCGATCCCCTGGGCTGCGAGCCAGGAGGCAGTCTGGTCGACCTTGGCTGAGAATTCCGCGCGCGACACGGGCGTGCCGTCGAACACGAAGGCGGGGTCGGCGGCGGGTTCGATGCGGATCAGCGATTGCAGCGAAAATTCATTGGCGCTCATGCCAACCGGAGTAGCCCGATCGCGCAAACCTGTCTACTTGGTGCCGAACATCCGGTCGCCGGCATCGCCCAGGCCCGGCACGATGTAGCCGTGATCGTTGAGGCACTCGTCGATCGCGGCGGTCCAGACCGGGACATCGGGATGTTCGCTCTGGAATCGCGCGATGCCCTCGGGTGCGGCGAGAAGGCACACGAAGCGGATGTCGCGGGCGCCGCGCGCCTTGAGCAGCGAGGCGCCGGCGCAGGCGGAATTGCCGGTCGCCAGCATCGGGTCCATCAGGATCACGGTGCGGTCGGACAGGTCCTGCGGCGCCTTGAAGTAATATTCCACGGCCTGCAACGTATCAGGGTCGCGGTAGAGCCCGATATGGGCGATGCGCGCCGAGGGCATCAGCGCCAGCATGCCGTCGAGGAAGCCGACGCCCGCGCGCAGGATCGGCGCCAGCGTCAACTTCTTGCCGGCGATCTTCGGCGCCTGCATCGGTGCAATCGGCGTCTCGATCTCGACCAGCTCCAGCGGCAGGTCGCGCGTCACCTCGTAGCCGAGCAGCATCCCGATCTCGTTCAGGATTTCGCGAAAGCTCTTGGTCGAGCGATCCTTCTCCCGCATCAGCGAGAGCTTGTGCTGGACCAGGGGATGGGCGACGACATTGACGCTGCTTGTGCTCATGCAACCGATCTACACGGTTCCGCGAAACAGCGCCAGATCGCAGGCCCCTTTTCAGCCGGATGTGCCGGCTCAGTCCGGCATCGCGACCGCCTTGCGCGCCCGGTTGCTCGCCTCATAGGCAGCCAGGGTCAGCTCGCGATCGATCGCAGCGCGCATGGCGTCCATGGCCGGCTGGCGCAGCCGTTTCTTTGCGGTCGCGTGCGAGGGCTTGTGGATGGCGCGGAGCGCGGTGATGGTGCCCTGGAGCGATTGCTCCAGCAGTTCCGGTGCGATCACATGATCGAGAAAACCTGCCGCCAGCGCCTCGTCGGGCTCGTACATCTCGCCGAGCGTCGCAGTGCGGCTGAGCCAGGCCGGATGCAGGCGGCTGCGGGCGAGCTCGATGGCGAAGCTCGGCGGGGCGATGCCGATCGCGACCTCGTTCAACCCCATCCGGTGCGGCCCGCGCGCGCCCAGCCTGACGTCGCAGGCGAGCAGCAGGAACGTCCCCATCGGATCGGCATGTCCTTCCATCACGCCGATGGTCGGATGCGGAAACGACATCAGCCGCAGCGCCAGCTCGGCGCCGGCCCGCACCATCTCGAGGCTCCCGGCCGCATCGCCCGCGGCAAATACTTTCAGGTCGAATCCGGCGGAGAAAATGCCGGGCCGTGCCGAGCGCAGCACGGCGATCTCGGCCTCCGTCTCGGCGCGGTCGAAGGCGGCGCCGATCTCGCCCAGCATTCCCGTCGACATCACGTTGACCTTGCCGTCGTCGAGCACGATCCGCGCCACGCCATCCGTCAGTTCATAGCTTACCCCGTTGGGCATCTGCCTCTCCATGTCATGCGTCATGCCTTGACTGTCGGAGGCTGATGTAGACCAATCAATATAATATCCGGGCCAGAGGAGGGCACCATGCCGGCCGTGCCGAAACATCGCCAGCCCATCATCAATGCCGCGGTGACGTTATTCCGCCGCCAGGGATTTGCTCGCACCGGACTGAACGACGTCGTCGACGCCAGCGGTGCGCCCAAAGGCTCGCTCTATCACTACTTTCCGGAAGGAAAATCCTCCATCGCGGTGGCTGCGGTCGAAGAGGCGGGCCGTCGGGTGGCGGCCACCGTGGCAAAACTCGCGGAAGAATGCGGCTCGACCGGCGAGCTGCTGCGCGCGCATGCGAGGCTGTTGGCGGGCTGGATGCAGAGCTCCGGCTTTCGCAATGGTTGCCCGATCACGACCGTGCTGCTGGAGCTGGCGCCGCGCGAGCGCGCGATCTCCGAGGCCGGCCGCAAGGCCTATGCGGCGCGGCTGTCGATCCTGCGCGAGAAGCTGATGGCTGACGGTTTTGCGCGACCGCGGGCGGAGGCGCTTGCCGTGCTCTGCACCTCGGCGCTGCAAGGCTCGCTGATCCAGGCGCGCGTGGAACGCAGCGGCCGGCCGATCGAGATCACCGCCGCCGAGCTGGCGCGATTGATCGAGGCCGAAAGGCTTTAGGTTGTTGCATGATTTTCTCGGAAAACCGCTTCGCACTTTTCCGGATCATGCTTTAGGCGCCGAGCCCGCGCGCGACGAGCGTGATCACGATCGTCAGCACAGCGCCCCAGATCAGGCTCAATGTCACGACGAGGATGGTCGTGGCGACCGTCTGCTCCAGATTTCGTTTGAGCAACTGCATGCTAATTGTCCGCAGGGAGTGCAGGTGCGAGGCGCAGGCTGAGCAGCAACGTCCCCGTCAACACGGCCAGGAGTGCGACCTTGAGTTCGATCATGTCCGCAGCCTCGCCGATGCGCGCGCCAGAATCCGGTGCACGCTTTCTGCCAACCTGATCAGCGGATTGCCACGGTTCTCGATATCGAGCTCGAACGTCTCTGCGGGAAACACGAGCCCGCATCGTTCCGGCGCGGCCTGTCGTTTGGCGAAATCGATCGCGGAGCTCTTGAACAGGAACAAGCCGCCGACGCGCCCCTTTGCCTCGCGCGCGGCCCAGAGGCCCGCGCTGTTTCGTCCGATGAAGAAGGCGGGGATGGCGCTGCTGACGACATCGGGGTCGAGCGGTCTCAGCGCCGTCGCTGCCGGCCTGGTGTCGGGCCGGTGGCGAGCGGCCCGAAGCGCGATCGCAGCCATGGCGGCCTCCTCACACATCTGCAAGGTCATGATGGTCTCGTGCCGGTCAGGCGGGGAGATGCCAGACGTAGAACGCGGTCTTCAGCGCGATCAGCGCGGTGAGCACGCTGCTCATCGACAACAGGGTCAGCGCGCTGAGCGCGAAGCGCTTGAGCTGGGCCTTGCCTGTCTGCGAGATGAGTGCGGGGCCCGCCGTTGAGTCAAAGTGGTGCTCGAGTCCGTGCGACAGCATCGACATGTTGGGGAGTCCTGTTGTTCGGGCGGAAACCCGCTCCAGCCTCCCGGGAATGATGTCCATCACGGCGTAGGATTGCGAGATGAGTGCGGAGGCGGACATATAGGAAAGTCATAAAGACGCCGCCCGCCGCGCCGGCAGCCCCTTGAAAAGATCCGGATTTCGCTTGGGCCGCGCCTGGGGTGCCGCCGTGACCGAATGCGCCAGCCCCGTCGCGGCGGCAAAGGCAAGCCGCAATCGCGGCTCGTCGATCTGCTGGCAGTAGGCTTCGAGGATCGTGCCGGCGTTCTGGTTCTGCCCGCTGATGGCGGAGCAGATTTGGGTGCTGGTCCGCCGGAAGAAGTGGAGCGAGTGACCGCCGTTGCGGTCGAGCTCCGTTGCGAGCGCGGCAACGTTCGTTCCGTCGGATTCGTCCCGCGTCACGGCAAAGCGCAGCAGCGCCAGCTGCCAGGCGCGGAGCAGCCTGTGAGGGAGCTGGTCGGATTGCGACATGGGATCTCGGAGACTTCAGGCGCCCACGCCATCAACGAGTTCCTCGTCCGCGATCGCGGCGAAGGCGCGGACCACCTCGCGCTGCGCGCCGGCATCGAGCGGTACGATCGGCAGGCGTGTATTGGCCGGCATCAGGCCGAGCAGGCTGAGCGCGTATTTGAGCGCCGCCGGACTGTCGTTCGAGAGGCAAGTGATGAGCGGGATGAGGCGCTTGTCGAGATAACGCGCCGATTGCATGCGGCCCTGCCTGACCTGGGAGAAGATCGTCCGACAGAGATCCGGCGCGATGTTGGAGATCTCGGAGATCGCGCCGTCGCCGCCGTCCGCGATGAAGCCGAACGCCGTGGCCTCGTGACCGGACAGCAGGCGAAAGCCGGCCGGCAAGTGCCGGATGAGGCGCATGGGACGGGTGACGTCGCCGCTGCCGTCGCGCAGGCCGACGAACTGGCGGGATTCGACCAGACGCAACAGCGTGTCGTCGGCCAGTGGCCGCAACGTGCGCGAAGGCGCGTCGTGCAGGATCACGGGCAGGCCGATCGCACCGGCGACCGCGCGGAAATGTGCGATCATGCCGTCCTGCATCGGCTTGTTGTAGGCAGGCACCACCGCCATCAAGGCATCGGCGCCGGCAGCCTCCGCGCGCCGCGCGAGCTCGATGGCGCGGTCCGTCCCGTTCGACACCGCACCCGCGATGATCCGCACCCGGCCGCGCGCGATATCGACGGCTGACCGGATGATCAGCTCCTGCTCGGCGGTAGAGAGCGTCGGAGCCTCGCCCGCGGTCTCGCAGACCACGAGCGCGGGAACACCCGCCGCGATCTGACGCTCGCAAAGGGCAGCGAACGCCTCGATGTCGATCGTATCGCCGGCATCGAACGGCGTCGGCAGATCGGGGATGAAGCCGGTGAACCAGGCAGACGGGGGAATGAACATGATGGCTCGCAGGGGAATGCCGGCTCAGGCGGCGCTGGGCGCGATGCTGCCGGGACGCTTGCCCATGTCCAGCTCGATCTCGCGCGGCAGTTCGACGATGGTCTCGGGATGCTGGCCGTTCTCGAACAGCGCATATTTGACCGCTTGCGCGCGACTGACGAACAGCCCGCCGTAGAGCCCGTTCTGTTCCTGAGCGACCCATTGTCCCCTGTGATTGCGGCCGATGAAGACGATGCTGGATAGCGAACTGCACGAGGGAGGTTCGACGAGTTTCACTGAAATAGTCCTTCCGGTTGATGCGGGCGGCGGGCGCATGTCCCGCAACCGTCCGATCAATATCTTTTCAAGCAGATATGATTTCGAGTGAGGCGGTGCGACGATCTCATAGCCGCGTCATAAAGACCGCCCGATCAGGCCAGATCATTGGCGATGTGGACCAGCGCAAACAGCGCGCCGAAGGCGGCGCATTCATCCCAGTGGTTGAGGGCGTCGCCGAACGCCGGCTCGCGTCTGACGAGACCGGCGAGCGCACACAGGATGATCGACATCCACAGCAGCGCCGTGAGGCTGCGGCCGAAGCCAGCTTGGCTGAATGCGGCAAAGCCGATCAGGAGCAGCACGCGGACGGCGAACCGCGTGATCACGCGCGCCGGTTTCAGCGTGCGCGGCATGTCTGGAGCCTGTTGCACGTCCCGACCTTGGGGGGTCTAGCCGAAATTCTCGCAGGCCGCCGGCATATAGAGCGGGTCCGGCTCCGGGCGCACCGAGGGAACGCTTGGCCGCGACGATTCGACGCTCAGTGCCTGCACCTCGACGAATGCCGACAGCAGGGCGATCGCGAGATCCCCGTGGCATCCTTCGATCGCGGCATCCAGCCAGTCCGGCAGCTCGCGTTCACGCGAGAGGGCGCAATGCCACTCGCCCTCGTCATAGGCGATGCGCCGGACTTGCCATCTCGGCAATTCCAGCTCGATCAGTGCCAGCGCGGCGTCGGTCCAGGCCTCCGCATCGGTCAGGCGAATGATGCGTGCGCTTCGCTCGTTCCGACCGAAAGAGGGGAAGCGCCGGCAGGTCTTGCCGATGATCTCGAGCATCAAGGGTCGCGTCATCGCATGCATCGTGCGCAGGCGGTCGGCGAGTGTCAGTGGTTCATAGTGTCGAAGAGCGGCGGTCATATCAGGCCTCCTGGTTCTTGCGTCGGTCAGTCGGCCGGCGCCACCAAGATGGCTGGGAGGGCATTTGAAAACGAGACGGGGAAAGAGCGAGAGATATAGGGATCTCATAAGTGGACTTGGGGGGCATGTGAGGGATGAAATCTGCGCTGCGCTTGCCAGGGACGACAGCGGAGATGCCGCGCGAGCCTGATCACCCCCACGCCTTTATGAGATTCCTATATCTTCGCCATCGCCCTCATCTCGAAAACCTACGCCCGTGGTGGCACTTCAACACCGTCAAAAGTCCCGGCTGTGGCCTGCGGAAATCAGTTTCATTTCTTTCGCGAGTCCTCCGGGTTCCCGAGAAGAGATTGCGTCGGATACACGGGCGCAACGAGGAGCAATCCCATGACGGACATTCTGATGCTGGCGCTGGCGGCGGCGTTCTTCGCCCTGGCGATCGGCTACACATATGCCTGCGAACGGCTGTGAGGGAGCGGATCATGATCTTCGATTATGCGCTCGCCGGTGCCGTTTCGCTCGGCCTCCTGATTTATCTCACCTATGCGCTGCTTCGGCCGGAAAGGTTCTGAGCCATGTTGCTGGTTCTCGAATTGCTCATGGCTGACGCCGTCCTCGTCGTCTGCCTGCTGACGGTGCTGCTGCCGATCCTGCGCAGCGCACGAAGCTTGAGGGGTTAATGACATGACTGCGATCGGTTGGCTCCAGATCATCCTCTATTGCGCCATCGTCGTCGCGCTGACGAAGCCGCTCGGCTGGTACATGACGAGCGTCTTCAACGGCGAGCGTACTTTCATGTCGCCGGTGCTGCGCCCGATCGAGGCCGGCATCTACTGGTTCTCCGGCGTCGACGAGAGGCGCGAGCAGCACTGGCTGACCTATACGGTCTCCATGCTGCTGTTCCATGTCGGCGGCTTCCTCATCATTTACGGTGTGATGCGGCTCCAGGCCGTGCTGCCGTTCAATCCGGCGGGCCAGGGCGCGGTCGCGGAGGATCTCTCCTTCAACACCGCGATCTCCTTCATCACCAACACCAACTGGCAGAACTACGGCGGCGAAAGCACGATCTCCTATCTCGTGCAGATGCTCGGCCTGACGCACCAGAACTTCCTGTCGGCGGCAACCGGCATCGCGCTCGCGGTCGCGCTGATCCGCGGCTTCTCGCGTGCCTCGGTGCGAACGATCGGAAATTTCTGGGTCGACGTGACCCGTTGCACGCTCTATGTGCTGCTCCCGATCTGCGTCGTCTATTGCCTGTTCCTGGTCTCGCAGGGCATGCCGCAGACGCTCGGCGACTATGTCGAGGCCACCACGCTCGGGGGGGCCAAGCAGACCATCGCGGTCGGCCCGGTCGCCTCGCAGGTTGCGATCAAGATGCTCGGCACCAATGGTGGCGGCTTCTTCAACGCCAATGCCGCGCATCCCTTCGAGAACCCGACCGCGCTGTCGAACTTCGTGCAGATGCTGTCGATCTTCGTGCTCGGCGCAGCCCTCACCAACGTGTTCGGCCGCATGGTCGGCAACCAGCGCCAGGGTTTTGCGATCCTCGCTGTGATGGGCGTACTGTTCGTCGCCGGCGTCGCCGTTACCTATTGGGCTGAAGGCAACGGTACCTCGACCCTGCAGGCGCTGGGCCTCACCGGCGGCAACATGGAAGGCAAGGAAGTCCGCTTCGGCATCGTCGCGTCCTCGCTGTTCGCCGTGATCACCACGGCCGCCTCCTGCGGCGCGGTCAATGCCATGCATGACAGCTTCACTGCGCTCGGCGGCATGATCCCGCTCATCAACATGCAGTTGGGCGAGATCATCGTGGGCGGCGTCGGCGCCGGCCTCTACGGCATGCTGCTGTTCGTCGTGCTCGCGATCTTCGTGGCGGGCCTGATGGTCGGCCGCACGCCCGAATATGTCGGCAAGAAGATCGAGGCGCGCGAGGTCAAGATGGCGATGCTCGCGATCCTGGTGTTGCCGTTGATGTATCTCGGCTGGACCGCGGTCGGCGTGGTTTATCCGGCGGCGGTGGCCTCGATGGCAAATGCCGGCCCGCACGGTTTCACCGAAGTGCTCTACGCCTTTACCTCGGCGACGGGCAACAACGGCTCGGCCTTCGCGGGCCTCACCGGCAACACCTTCTTCTACAACCTCACGCTCGCTTCCGCGATGTTCGTCGGCCGCTTCTTCATGATCGTCCCGGCGATGGCGATCGCGGGCTCGCTGGCCGCCAAGAAGTCGATCCCGCCGTCCGCGGGCACGTTCCCGACCACCGGCGGTCTGTTCGTCGGCCTCGTCGTCGGCGTGATCCTGATCATCGGTGGCCTCACCTTCTTCCCGGCCCTCGCGCTCGGCCCGATCGTCGAGCACCTCGCGATGAATGCCGGCCAAGTGTTCTGATGGATTCGGAGTGACCTCCATGGATACGATGAAACTGCAAAAACGTGCGCCGATGTCGGCCATGCTCGATCCCAAAATCGTGCTGCCGGCGATCCGCGGCTCCTTCGTCAAGCTCGATCCACGGCTGATGGTGAAGAACCCCGTGATGTTCGTGGTCGAGATCGTGGCCGCGCTCACCACGGTGATCTTCCTGCGCGATGTTGTGACCGGCGGGGCGAATCTCGGCTTCACCTTCCAGATCATCCTCTGGCTCTGGTTCACGGTGCTGTTTGCCAATTTCGCGGAGGCGGTGGCCGAAGGCCGCGGCAAGGCGCAGGCGGAATCGCTGCGCAAGACCCGCACCGAAAGCCAGGCCAAGCTGCTGATCGGCTCTGGCCAGACCTTCAAGCTGGTGCCGGGCACCAGCCTGAAGGTCGGCGACATCGTGCTGGTCGAAGCCGGCGACACCATCCCCTCCGACGGCGAGGTGATCGAGGGCGTCGCTTCCGTCAACGAAGCCGCCATCACCGGTGAATCCGCGCCCGTCATTCGTGAATCCGGCGGCGACCGTTCGGCCGTCACCGGTGGCACGCAGGTGCTGTCCGACTGGATCCGCGTCCGCATCACGGCGGCCCAGGGCTTGACCTTCATCGACCGCATGATCAAGCTGGTCGAGGGCGCCGAGCGGGCTAAGACGCCGAACGAGATTGCGCTCAACATCCTGCTGGCCGGCCTCACCATCATCTTCGTATTCGCCACCGTCACCATTCCGAGCTACGCGGCCTATGCCGGCGGCTCGATCTCGGTGATCGTGCTGGTCGCGCTGTTCGTGACGCTGATCCCGACCACGATCGGTGCTTTGCTCTCGGCGATCGGCATCGCCGGCATGGACCGCCTGGTGCGCTTCAACGTGCTGGCGATGTCCGGCCGTGCCGTCGAGGCCGCCGGCGACGTCGACACGCTGCTGCTGGACAAGACCGGCACCATCACGCTCGGCAACCGGCAGGCGACCGCCTTCCGCCCCGTGCGTGGCGTCACCGAGCAGGAGCTGGCGGACGCAGCCCAGCTCGCTTCGCTTGCCGACGAGACCCCGGAAGGCCGCTCCATCGTCGTGCTGGCGAAGGAGAAATACGGCATTCGCGGCCGCGACATGGCCGAACTCGGCGCGACCTTCGTTCGCTTTACGGCGCAGACCCGCATGAGCGGCGTCGATGCCGGCGGTTCGTCGGTGCGCAAGGGGGCGGTCGATGCGATGCTGAACTATGTCGGTGGCGGCGCGCCGCTGGCCGTTGCCTCCGGCAACACCGCGCGCGCGATCCAGCCAGCCGGCCTCTCGGAAGTCGGCCGCGAGATCCAGGCCATTGCCGACGAGATCTCGAAGGCCGGCGGCACGCCGCTGGCAGTCGCAAGGGACGGCAAGCTGCTCGGTGTCATCCAGCTCAAGGATATCGTCAAGGGCGGGATTCGCGAGCGCTTCGCCGAGCTGCGCCGGATGGGTATCCGCACCATCATGATCACCGGTGACAACCCGATGACGGCGGCGGCGATTGCGGCGGAAGCCGGCGTCGATGACTTCCTGGCGCAGGCGACGCCAGAGGACAAGCTCAAGCTGATCCGCGACGAGCAGGCCAAGGGCAAGCTGGTCGCCATGTGCGGCGACGGCACCAACGATGCGCCGGCACTCGCGCAGGCCGACGTCGGTGTCGCCATGAACACCGGCACGCAAGCCGCGCGCGAGGCCGGCAACATGGTCGACCTCGATTCCAACCCGACCAAGCTGATCGAGGTGGTCGAGATCGGCAAGCAGCTCCTGATGACGCGCGGCGCCTTGACGACGTTCTCGATCGCCAACGACGTCGCCAAGTATTTCGCGATCATCCCGGCGATGTTCCTGGCGTTCTACCCGCAACTCAATGTGCTGAACGTCATGAACCTGTCGAGCCCGCAGAGCGCCATTCTCTCGGCGATCATCTTCAACGCGCTCGTCATCATCGGCCTGATCCCGCTGGCGCTGAGAGGTGTCGCCTATCGCGCGGTCGGCGCCGGTGCGCTGCTGAGGCGCAATCTGCTGATCTACGGCCTCGGCGGTATCGTCATTCCCTTCATCGGCATCAAGGCGATCGATCTGGTGGTCGTCGCCTTGCACCTGGCCTGAACCCCGCCGTCATTGCGAGGAGCGAGGCAATCCAGAAACGTCTCCTTGGTTGACAGCCTGGATTGCTTCGTCGCTTTGCTCCTCGCAATGACGCGAAACATCGGAGAAGATACGTGCTCAGAGAAATTCGCCCCGCCATCGTCCTCCTGCTCGTCCTCACCGCCATCACGGGCCTGGCCTATCCACTCGCCATGACGGCAATCGCCGGCGCCATCTTCCCCGATAAGGCGCACGGCAGCCTGATCGAGAGGGACGGCAAGGTGATCGGCTCCGCCTTGATCGGGCAGGAATTCAAGGACGACAAATATTTCCACGGCCGCCCCTCGGCGACGCTGGCGCCGGACCCGAACGATTCGACCAAGACGGTATCGGCGCCTTACAACGCCGCAAACTCCGGCGGCTCCAATCTCGGCCCGACCAGCAAGGCGCTGGCTGACCGGCTGAAGGAGGACGTCGACAAGCTGAAGGCGGAGAACCCGAACGCCGCGGTGCCGGTGGATCTGGTTACGACCTCGGCCAGCGGGCTTGATCCGGACATCTCGCCGGAAGCCGCGCAATTCCAGGTGCCCCGTGTCGCGAAGGCGCGGAGCGTCCCGGAAGATCAGCTCAAACGGCTCATCGCGGACAACACCCAGGGCCGCACGCTTGGTTTGCTCGGCGAAGTCAGGGTTAACGTTCTCGCCCTGAACCTTGCGCTGGATCGTGCGTCCGCGAAGTAGCGTCTAGGCCGGGGATACCAGGATGACTATATTGGCCTGATGGTTCAACAGCGCCGCGATCCCGAACAACGTCCGTCCCCGGAGGCGCTGCTGGAAGCGGCGCGCCGGGAAGAGGGCGCGCGCGGCAAGCTGAAGATTTTCGTCGGCGCCGCCCCCGGCGTCGGCAAGACCTACGAGATGCTGCAGAGCGCCCATGCCAAGCGCAAGGCCGGCATCGACGTGGTGGTCGGCTTCGTCGAGACCCACGGCCGCGCCGAGACCGAGGCGCTGGCGCGCGGGCTCGAAGTGGTCCCGCGCAAACGGTTCGACTATCGCGGCCAGATGGTCGAGGAAATGGACCTCGACGCCGTGATCGCACGCCGGCCGGCCATCGCGCTGGTCGACGAGCTCGCGCACACCAATGCGGCCGGCAGCCGCCATCCCAAGCGCTATCTCGACGTCGAGGAGCTGCTCTCCCATGGCATCGACGTCTACACCGCCGTCAACATCCAGCACATCGAGAGCCTGAACGACGTCGTCGCCCAGATCACCCATGTGCGGGTGCGCGAGACGGTGCCGGATTCCATCTTCGATCGCGCCGATGCCATCGAGTTGATCGACCTCACGCCCGACGACCTGATCCAGCGGCTGAAGGAGGGCAAGGTCTACGTGCCCAGGCAGGCCGAGCGGGCGCTGGAGCATTATTTCTCGCCTGGCAATTTGACGGCGCTGCGCGAGCTGGCACTGCGGCGCACGGCCGACCGGGTCGATGAGCAGCTGCTCAACCACATGCAGGCCAACGCGATCGCCGGTCCCTGGGCCGCGGGCGAGCGCATCCTCGTCTGCGTCAGCGAGGACCCGCGCGCCGCGGGCCTTGTGCGTTACACCAAGCGGCTCGCCGATCGGCTACACGCGCCGTTCACCGCGATCTCGATCGAGACGCGGCGGTCCCTGCACTTGTCCGACGAGGAGCGCGATCGACTCGCCGATACGCTGCGGCTCGCGGAAACGCTCGGCGGCGAGGCGCTGACCATTCCCGCCGTCGGCCGCCGCATCGCCGATGACGTCATCAATTTCGCACAAGCCAACAACGTCACCCAAATTGTGATCGGCAAGTCGACCCGCTCGCGCTGGTTCGAGATGACGCGCGGCTCGGTGGTCCACGATCTCGTCCGCCGCGCCGGACATATCAGCGTCCACGTCATCCCCGGCGACGAGCTTGCCGAACAGGCGGCGTCGAAGACGGCAGTGCAGACCGCCGCGCGGCCGGATCCGTTCGACGCGCGACCCTATCTCAAGGCGTTGGGAATCACGGCGGTCGGTCTTGCTGCCGCGGCCGTGATCAGGCCGTATTTCGGCATCGAGAATGTCGATCTCGTGTTCCTCACCGCTGTGGTAACAGTCGCGGTGCGTTATGGCTTGTGGCCGTCGCTGCTGGCGAGCCTGGTCTCGTCGTTCGCCTATAATTTCTTCTTCCTGCCGCCGGTCTATACTTTCACTATCACCGACCCGACCAATGTCGCGGCGTTCTTTTTCTTCATGCTGATCGCGGTGCTGGTGTCGAACGTCGCGGGACGCGTACGCACGCAGGCCGATACCGCGATCGGCCGCATCCGCACCACCGAGCAGCTCTACGCTTTCAGCCGCAAGCTCGCAGGCACCGGCACGCTCGACGACGTGCTGTGGGCGACGGCCTATCAGACCGCGCTGATGCTGAAGGTTCGGGTCGTGCTGCTGCTGCCGGAGGAGGGCCTGCTGACGGTGAAGTCGGGCTATCCGCCGGAAGACGAACTCGACCAAGCCGATCTCGCCGCCGCCAACTGGGCCTGGAGCAACGACCGACCCGCTGGCCGCGGCTCGGATACGCTGCCGGGCGCCAAGCGGCTGTTCCTGCCGATGCGCACCGGGCGCGGCGCCATCGGCGTCATCGGCATCGACAACGACCGTACCGGGCCACTCCTGACGCCGGACCAGCGCCGCCTGCTCGATGCATTGGTCGACCAGGGCGCGCTCGCGATCGAGCGCGTGCTGCTGGTCGAAGACGTGGACCGCGTCAAGCGCACCGTCGAGTCCGAGCGCCTGCGTTCGGCGCTGCTGACCTCGATTTCGCATGACCTCAAGACGCCGCTGGCCTCCGTGCTCGGCGCCGCCTCGACCATGCGCGACCTCGCTGGCGCCTTGTCCGACACCGAGAAGCGGGACCTGCTCGCCACCGTGATCGACGAATCCGAGCGGCTGAATCGCTTCATCGCCAATCTGCTCGATATGACGAAGCTGGAATCCGGCGCCATCGTGCCGAACAGCGCGTTGCATGATCTCGGCGAGATCGTCGGCAGCGCGCTGCGGCGCGCGAGCAAGATCCTGACCGCCCACAAGGTCGAGCTGGTGCTGGCGGCCGATCTGCCGATGCTCCAGCTCGATGCCGTTCTGTTCGAGCAGGTTCTGTTCAATCTTCTCGACAATGCCGCGAAATACTCGCCTGTCGACACCACGATCTCGATCCGCAGCCGGCGTGAGCGGGATCAGGTCGTTCTGGAAATTACCGACGAAGGCGGTGGCATTCCGCCGGACGAGCTCGAGAGCGTGTTCGACAAGTTCTATCGCGTGCAGAAGGGTGACCATGTCCGTCCCGGCACCGGGCTCGGCCTAGCCATCTCCCGCGGCTTCGTCGAGGCGATGCACGGCACGATCTCGGCCGCCAATCGCGGCGACCGGAGCGGCGCCGTGCTCACCATCCGCCTGCCTGTCCCGGCGCAGACCCACGCATTGGATACCGCCGCATGAGTGCCGCCCCGATCAAGGTCCTGGTCATCGACGACGAGCCGCCGATCCGCAAATTGCTACGGATGGGGCTCTCGACGCAGGGCTACGAGATCCTGGAGGCGCCGAACGGCAAGACCGCGCTGGAAAAGCTGGCGGAAGAGCCCGCGCTGATCATCCTCGATCTCGGCCTGCCCGACATCCGAGGGCACGAACTGCTGCGCACCATCCGCGCCCGCAACGAAGCGGTGCCGATCGTGGTGCTGTCGAGCCGCGGTGACGAGGCCGGCAAGGTGCAGGCGCTCGATCTCGGCGCCGATGATTATCTGACCAAGCCGTTCGGCATGGACGAGCTGCTGGCCCGTCTGCGCGCCGCGCTGCGGCACCAACTTCAGGTGCAGGGCGAACGCCCGATCTTTCGCAGCGGTGATCTCTCGGTCGATCTCGTCCGCCGTATCGTCAAGATCGGCGAGCGCGACGTGAAGCTGTCGCCGAAGGAGTACGACCTGTTGCGCGTGTTGGTGCAGCACGCCGGCAAGGTGTTGACCCATCGCTTCCTGCTCAAAGAGCTCTGGGACGAACTGACCGACGCGCAATATCTCCGCGTCTATGTCCGCCAGCTCCGCCAGAAGATCGAAGCCGATCCGGAGCGGCCGCAATACGTGCTGACCGAGACGGGGATCGGGTATCGGTTGAGGGCGGGGGATTAAGTTTCGACGATCCTGCGACGCTGCTTGGGGCACACTCGTCATGGCCGGGCTTGACCAGGCCATCCACGCCTTGACGCGAAATTCGAAGTACGTGGATGCCCGGGAAAAGCCCGGGCATGACGGCTGAAGATGTGGCGCGGCACTGTCTCCACATCGTCATTGCGAGCGTAGCGAAGCAATCCAGAGCCCCTCCGCGGAGACATCCTGGATTGCTTCGTCGCAAGTGCTCCTCGCAATGACGAGCTATCCCGCCTTCCTCTGCCGCGCCGTCGAGCGGTGCGACTTCTTCGCAGCCGGCCGCCGGCCGCTCGCCCGCCGCGCGCTGGATTTCGCCGCGGTCTTCTTGCCGCCGCGTCCTTTGAGGCTCTGCTTCAGCGCATCCATCAGGCTGACGACGTTGCTCGGCTTCTCCCCGCGCTCCGGCAGCTCGATTGTCTTGCCGCTGGCTTTGCGCTTCACCAGCGCCTTCAGCGCGGTCTCGTAATCGTCCTTGAACTTCTTCGGATCGAAATGCGCGGCCTTGGTCTGCAGGATATGGCCGGCGAGCTCCACCATGTCCTTGGTGACCTTCGGGCTCTTGATGTCGTCGAAGAACTGGTCCTCGTCGCGCAATTCGTAGGGGAAGCGCAGCGTGGTGCCGAGCAGGCCCTTGCCGAGCGGCTCGATGGCGATGACGTGCTCGCGGTTGGTGAGCACGATCTTGGCGAGCGCGACGCGGTCCTGGTCCTTCATGGCGTCGCGGATCACGGCAAAGGCGTCGGTGGCGGCCTTGCCCTCGGGCGCGATGTAATAGGGGTGGTTGAGATAGCGCTGGTCGATCTCCTCGCTCGGCACGAAGCTCTCGATGTCGATGGTGTGGTTGCTCTCGATCTCCACGGCCTCGAGCTCCTCCGGCTCGATCTCGACATACTTGCCTTTGCGCAGTTCGTAGCCGCGGCCTTTCTGATCGCTCTCGACGATGTCGCCGGTCTCGGAATCCACCATCTGCTGTTTCAGCCGGTTACCGGTCTCGCGGTTGATCATGTGAAACCGCGTTTTCTCGGCTGCGGTGGTCGCCGGATAGAGCGCGACCGGGCAACTGACCAGCGACAGCTTCATTGTTCCTTTCCAATAAGCACGGGGCGCCATTCCATTCTCCAGCGTTTTCAAGGCCTTTTGGAACCCCAACCGTCACATCGGGGTTTGGTTCCGGCCGGGACTTTTGCCATGATAGGCTCCAGTTCTGAGACGAGAAGCGGGACCGGTCGTGCTGCGAAAACTCTCCACCTACCGACAGAAACGCGATTTCGAGAAGACGCCCGAGCCCTCAGGCAAGGCCAGGGTCGCGCCGTCGAAGCAGCGCCGCTTCGTGATCCAGAAGCATGACGCGACCCGGCTGCATTACGACTTCCGTCTCGAATTCGACGGCGTCTTCAAATCCTGGGCGGTGACGAAGGGTCCATCGCTGGACCCGCAGGACAAGCGGCTGGCGGTGGAGGTCGAGGACCACCCGCTCGACTACGGCGATTTCGAAGGCACCATACCCGAGGGCCAGTATGGCGGCGGCACCGTGATGCTGTGGGACCGCGGCACCTGGGAATCCGACGATCCCGAGGCCGGCTTCAGGAAGGGCGATCTCAAGTTCACGCTGCATGGCGAGAAGCTGCACGGCAGCTGGGTGCTGGTCCGCATGCGCAACCGCGGCGGCGAGAAGCGCACCAACTGGCTGCTGATCAAGCACCGCGACGACTACGCCAGTGAAGACGAGGATATTCTCAGCGAGGAAAAGTCCGTCGCCTCCGGCCGCGCGATGGCGCAGATCGCCGGCGGCAAGGGCCGCGCGCCAAAGCCGTTCATGCTGGCGAAGAGTGCGGGAAAGGCCGATGCGGTCTGGCAGTCGAACCGCGCTGAGGAGCCAAAGGGGCGTACCGTCAAGCCGGCACCGCGCACGGCATTGAAGAGCGGCAAGGTCACGAAGAGCAAGGCTTCGAAAAAGAAGGCCACGACGGCGACGAATGCAAGCAAGGTCGCGGAGATGCCGGACTTCGTGCCGCCGCAGCTCTGTAAGCCGGTCGAGCGGCCGCCGTCATCCGACGGCTGGTGCCACGAGATCAAGTTCGACGGTTATCGCGTGCAGCTCCGCGTCGAGGGCGGCGAGGCAACGTTAAAAACGCGCAAGGGCCTGGACTGGACCGATAAGTTCGCGGCGATCGCCAGGGAGGCGGGCGTCTTGCCGGACGTGATCATCGACGGCGAGATCGTCGCGCTCGACCACAATGGCGCGCCGAATTTTTCCTCGCTGCAGGCTGCATTGTCGGACGGCAAGACCGAAGACCTGATCTTCTTTGCCTTCGACCTGTTGTTCGCCGAAGGCCTCGACTATCGCCGCCTGCCGCTCGGCGAACGCAAGGAGCGCCTCAAAGCCTTGCTGGAGGCCCGCAAGAAGATGGGCCAGATCCGGTATGTCGAGCATTTCGAGAGCGGCGGCGACGCCGTGCTGGAATCGGCCTGCAAGCTCGAACTCGAAGGCGTGGTCTCGAAGAAGCTGGATGCGCCCTATCGCTCCGGCCGCACCGAGAGCTGGAGCAAGGCAAAGTGCCGCGCCGGGCATGAGGTCGTGATCGGCGGCTGGAAGACGACGGCCGGAAAATTCCGCTCGCTGATGGCCGGTGTCTATCGCGGCGACCATCTCGCCTATGTCGGCATCGTCGGCACCGGCTTCGGCGCCGACAAGGTCAAGCGCATCATGCCGCTCCTGAAGGATGCGGCGGCGAACGAGAGCCCGTTCGGCGGCAAGAACGCGCCGAAGAAGACGCGCGACGTGCACTGGCTGAAGCCGGAGCTGGTCGCCGAGATCGAGTTCGCCGGCTTCACCGCCGACGGCAATATCCGCCAGGCCGCGTTCAAGGGATTGCGGCAGGACAAGCCGGCCGAGGAAGTCGAGGCGGAAGCACCCGCCGATACCGAACTGGCAAAGCTGGCGGCGAGAAAGCGCGCCGCGCCGAAGACGGGCAAGCGAAAGGACGCCGGCACCGCCGAGGTGATGGGCGTCGTGATCTCCAAGCCGGACAAGGAGCTGTGGCCTGACGGCGGCGACGGCGAGGGCGTGACCAAGCTAGATCTCGCGCGCTATTTCGAAGCGGTCGGCGAATGGTTGATCGAACACATCAAAGGCCGTCCCTGTTCGATCCTGCGCGCGCCCGATGGGATCGGTGGCGAAACGTTCTTCCAGCGCCACGCGATGCAGGGCACGTCAAACCTGCTCGAACTCGCCAAAGTCTCAGGCGATCGCAAGCCGTATCTGCAGATCGATCGCGTCGAGGGGCTTGCGGCCGTGGCGCAAATCGGCGGCCTGGAGCTGCATCCCTGGAATTGCGCGCCGGACGCTTATGACACGCCGGGCCGGCTGGTGTTCGATCTCGATCCCGCGCCGGACGTGAAGTTCACAGACGTCGTGAACGCCGCCAAGGAGATGCGGCAGCGGCTCACCGATGTCGGCATGGACAGCTTCTGCAAGACCACCGGCGGCAAGGGCCTGCATGTCGTGGTGCCGCTGCTGTACGGCGCACGCGACAAGGTCAACTGGAAGGAAGCCAAGGCGTTCGCGCAGGGCGTCTGCCAGTGGATGGCCGACGACGATCCCGAGCGCTATCTGCTCAACATGTCGAAGAAGCTGCGCGATGGGAAGATTTTTCTCGACTATCTGCGCAACGATCGGCTCTCGACGGCGGTAGCGCCGCTGTCACCTCGCGCGCGAGACGGCGCGACGGTATCGATGCCGGTGACCTGGGCGCAGGTGAAGGGCGATCTCGACCCAAAGAAATATACGGTGAGAACGGTCCCTGGCCTGCTGGCGCGCTCGAAGGCGTGGGATGGCTATGATGATGCGGCCGCGTCGATCAAGGCGGCGGCGAAGAAGCTGGCTGCGAAAGGTAGGGTGGGTTAGCCCTGCAGATGCGCTTCGCGCAACTGCGGGGCGTAACCCACCACTGCTGTCTCTGTGGAAGTCAAAGCGGTGGGTTACGCCGTCGGCTAACCCACCCTACGGCATCGCGTATCTCGGCTAGATCCGTCCGAGCAACAGCAGGATCAGCAGAATGACGATGACGAGTCCGAGACCGCCGCCGCCGTAATAGCCGGTGCCATAGAACGGCCCGCCGCCGATGCCGCTGAAGCCGCCAAGCAGGGCGATAACCAAGATGATCAGAATGATCGTGCCGATAGACATGCTAGTCTCCTCCAGCCCTTTGTTGAAAGGGTCGTTTGCCCCTGTCCCGTGGTGCGAGGGCAACTTGCCGCAGGTTTTAAAGTTCCGTCGATGAAACACCGGTTGCCCGACCCGATTGCATGGAACCTTTGCGCGTCCGGCCGGCATGACTAGATGAGGATCAATCACCGCAGGGCAGGGTCATGTCAGCACCGCTTGTCGTTTCCATTCCACATCGTCTCGGCCGAGAGGAAGCGGTACGCCGGCTCAAGACCGGGCTGGGGCGCGCCGCCGCGAGCATTCCGGTGATGCAGGTCGAGGAGGAGCGCTGGAGCGGCGACACCATGGCGTTCCGCATCCGCGCGCTCGGCCAGATCGCGAGCGGGCAGCTCGACGTCGCCGATGATCATGTGAAGGTCGAGGTGACGCTGCCCTGGCTGCTGCAGCGCTTTGCCGAGATGGCGCAGGCGACGATCCAGAAGCGCGGCCAGCTGCTGCTGACCAAGGACGGCAAGTAGCCGTCAGGCGTCCGCCGGCTGCCGCGGAGATCTGGTGGCGCTCGCGGCGCGCGCCGCGATGACCGCCGCGGGGAGATCCCTGAACGCCTGTGCGACCGCAAGCTCGTTCCCTGCAAGCCCCGGCGCACTAAAGCCAGTGATATCGACCGTGGCGTCAAAGCCTTCGAACGCAGGCCATTCCCGGCCCGCTTGGGTGAATGGCGCGAACCGGCGTCCGGCCACGACGATCACCGCAGCGCGGCCGTGGCGCCGCGCAAACGCGATGACATGGTCGGCGTGCGCGCCGCGCACCTCGAGCGGCTGGTACTCGCCTTGCGCAAAAACATCCGCATGCTCATTGCGCAGCTTCAGCAGATGCCGCGTCCAGGCATGCTTGAGCCGGCCGTCCGGCCAGGCTTTGGTCAGATCGCTCCAGTCCGGCGCCTCCAGCGATGCCAGCGCGGCCTGCCGCGCGGCAAAATCGACCGGACGCCGATTGTCGGGATCGACCAGCGACAGGTCCCAGTCTTCGGTGCCCTGGTAGAAGTCGGGCACACCCGGCAGCGTCGCCTTGAGCGTAAGCTGGCTCAGCGAATTCAGCGCGCCGAGCAGCGCGACGCGCCGGGCCAAGGTCTGCAACGCGTCGAGGAACTCGCCTGATTGCGCGGGATCGAGGATATTCTCGATGAAGCCCTTGATGCCGTTCTCATACGCTTCGTGCGGATTGAGCCAGCTCGTCTCTTCCTTGCCCTCCCGGGCGGCCTTGAGCGCATAAGCTTGGATGCGCTCGACGAAACTTCCATCTGCCGCCTCCCGAAGCGGCCAGGCGCCGAGCAGGGCCTGGTACAGCATGTATTCGAACGTCGCCGACGGCGCGCGCAGATTGCCGTTGAGCGCGAGATGCGGCGCGTTCAGCACCTTCCAGCGCGCCACCGCGCTGGTCCATTCGCCGGTGATTTCGCTGAGCGCCGTGATCCGCGCGCGGGCGTCCTCGCCGCGCTTGGTGTCGTGGGTCGCGGTCGCCGTCATCCCCAGAGGCCATTCCCTCGCGCGCGTCCGCATCGCCTCGTGGAAGGCGGGAATGGCAAGCCCGTTGCTGGCGGGATCGCCGCCGACCTCGTTCAGCGCAAGCAGCCGGTGGAACTGGTAGAACGCCGTGTCCTCGAGCGACTTCGCCATCATCGGCCCGGTAAACTGCTGCACCTTCAGCGCGAAGCGGCGCACGCGTGGCGCGCTGTGCGGCGGACGGCCGGGCTTGAGCAGGTCCATCGTCAACGCATCGCGCAGGAAGTCGAAGATGCCTTCGTCCGCGGCGAACCATTCCGCGCGGGCGCGTTCAATGGTGTCGTCGATCAGCTTGCGATCGAGCGCCGTCGGTCCGCTATGGGTCAGGTAGGTGCGATAGACCGGGAAATGCAGCACGTAGAGTTCGAGCGCCTGCCGCAGGCTGTCGGCGGAGAAGTCGCGGGTCGAATAATGGCCGTTGGCGATGCGCGCGAGCAGACGGCTCAGCACGGTGAATTCGCTGGTCAGCAACGTCTCCAGCACGCGCCGCTTGGCGTCCTTGACGTAAGGCGCCAGCCGCGGCGGGCGGTTGCTGATCTGCCGCCATGTCTCGTCGAGCGCCTCAAGCCCCTTGGCATCGACCAGCACCTGCGTGATGACGTTCATCCACTCGTAACCGGTGGTGCCCTGGACACCCGCGAAGTGCGGCAGCTTCTCGTGCTCGCACAGGATTTTCTCGATCACCGTGTAGAACGGCTTTGCATTGCCCTGCGCGTCGCGCACCAGCCGGCGCAGCCGCTGGCAATACTGCGCGGGATCGCGCAGGCCGTCGATGTGGTCGAGGCGGATGCCCTGCAGCTTGCCGTCGGCAATCAGCTGCTTCACCAGCCGGTGTGTGTTGGCGAAAGTGCCGGGGTCCTCGACGCGGAGACCTGCGAGGCCATTGACGTCGAAGAAGCGGCGGTAGTTGATGTCGCTGGAGGCGAGCCGCCAGTGCCCGAGCTTGTAGTGCTGCCGCTCCAGCAGATGATGCAGCGCCAGTGTCTGCGCTGGGCGATCCTTTCCCGAGCGATAGGCGTCGAGGCCGCGCGCGATGATGTCCGCAGCGCCTGCAATCTCCCTCAGCTCGGTCTTGAAACCGGGGGCTTCCTTGCGATTGGGACGGCGCAGGCCGGTGTAGCGCGCCGCGAGCGCGAGCATTTTCCGTCCGGCCTCGCTCTCGCCCGCATCCGCTTCCTTCACGATCATCCGCAACATCTCGCCATAGCGCTCCGGCGCGATCGGCAGGCGGTGCTCGAAATACCAGGCGGAGAAACTGCCTTCGCCGGCATCGTAGCGAACCTCGATGTCGCCGCGCTCCAGCGCCTCGCCATAGAACGAGCCGAGGATCGGCAGCAGAACGCCGCCGCGGGCGCGATAGGCCAGTTGGTCCCAGTCGATGTCGAAGGAAACCGCGTGCGGCGAGGCCTGTCCCCATTCCAGCACGTCGAGCCACCACGGGTTATCCGCAAAATGCACGCCGACATGGTTCGGCACGAAATCGATGATGAGGCCGAGATCGTGCTGCTTCAATGCCTCGCTCAGCCGCGCGAAGCCGGCCTCGCCGCCGAGCTCCGGATTGAACTGGCTGTGATCGACGGTGTCGTAGCCATGCGTCGAGCCCTTGCGGGCCTTCATCACCGGCGATGCATAGAGATGCGTGATCCCGAGCGCCTTGAGGTAGGGCACGACCGCGGCGGCCTTGTCGAAGTCGAAATCGGCGGTGAGCTGAAGCCGGTAGGTCGCGAGCGGAATGGCGGGAGGCATGCTAACCTCCGAGGTGCCAGATCACCGACCATGGCGCGAGCCGGTCGCCGCTTGCGTCGCCCCAGATCGGTGCGCCGGGCGCATTGCTGGAATGAGCAATCTCCTTGTCGGAGAGATTTGCGGTGAGGCTCAGCGTCGTGCCGTCGCCCATGCGCCAATGCGCCGTCAGCAAACCGCTGTCGACTGCCTCGGCATTGCCGAAGCTCGCATCTTTCAGCCGCGGCCCGATCTCCTTGGCACGGAGCGCAAGCAGGTCACCGACCAGCTTGAGCCGTTTCTCCTGCTCCAGTGTGCGCCCAGTCCAGTCGAGCACCGCCGATTGCAGCGTGGCCGGATCGAGCGGATCGGGCACGTCGTCGCCGTATTTCTCGTAGGCCCAGGCATATTCCTGCTTGCGGCCCTGGCGCACGGCATCGGCAAGGCCGCCCTGGAAATCGCAGAAGAACGGGAAGGGCGCGGTCGAGCCCCATTCCTCGCCCTGAAACAGCATTGGCACCATCGGTGCAAGCAACGTCACTGCGAGCGCGGCCTCGATCTGCTGGGGCGACGCGAGGCTTTCCAGCCGGTCGCCGAGCGGACGATTGCCGATCTGATCGTGATTCTGCAGGAAGTTGACGAAGGTCGCCGGCGGCAGTTCGCCGCTGGCTTCGCCGCGCGGCTTCTTGCCCCAGAACTCCGAGATCTCGCCCTGGTAGACGAAGCCGGAGGCGAGCGCGCGGGCAAGGTCCATGCGCGGCGTCTGGTAATCGGCATAGTAGCCGCCGAGTTCGCCGGTCAGCATGACATGCCAGACATGGTGATAGTCGTCGTTCCACTGCGCGCGATATTTGCCGTTCGGCGGATCTTGCGCCGCGTCGAGCAAGCTGGCGCGGTTGTCGCCGTTCTCCAGCACAAGATGGATGTGCCGTCCGGTCGCTCTGGCAAGTTCGCCCGCGGCCACGCTGAGGTCCTGCAGCATCGATTGCTCGCCGGGGATCGCCATGATGTGGTTGGCGGCATCTAGCCGCAATCCGTCGAAACGGTAGTCGGTGAGCCACGACAGCGCGTTCTCGACCGCAAAGGCGCGCACCTGCGGTACGCGATAGTCGATCGCGCTGCCCCATGGCGTATGAACGTCGGCGAAGAAGGTCGGCGCGTAGCGGCCGAGGTAATTCCCTTCCGGGCCGAAATGATTGTAGACGACGTCCAGAAACACCATCAGCCCGCGCAGGTGCGCCTCGTCGATCAGCGTCTTCAGATCCTCGGGCCGGCCATAGGCATTGTCGGGCGCGTACCACAGCACGCCGTCATAGCCCCAGCCGCGGCGGCCGGCGAAATCGGCCAGCGGCATCAATTCAAGCGCCGTGATCCCGGTCGCGACGAGATGATCGAGCCTGTCGATCATCGCGCGGTAGGTGCCTTCACGCGTAAAAGTGCCGACATGGGTCTCGATCAGCACCGTGTCTTCCCACGGACGGCCACGCCAGTTGCGCGCGCGCCACGCAAAAGCGTCGTGGTCGATGACTTCGCTCGGGCCGAACACGTCCTCGGGTTGGTACGCGGAGGCGGGATCGGGCACGTCGATCTCGTCGTCGATCCTGAACTTGTAGGGACTGCCGACGGGAAGGTCCGGAATCTCGGCAACGTACCAGCCGTCCTGCCGGCGCTGCATCGCATGCCGCTTGTCGAGCACGAGATCGACGCGGCGCGCACCGGGCGCCCACAGACGGAACGACACGCCGTCCTTGGTCGGCTTCGCCCCGAACGATGGCCTCATAGCGCCCCCGCGAAGGCGAGCACGGAGCGCGGCGGCGCCTTGCTGTCGCTTCCGGGCAGGAAATCAACGCTGTTCAGCTTGGCAGCCGTGGTGTTCAGGATCTGCTGCCAACTCTTGTACTCGGGCATTTTCGGCAATCTGAATGCGATCTCTTCGGGGGCGGCGTTCAGTACGATAAAGATCGCGGCGCTGCCCGGTTCCATCGGCCCCATCACATAGGAGAGGAATCGCCCATCCGGGAATGTCCAGTCGCTCTCCGTCATCTCGTTGCCTTCGGGCGTCAACCACAGCGCGCCGTAGGAAATGCCGTCCTTCGGCCGTCCGTCGAGCCAGCGATGGCTGCGCAGCTGTGAGAACTTCTGGCGGATGCCGGCGAGATCGGCGACGAAATCGACCATGTCGTCGCCGTCCTTGCCGAGATTGTCCCAGCCGACCCAGCCGACCTCGTTGTCCTGGCAATAGGCGTTGTTGTTGCCGGATTGTGAATTGCCGACCTCGTCGCCGGCGAGCAGCAGCGGGACGCCCTGCGCCAGCATCAGGCAGGCCAGTACGTTCTTGCGCAGCTGCCGCCGCAGCGCGATGATCCCGGGATCGTCGGTCGGACCCTCGACCCCGCAATTGTTGCTGTGGTTGTCGCTGGAGCCGTCGCGATTGTCCTCGCCGTTGGCTTCGTTGTGCTTCTCGTTGTAGCTGAAGAGATCCGCCAGCGTGAAACCGTCATGCACGGTGATGTGATTGATGCTGGCGCGCGGCCGGCGTCCGTCGTGGTTGAACAGATCGGACGACGCCGTCATGCGGCTGGAGATGTCACCGATCAGGCTGCCTTCGCCGCTCCAGTAGCGGCGCATGGCGCTGCGATAGCGGTCGTTCCATTCCGACCATTGTGATGGGAAGGCGCCGACCTGGTAGCCGCCGAGGCCGAGGTCCCAAGGCTCGGCGACGAGCTTGACGGTGGCCAGCACCGGATCCTGCCGGATCGCGGTGAGGAAAGAGATGCCGCGATCGTAACCGTTCGCCCCGCGCGCCAGCGTGGTGGCGAGGTCGAAGCGGAAGCCGTCGACATGGCAGACCTCGACCCAATAGCGCAGGCTGTCCATCACCATCTGCAGCACGCGCGGATGGGTGAGGTTCACGGACGAGCCGCAGCCGGTGAAATCGTCGTAATAGCGCGGGTTCTCGCGGTTCAGCCAGTAATAGGAGGCGTTGTCGATGCCGCGATAGCACAGCGTGGGGCCGAGATGATTGCCCTCGGCGGTGTGGTTGTAGACGACGTCGAGCATCACCTCGATGCCGGCATCGTGCAGGCGCGCGACCGTGGTGCGGAAGGAATCCAGCGCATTGTCCTGGGCGTAGCGCTGCTCCGGCGCGAAGAAGGACAGCGTGTTGTAGCCCCAGTAATTGGCGAGCTTCTTCTCGACCAGGATGCGATCGTCGACGAAGCTGTGCACCGGCAGCAGCTCGACCGTGGTGACGCCGAGCTTCTTCAGATGCTCGATCATCGCCGGCGACGACAGCCCGCCATAGGTGCCGCGCAAATTCGGCGGCACGTCGCCGCGCTTCTGGGTCAGGCCCTTGACGTGGGCCTCGTAGATGATGGTGTCTTCCCAGGGGATGTTGGGGCGGATCTCGCGGCGGCCCCAGTTGAAGGTCTCGTCGACGACGACGGCCTTGGGCATGCCGCGCGCATTGTCGCGGCGGTCGAAGGACAGATCCTCGCGCGGCGAGCCGGTCCGATAGGCGAAATGCGCATCGCTCCAGACCAGCCGGCCCGCCAGCCGCTTGGCATAAGGGTCGAGCACCAGCTTGTTGGCGTTGAAGCGGTGGCCGTGCTCGGGCTCGTAGGGGCCGTGCACGCGATAGCCATAGAGCTGGCCGGGGGAGACGTCGTTGAGATAGCCGTGCCAGACGTCTTCGGTGCGCTCCGGCAGCTCGATGCGTTCGAGCTCGCGCCGACCTTGCGCATCGAACAGGCAGAGCTCGACCTTCTGTGCGTTGGCGGAGAACAGCGCGAAATTGGTGCCGCGTCCGTCCCAGCTTGCGCCGAGGCGTGCGGGCGATCCAGCAGTCAGGCGCATTGGTCAGCTTTCCGGAACGAGGAAGATCGCGCCCAAGGGCGGAATGGTGAGGCGGAGCTCGCCGTCGGCGGCGTGGACCTCGCCGATGTTGCCGACATTGGTGCCGCCGTAGTGTGCGGAGTCCGAATTGAACACCTCTTTCCACTTGCCGGCAAAGGGCACGCGAACGCGATAGTTCTGATAGACGTTGGGCGAGAAGTTGGCGATGACGAGACACCGCGAGTGTTCGTCAAAGCCCTTGCGCAGCCAGGCGAACACGTTGCGGTTGGCATCGTCCGTGATCACCCACTCGAACCCGGCCTGGTCGCAATCCATCTGGTGCAGCGCCGGGACGGCGCGATAGAGCCGGTTGAGGTCGCGGATCAGCGCCTGGATGCCCTGATGATATTTGTACTCGAGCAGGTGCCAGTCGAGCGACTGATCGTGATTCCATTCGCGGCTCTGCGCGATCTCGCAACCCATGAACAGCAGCTTCTTGCCGGGGTGGCCGAACATGAAGCTGTAATAGGCGCGCAGGTTCGCGAAGCGCTGCCATTCGTCGCCGGGCATGCGGCCGAGCAGCGAGCGTTTGCCGTGCACGACCTCGTCATGCGACAGCGGCAGGATGAAGTTTTCCGAGAAGGCGTAGTGCAGGCCGAACAGGATGTCGCCGTGATGGTGCTTGCGGTGGACCGGATCCTTGCTGATGTAGTTCAGCGTGTCGTGCATCCAGCCCATGTTCCACTTGTAGCCGAAGCCGAGCCCGCCGAATTCGACCGGGCGCGAGACCTGCGGCCA
>Ga0065165_1000375_pt1 | contig 72912 bp, 76 predicted proteins | sample AraplaMF_Cvi_mMF_FD_63813 | JGI IMG/M metagenome (GOLD analysis project Ga0065165, IMG submission 63813) | Arabidopsis root microbial communities from the University of North Carolina, USA - plate scrape MF_Cvi_mMF (version 2) (version 3) | ecosystem: Host-associated > Plants > Roots >... | reverse complement strand
CGGATTGCAGGAGGACAAGGTCATTCCCTTTGTAAAGGGCGCGCCATTCTCCGCTTTCCTTTTTAAGAAAAAATAGATATTTTTACCATATGAAAAACCTACTCAAACAGGCGGCAAAAATTAAGGTTGTAATCAACCCCGCATTAAACGATGTTGGTACGAGCCCTGCGTTTCAGGAGAAAGTTGACGAAGCAAACAGAACGTTAAGCAGAGTCAAAATGCCTGATGCCTATTACGAGCAACAAAGGAAAAAAGCCGAAGGCAAATAGATAACAATCCAAACTAAAAAGCCACCTAAACATAAATTCAGGTGGCTTTTTCTTTTTACCCATGTCCGTCATATCGCAGTAGAAATGGGATTTAAAATAAGCTTTCCTCCCTCAGATTCCACTGTAAACTTCTGCCCTATATCAAACCCAGCCCTATTAAGCCACTTCCCACTGATGCGTATATACGGCACAGTAACGCCATAGTTCAACTGCCTTGCAGCATATTTTGAGGAAACGGTAAGCGCCCTTACCGTTTCCTTCTTTGCGTTCGTCCCTGGCATCGTCAAAAGGCTTTAGATTTCCGCTTGCGTTGCTCCGTTAACACCTCCAGGTAGACGAGTAGCGCCGCACGCGTGTAACAATCGCCATCCTCTTCTATGACTTCACTATATTGCTCAAGTAATTTCATGTAGAAAATCAACAACTCGTCGTCTAGCTTATCAAAGCCCATGGTTTTCAATACCACGTTTCCAAAGTCGCCGTAAAAACGAGACTCGTCAAATCCCACCTTGCTAAGGCCACTAAAAAACACCTGCACTCTAAGCCCTTCACGAATTAGGTACAGTGGAATCTCTACGTCCGCCGGCAGTCTCATTACGCCCAATTTCACATCATCCAGTTTCATATCTCTTGCGTTTTAAGTTTATAATTTCAACAGTTGACCAGCCCGCACATGCCCAAGGCCTACATGCCCATTAAGTATTTTAGATAAAATCGGTCATGCCCATCTTGGTATTTTAGACACGGGAACTAGCCCCTCCACAGAGTAATATGCGCACTATCATTCTGTTTCGATATTCTAAGGTATATAATGACACTTGTCTATAGTACCCCTCCGTTGTCTATGATAGCTATAGCTATGAGTACTTTAGCAAAGTGTATCACATCAAACTAAAAGTTCTGATATTCGTGCATGAGTGAGCCAAAATCTTATATTTGTATTATGGCAACAGATACAAACAAGACCATTCACCAGGGTAGAAACGTTAAGCGATTCCGGGAAATGTTAGGTTTAAAACAGGAAGCGTTAGCCGAAAAACTGGGAGGCGATTGGACTCAACGAAAGCTCTCATACATCGAGACTAGGGAAGTATTAGAAAATGACCTTATCCATCAACTTGCAGATGCATTGAAGGTGCCGGCCGAAGCGATTCTGAACTTCGATGAGGAAAAGGCGATTTTTAATATTCAGAATAACTACGAAGGTGCAAATACCCAGGGCCAAGTTCTTGGCGATCACAATACATACAACTCTTCAGCAAAACATGATCAGTTCGCAGAAGAAAATAAAAAGTTATATGAAGAAAATAGAAGATTGTATGAAGAACTGCTGAGGGCAGAACGCGAAAAAAACACCTTGCTTGAAAGAATCTTGAACTCAAAAGGCACGTAACAATTGTTCATCCTATCCGCACGTTGCCCGTCCAGGCAACGCCCGAAATACAAAAATGAATTTATTCAACATGACCAATAAATTCACGTATGGCAGCTACGAACACTATGCAAGTCAATAACTGCCACATAACGCTGCGTATAATCGAAACATAAGGTCAGGTCTCCGAAAGACATGAACGGTTAGGTCATTAGCCGCCAACGGCACCGCCTTTCCCACCTTCCTATCCTCATAACCAACAAAGGCCGCGATTAAGCAACCCTTTGTATTTCCCACCATTAGGGGATTTTCCATCAACCAATTACCACAACATATACATTTCTTGACGGATCGAGGCCGCGCACTCCAATGACAAGCTTGAGACCACGGCCGTCATGATCTTGATAATTCGCTCCGGGGATCAAGCGAATGGCATCCCCTACAAACTGAATGCTAGTTCCCTTTTTTTGTTTGCATCGATCACACGGAGTGTGCTGGCGAAGTCATAAAACCTACTGTCAACACCATTCGTAGTAATGGTCACTTCTTGAAAATCACCTTCTCGAGGGTAGTTGGCGTTGCGATAACGATAGTTTGGCAACGGTAATCATTCCGTATCAATCCAGAATGTCTACAGAATCATTCAAAATTGAGATTGCCGAACATCCTCTTCAAGTACGCAATCACCGAAACAACCTAACAACTTTATGCACCTCGGTTAATACCCGATCAATACTATAAGAATGATCCAGAGTACACATACAATTTCTTATCGATCCAGAATCCCTACAGAATCTATACGTTAACTGCACCACAATCCTGATTTTATCTGCCTTTGCTAAATCCTAATACATTTTAATGTACTATCCTCCCGTAGAATTTGGTGACGGAGGGGCAATCTTTATCACAATGGCCTACTTAATCATATTCATCCTTACCTTCATTGCATTCTCCCTAAGCATGGTCTGCGGCGGCGGAGCCGGTCTGCTCCTAATGCCCGTTCTCGCAACATACCTGCCAGCTGCGCAGGTACCCGCTGCACTATCCATCGGAACCGCGTCATCGTCCATTTCTCGGATCGTAATGTTCTATAAAAACATCAACTGGAAAATCGTGAGCTGGTTTCTACCGGCTGCTGTACCAGCCGTATTCCTCGGCGCGTGGCTCCTGCGTTACATCAACCCGTTATACCTCGAAATAGTAATGGGGCTATTCCTGGTCATGAACTTACCCATGATTTTTAGAAAAGGTGAATCTGAATCAAAAACACAGCAACCCCATTTTGTACTCATCATCATTGGCTTCCTGGCGGGCTTTCTCTCCGGACTAACCGGCGCCGTAGGTTTGCTGTTCAATAGATTCTATCTGCGCTACAACCTCTCCAAAGAAGAAATCGTAGCAACGCGCGCCGCAAACGAAGTAATACTGCACATCATAAAAATCGCATTATACTTCTCGTTTGGATTACTGACATCACAAGCCCTGGTAATAGGGGCTACTATTGCCGTCGCTGGATTACTTTCAACATGGTTTATGAAGTGGGGAATCCAAAAAATAACGGAAGGGCTATTCCGAAAAATCGGGTATACCGCCATGGTGTTATCGGGTGTGCTAATGCTCACACAATCCACCGGCAGCCTGTTCACGGAAAACAACGGCAACATCTCCTTCTATCCATTATCCAACGGAATTGAGTCGAAAATACAGTGGCAAAGTGCTCGATTCGCCATAGAGTTCGAATACCATGAAGGATTCGAATTCGAGACCGTCATTCCATTCAGCGAACTACCAACCGAAAAACAAACCCTCGCAATCGCCAACAAGGGCAATGCCGATCGCATCATCATCGAAGAAGTATTCGCGTTCAAAAAACACTCCTACGAAGCCTACTTCTACAAAAACGGCAAACTCATCCGCACAATCGATATCTAAATCTGCCATAACTGCATCACAATCCCATAATCTCTTTAATCTTATCGCGCCTGCCGCAGCTGTTTCAGCGAAGGAAGGTCAATCTTGTCCAGAATCTCTCCAGAATCCTCCCATTTCTTGCACCCACAAATCAGGCATTCCCTCCGTCCCCGCTCAAAAAAACACTGTATGCAATTAAAGCTCGTCCTTTTGCTTCAGCTCGTCATGGCAACGGCCATGGCACAGCAGGTTGATTCCATTCATCAACTCGCACCACGTACCGTAGCGGACTTCCAAAAAGACTTCTACATCGGGGAACCTCAGGTATCCTATTCAAACAAAATAGTCTGGAAGAGGGCGTTAAAAGCTCCGCTTATACTAACAGCGTTAAGCCTGTATTCCTTTACAGACAATGAAGCCTTCGATAAACACGAAGTCAAAGAAATCAGAGATAGGGTGAGTCCTTCCTTTCGCCACCACGCAGACAACTATTTACAATATGCGCCGGTAGCCGCCGTATACGGACTTAACCTCGCAGGAATCAAAGGTAAAAACGACTTCACCAACCGTACCATGCTACTCACCAAATCCATGCTGCTGGTAGCGGCAATAACCTATCCGTTGAAAACCATCACTGCCGTGCCACGTCCAGACACCGGCCAAAGAAACTCCTTCCCATCAGGCCATACCGCCACCGCGTTTGCCGCGGCAACCTTTATGGCGAAAGAATATGGCCATATAAACATGTGGTATAGCATCGGTGCATACACTGCAGCAACCGGCGTAGGCGCAATGCGGATTTTGAATAATCGACACTGGATAACCGATACCCTGGCAGGAGCTGCCGTCGGTATTCTCTCCACCAACATAGCATACCTCACACACCAGTATAAGTGGGGCCATCATCGTAAACATAACGCATCACAAACCATAGTCGTACCAGCGTACGATGGTCAAACCGGTATGGTCAGTATAGTACACGTCTTACACTAATAATCACTATGGATACCGTGTTACAGCAACAAATCGAAACATACGTTACCCGAACCCTGGGCGGCGCGCACCAAAAGCAATGGGCCTTTCACAACATCCATCATGTAAAACTGGTTGTTGCCAAATGTATCGAACTGGCACAGGCCCATAAGCTCGACCAGCAGATGACCGATGAACTTCTGGTTGCCGCATGGTTTCATGACATCGGGTACAGTAGCGGAAGCGCAGACCATGAAGCGCGAAGCGCTACAATCTGCCAGACCTTTCTCAGTGACTATGAAGTGAGCCCCGCATTCATTAACCATGTTGCTACCCTAATACGTGCAACCCAATACCCGAGCCACCCGGTAGATATCCAGCAAAAAATCCTTTGCGATGCAGACCTCTATCACCTGGCAAGCGACAGCTACCCGCAATGGGCCAGCCGGCTCTATACAGAAACCAAACTACACCACAACCACGAACTGACCGAACAAGACTGGCAACAGACCAACATCGAATTCTTTAAGAACCACAGCTACTTTACAGACTACGCGATGAGAGACTGGACACCGCAGAAGCTAAAAAACCTAATGACATTAGAACATCTGATCCAACGTAACGAAGAAATACCGAAGAGCGGCAGGCCTTTATAAAAAAAAAACAAATTCAGATTTTATACAGAATTGCGGAATAGTATACACAGCAATACATGCCGCATCTAACGTTAGGACCACACGAAATATAGTATCTACAGAATCAATTCAGAATACACTCAGAATACATTGATTTATTTGGAAATATTCTACACAGCCTTATTTGTAACTAGTCTACATAAATATATTTGCCGCCAGTTAACACATAAACAAATCAACGACACATGTACAAACTAGCGAACTTCAAAACACTTGCACTCGCTGCGTTAGCATTCAGCATTGCCTCCTGTAACGATGATGACGATGCTCCTGTAAACCTGCGCTCATCCATCGACTACAATACACTTACTCCTACCACCGCGTATTCAAAAACATTTGTTGATGCTTCCGGCGCAACAACCGTCGACTTCTCAGAAGGTGCTACACGTCTTAAAATGTTTCAGGCGCTCAACTATTACGGCACATCTAACATTGCAGCTAACACACACATCGACGCCGCTCAATTCAAAAAGCTATACAGCAACACTGGTAATCCCTTTACCGACATCTCTACCGCTACCATCAATGTAAAAGGAGCTGAGCTAAACAGCGCTTCCGTACAACTCAAAGATGCAACAGCCGCATCATGGTCAGCCACCGAAGCCAACAAAGTACGCTCCAAAGTTGAAAGCCTGTTCGATCAGATTGACGTCGTAAGCAACTCGCTCTCACAAACCGCATCAGCCGGTAAAGCCGGAAAAATCGGCTCATACCTTGTAGATGAAAAAGGAATCGAAGTGCTCCAGGTAATCCAGAAATCGCTCATCGGAGCAATTCAGTTAGACTACATCAATAACGTATTACTGGACAAAGGACTACAGGTCGATAACACCACACCTCACGCCGGTGTGAACTATACCGAGCTCGAACACAACTGGGACATTGCCTACGGCATGTTAACCCTGAATCCTATCTTCCTCGAAGGCTCGACCGATGCCACACGCGCTACTGTAGAATTCGGTTTGGGTTCATACGTTTGGGAATACAACAAAGGTGCATACGCTAAAATCTACCCTGCATACCTCAAAGGACGCGCAGCCATCGTAAACAACGACCGCACCGAAATACAGGCGCAGGCTACCTTCATCCGTACTGAACTTGAAAAGGCCGTAGCAACCTCTGCATTCAACTACCTCGAAAAATGGAGAACCGGTCAAAACGACCAGGAGCGCGTACACGCTATCGGCGAAGCCATCGGTTTCATCTATGCCCTGCGTTTTGCAACCATAGCTAAAGCAGATGCTGCTTTCTCTGACAACATAATCACAGGCCTTACCGGTTCTGCCAATGGATTCTGGGATATTGACATCGTAAAAATCAATACCGCCAAAGATGCCATCAAGGCAAAATTCAATCTGTAATAACAAGGGTTAAGTAAGTTTCACAAATGGCTGGTGGTCATCAAAGTCGTCAGCCATTCTCATTTACGTCCGTATGAAATCCATCAAAACACAAAGCATTGTTGTCGTTCTGATCATAACATTGTTCTGGTCTTGCAGTAACAACGTCAGCAACGATCCCGCCCCAACCGGCGAAGGCAACAACCGCAGAGAAATACTAATCCATTGGGTAGACAACATAATTGTTCCGTCATACCAACGCTTCGAAACAAAGCTCGACGTCATGGTAGCCAAAGGCCAGGACTTCACAAACACGCCAAACAATCAGACACTACTGGCCCTTCGCACCGCCTGGGTAGAAGCCTACGTTGAATGGCAAAAAGTGGAAGTATTCGAGTTTGGCGCCGCAGACCGTTACGCCCTGCGTACCTTTTTCAACATCTACCCCGCCGATGTAAACGGCATCATGGCCAACATTAACGATCCAACAGCAAACCTGAATATCCCCGCCGCCTATGCCCGCCAGGGATTTCCGGCACTCGACTACCTCATCAACGGCTCTGGTACGGACGATAACGCCATCCTCGCATTTTACACAAACCACGCCGATGCTGCCAAGCGCAAAGCATACATCACAACATTGCTCACCCGCATGAGCGAAATGATAGACAACGTCATAGCATACTGGAACAAAAACGAACGTGAAGCCTTCATCTCGAAAACAGGCCTCGACATCGGCTCATCCATGGGCCTCGCTGTTAACGCATACGTACTTCACTACGAAAAATACATCCGCTCAGGCAAAATAGGTATTCCCGCAGGAGCTACCGCCAACAGCGCAGGCGTCGCGCATCCAGAAACTGTAGAAGCCTATTACAAAAAAGACATCTCGTTAATCCTCACCCAGACAGCGCATCAGGCAGCCGTAGACTTCTTCAACGGCAAAAACGTAACAACAGGAGAAAACGGTCTCGGCTTCAAAGCATACCTCAATGCTATCGGCGCTAAAGACAATAGCTCCGGCAAGGATCTATCCAGTATTATCAACGATCAGTTTACTGTGGCGAAGGGAAAAATCGATTTGCTTCCGCCAGACTTTTTTCAACAGATCAACACCGACCGTAGCAAAATGATCGATGCTTTCACGGAAATGCAAAAAGCCGTACGCATGATAAAAGTCGATATGACCTCAGCGATGAGTATAACCATTACGTACACAGACAATGACGGCGACTAACAAAATACAAACCTACCTGCAAAAAACAGCCTCCCCGCTACCCTTAATCTTTTTCCGAATAGCGCTCGGTTCCATGCTGTTCGCCAGCATTGTACGCTTCTGGTACAACGGATGGATCGAAGCGTTATACATAAACCCCAAACACTACTTTCCGTTTTACGGATTTGAATTCGTAACACCCCTTGGGGAATTCACATACATCCTTTTCATACTCTGCGGTGCCTCCGCGCTCATGGTAGCACTAGGGCTCTTCTACCGGGTATCAAGCGTAGTCCTGTTCGCAAGCTTCACTTACATTGAACTCATCGATAAAAGTACATACCTCAACCATTACTACTTCATCAGCCTGGTATGCCTGCTCATGATCTTTCTCCCGGCTAACACAGCCCTCTCGCTCGACGCCCTGCGGAACAAAAAACTCGCCGCATCGCAGATTCCAGCGTGGTGTACAGACTCCGTTAAACTGTTCGTCGGTATGCTCTACTTCTTTGCAGGCCTCGCCAAAGTAAACAGCGATTGGCTCATACACGCCCTGCCGCTTCGCATCTGGCTACCGGCAAAGAACGACCTGCCAATCATCGGCGGCATCTTCAACCACCTGTGGGTAGCCTATGCGTTCGCCTGGATCGGTTGCCTGTACGACCTTTGCATACCCTTCCTGCTATCGAACAAAAAGGCGCGCCCCTTCGCGTATATGGCCGTCGTCATATTCCATACACTCACATCCATGCTGTTCCCCATCGGTATGTTCCCATACGTCATGATGGCCACCGCGCTCATCTTCTTCTCCCCGGAATTCTTTCACAACATCCTCACGAAGGTCAGCGGCAACAACACCATCGTCACAACCGATCGTGTCTTCAGATATTCCAGACCAGCTAGAGTCTGCCTGCAAGCCTTCCTGGCAATCTTCTTCATAATTCAGTCCGTATTACCCTTCCGTTACCTCGCATATCCCGGCGAACTCTTCTGGACAGAACAGGGATACAGATTCTCCTGGCGGGTAATGCTGATGGAAAAAGCCGGCCACGCCGAATTCACCGTAAAAGACACACAAGGCCGTCTCGCCGTGGTCGACAACAAAGCATTCCTCACAACACTCCAGGAGAAAATGATGACCACACAACCCGACATGATCCTACAGTACGCACACATACTCCGCGACCATTATACTGCACAAGGCTTTCATTCACCGCAGGTCTATGTCGACTCCTACGTCGCCCTCAACGGACGCCTGGGCATGCCGTTGATCGACCCACACACCAACCTCGCCAACCAGCACGAATCGTTCCGCGCCAAACCGTGGATACTACCGCATAACCATGACAGCAAAGGTCTTTAATACACTGCTGGCCCTGCTGCTAACCGCCGCGCCCGCACTCGCACAACATCGCCTTATAGGAACCGTACTAGCCCAAGCCGACAGCCTTCCGGTTCAAACCGCTTCGGTCTACCTGAATAACAAAACAAAAACCACCGTTACCGACAACGAAGGCCGGTTCGTATTCCACAACCTGGCCAACGGCATCTATACATTACACGTCATACACGACGGCTTCCGATACTCCCTGCAAACCGTCGAACTCAACGACCGTGACCAGCACCTGAACATCGTATTGCAACCAAACGTAGAAACACTCAACGAAGTAACCGTAACCGACGTCCAGTCAGGCTTCGGCTTTAGCCGCATGCGCCCCGTAGAAAACATGGGCATCTATGAAGGCAAAAAAACAGAAGTCATCATACCCGACCAACTCGTAACCAACGCCGCTACCAACAACGCCCGACAGATCTTCTCACGCGTAGCCGGCCTCAACATCTGGGAGAACGACGGCGCAGGAATCCAACTAAGCGTCGGCGGACGCGGCCTCGATCCAAACCGAACATCAAACTTCAACGTCCGCCAAAATGGCTATGACATCAGCGCAGATGCCCTCGGCTATCCCGAAAGTTACTACACACCTCCCGCTGAAGCACTCGGCAAAATAGAGATCGTCCGCGGAGCAGCATCACTGCAATATGGCACACAGTTCGGTGGCATGATCAACTTCCGGATGAAGACACCCGTAACCGATAAAAAATTCGAACTCACCGAACGACAATCCGTCGGTTCATTTGGATTCTACAACGCATTCACCAGCGCAAGCGGCACCGTAAACAAAGTCAGCTACTACGGCTTCTTCCAGTACAAACGAGGCAACGGCTGGCGAGCAAACTCCAAATTCGACAACTACACCGGCTATGCACACATAGGCTACTCGGTATCCAAAAAAACAAAGCTGGGCATAGACCTCACCCACATGAACTACCTGGCACAGCAACCAGGTGGATTATCAGACGACATGTTCCGCCAGAACCCGCGCCAAACCAACCGCGAACGAAACTGGTTCAACGTAAGCTGGAACATGGCTGCCCTACACATAGACCATAAGTTCAGCTCCTCAACAGAATTCAACGCACGCGTATTCGGCCTTTCCGCATATCGGCACTCACTTGGGTTCCGTCCCAACCGCGTGGCTACAATCGACGACGAAAGCGAACGCGACCTCATCAAAGGCGACTTCGAGAATTGGGGTACCGAACTCCGACTTCTAAAACGCTACGCCATCAGCAACATCAAATTCGTCATGCTAATTGGCGGCCGTTACTACCACGGCATCAACCACAGCGCCCAGGGCCTCGGTAGCACAGGAAGAGAGGCCAACTTCAACTTCGAAAACCCCGACCAGTTTACCACCTACGACTTCCGGTTCCCCAATCGAAATGTATCTGCATTCCTCGAAAACATCCTGTATCTGTCTGACAAATTTTCCATAACACCCGGAGTCCGGTTCGAATACATCCGAACAACATCAAACGGATATTACGGCACCATCATCCGCGACCTCGCCGGCAACGTACTCGACATAACTCGCACCAACGAAACACGCGTCAACGGACGACACTTCGTTATCGCCGGCGTCGGCATCACCTACAAACCCAACACCACCGTCGACATCTACGCAAACATCTCGCAAAACTACCGGTCTATCACATTCAGCGACATGCGAATAGCTAACCCGTCATCAGTCATTGATCCCAACCTACACGACGAAAAAGGATACTCGTTAGACCTTGGCATCCGCAGTGATCAGATCAGCCTCATAACATACGACCTAAGCATATTCTACCTTAACTACAATAACCGCATTGGCGAAGTCCAGTTCTACGACGAATTCAACCGCGTACTCCGCCGGCGCGGAAACATCGGCCAGGCCGTAGTACAAGGCATCGAAGCCTATGCTGAAGCTGACATAGCTGGATTGATCCATCCGGAACAACAACGGTGGTCCGTCGTAATCTTCAACAACATCGGCCTAATAACATCGCAATACAAGAAAAGTGAAATCGCAGGCGTCGAAGGAAAGCAGGTAGAATTCGTTCCTACAGTAAACCTGAAAAGCGGTCTGCGCCTGGGATATAAAGCCATCAAGGTATCCTTCCAGTACACCTACCTGTCCGACCAATACTCCGATGCAACCAACGCTACCGACGGCGGCGTATCGGCCATCGTGGGAACCATCCCCGCGTACCACATCCTGGACATAAGCGCATCATACACCTATAAACGATTCCGCCTCGAAGGCAGCGTGAACAACCTTACCGATCAAATGTATTTTACCCGAAGAGCCACCGGATATCCAGGCCCCGGAATTCTCCCATCTGACGGCCGCGGATTCTACCTCACACTACAAGCAAAAATATAACATAGCAATACACCATAACCATAAACAAACCATCATGAAACAACGTAGTATCCTCGCAATCATCGTCATCCTGTTCATCACCGCAGCCTGCGGCGAAAAAACATCCGTAGTCGAATCTGGAACCTATCAGGGAACAATACACGAAGTTGAAGCAGACAAAAATGAAATCTATGTCAAGACGGCCGACGGAAAACTGCTGGAACTGTATTTCACAAAAACAACAACGCTCACCCGTAACGGCGCAACCATTCCCTTCAGTGAACTGGCCTTCGGCAAAAAAGTATCCGTCGAAGTAAAGAAAGCGGGCCAACGCCTCGACCCCATAGCCGTAGAAATTCTGGAATAATGAACATCGACATCTGGCGTAAAGAACTCTGGCACCCGGTAACCGTACACTTCCCGTTGGTACTGTTACTGGGCGCCACCGCCAACCAGACAGCAGCCATGCTCGCCGACAATCAAAACCGACCAGCATGGCAAACCGCGTCATCGATAACATTGCTGCTCGGCGTCGCCACAGCATGGCTCAGCCTGTACACCGGAGACCTTGCCGACGGTATTGTAGCCAGAACCATCTGCGACCCCACAGAGCTGAAAGACCACGAAATCACAGCCCGCGCAATGACTTACACCTTTACCGTTGCGGCCATACTCCAACAAATAGTGCGATGGATCATAACACCACGCCTCCGGCGTTTCACAAACATACTCGTTCTCCTGATCCTGATAACCGGCACCTGTCTACTCATTAAAGCCGGGCACCTGGGCGCAAGCGTCGTATACCAGCAGGGTGGCGGCGTAGCCGGCTACCCGCAAGACTGTGACTAGAATACAGAATTGGTCAGTTGTAAAAATTCAGATTACATACAGATTTCACTCAGAAACACCAGCATAACAGCGTCCATAGACCAACCATACCTAACACCGCCACCTCCGTCACCTACCCGCAAATTAAAATCCAGATTTCCTACAAAATCACTCCGGTGATTTGTAGCATGAACCATCACCTCGCAGATACCAAACGCAAAAGAAGCGGCCTGCTGCTACTACTGTTTCTGCTCCTCACGGCAATCTCCGTATTCACACGAATTCTACTTACAATAAAGTCGTCACAGCAGATCGACTTCAACATCCTTAACGGCCTCGAAATCCTCCTCGTCGGTTTATTCTACGACGTCCTCAACGCCATCTACTTCTCCTTACCGCTTTCCCTGTACCTCTGGTTAATCCCCCGAAAAGTATACGCACGTCCGGGCCACACGTATGCCCTGTACGCGTGGTTCTTCATCCTCACCTACATCCTGGTATTCAACGCAGTAGCAGAGTGGTTGTTCTGGGACGAATTCAGTACCCGCTTCAACTTCATAGCCGTAGATTACCTAATCTACACGAACGAAGTAATCGGAAACATCAGCCAATCCTATCCCATCGCCTGGATTATTGCCGCCACCGTAGTAGCCACAGCTGCAATCATATATGCAGCAACGCCCTGGATCAAACAATCGGCACAAGACAAGACCAACATAAAAAAGCGAACACAGCAATTCGCCATATACACCATAATATTCTCATTCTCCCTCCTAACCGTAAACAACAAACTCCACCACTTTAGCAAAAACAGCTACGTAAACCAACTCGCCGGAAACGGCATGTACGAACTCTTCGCAGCCTATCGCAACAACGAACTCGACTACGACCAGTTCTACAAAGGTATAAGCCCTGAAGAAGCGTTCAGGCTCACACGCGAAAACCTGAAAACGTCGGAAGCGGAATTCATATCAAACAGCCCCTACAGCATAACCCGTAAAATCAGGAACCAAGGCCCTGAGAAACAACTCAACGTAGTACTCATCAGCGTCGAAAGCTTCAGTGCCGACTTCATGAAAACATTCGGCAATACAGAAGGTATAACGCCCTTCCTTGATTCCCTCGCCCAACACAGCCTGCTTTTCACAAACTTGTACGCCACAGGCACCCGCACCGTTAGAGGCCTCGAAGCACTCTCCATCTGTGTTCCGCCAACACCTGGCCAATCCATCGTACGCAGACCCAAAAACGAAAACCTGTACTCCCTTGGTCAGGTCTTCGAACAAAAAGGATACGCCAGCCAGTTTATCTACGGTGGCTACAGCTACTTCGATAACATGGGCTACTATTTCGAAAACAACGGGTATAACCTCGTGGACCGCTCCGCATTGAAAGACGAAGATATCGACTACGAAAACATCTGGGGCGTTGCAGACGAAAACCTCTTCGAGTTGGCCCTTCGACAGATCGACACCGAAAGCAAAAAACAAAAAGTCTTTGCGCACATCATGACCACCTCCAACCACAGACCATACACATACCCCGAAGGAAGAATCGACATTCCCTCGCATACCTCACGAAGCGGCGCTGTAAAATACACCGACTACGCCATTGGTAAATTCATACGCGAAGCCAAACATAAACCGTGGTTCAACAACACCGTATTCGTTATCGTTGCCGATCACTGCGCCTCCAGCGCGGGCAAAACAGAACTCCCCGTAAACAAATACCACATCCCCATGATGATCTATTCACCGGGCAACATCCCGGCCGGTACAATGGATCGGTTAATGAGCCAGATCGATATCGGCCCCACCCTGCTTGGGCTACTCAACTTCTCATACACAAGCAACTTCTATGGCGTAGACATCTATAAACTACAACCCGGACGGGAGCGTGCGTTCGTCAGCACATACCAGAACCTGGGCTACATCCGAAACGGAGAACTCGTAATCCTTTCCCCACAAGCCAAAGTCGAAACATTCCGCCTGTCAAACAACAACGAAACAACGGCCGCTGTCAAAGACGATACATTGGCAAAAGAAGCCATTGCCTGGTATCAGTCCGCCAGCTACGCTTTCAAAAACGGCCTAATGAAAGCCAACCCCTAGCCCTGACCTGTATGAAGATCCTGATAATTGAAGACGAAAGAGCCCTCGTAAAAAACATCACACAGTATCTGCGCAACGATGGCTACGTATGCGACATCGCTTATACAGGCCTCGAAGCCATCGAAAAAATACTGATGCACACTTACGACTGTATCCTAGTCGATGTATCACTACCCGAAAACAACGGCTTCGCCGTAATCGATACCCTGCGTCGGTACAACAAAGCCGGCAGCGTAATCCTGATTGCCGGTGCGGACCATCCAACAGAGCAGATTCCCGGCTTCGATTCAAAAGAAGACTACCTCGTTAAACCTTTTCCCATGCCGCAGCTCGCAGACCGTGTAGCGGCAAACATTCGCCGTCAGAAATTCGGAAGCTATGCACGATTGGAATTCGATACCATCGCCATCGACCTGCTGGGAAAAACAGTCAGCATACACGACAACGAAGTACGTCTTACCCGAAAAGAATTCGACCTCCTCGTATTCCTCGCAGCAAACAAAAACCGTGTCCTCACAAAAAACGCTATCGCCGAACACCTCACCGGCGACGGAGAGGAAGCCATCAACAACTTCGACTTCCTGTACTCACACATGAAAAACCTCAAAAAGAAACTCGTCGACGCTGGAGGGAAAAACTACATCCGAACAATGTATGGAATAGGATATAAGTTCTCGGGATAGCGCCTAAACCTCCAACATGACCAATCCAACCTCACAACATTCAATCCCTCAACAAAAAAAACAGATTTCCTACAGAGTCAAAAGGCTACTTGTGTCCATGAAAACACGCGCACTGCTTTTGATTCTTTTCATACTACCCCTCGTTGCCGTTGCACAAAGTAATACTGTAACCCTATCGGGTAAGATCTCCGACAAAGCCAATAACCAACCACTGCCATACGTAAACGTCGTTCTCGTCAACGCGACCGATAGCGCATTCGTAGCGGGAACCATAACCAACGAATCCGGTCAGTACACACTACCAGGCATCACGCCGGGCAACTATGTACTACGGAGTACCCTAGTAGGATACACCAATCAAAAAACGCCCATACTCATAGGCAAGCTTAGCGAATTCCTGGACCTGGGCAACCTCGAACTACAGGAAAGCGCCATCGCCCTACAAACCGTAACCGTAACCGGCCAAAAAGATGCAGTGGCCGAAACCATGGATAAAAAATCATTCACCATAGCCGACAACGTTGCGCAAAGCGGAGGCTCACTGTTGCAAGTTATGCAGAACCTCCCAGGCGTAACCGTAAGCGAAGAAGGCACCGTAAAAGTACGCGGCAGTGATAAAGTAGCCGTATTGATCGATGGAAAACAAACCGCGCTAACCGGCTTCGGCAATCAACGTGCTCTCGATAACATCCCCGCTTCAGCCATCGAACGCATTGAAGTCATCAACAATCCCTCCGCGAAATACGATGCCAACGGCAACGCGGGCATCATCAACATCATCTACAAAAAAGAAGTAAAAGAAGGCTTCAACGGAAAAGTAGGACTCTCAGCCGGTGTAGGCGCAATGTGGGTTAAACGCGAGAGCTATCCCACAATCCGCCCGCAATACCAGAACACTCCAAAGATCAACCCATCGATAGCCCTCAACTACCGCCGGAAGAAAACAAACCTGTTCCTCCAGGCCGACAACCTCTACACACAAACACTAAACAAGAATGAATTCGTAGACCGTTACTACGATAACGGCGACACCGTACGCCAGCAAACAAAACGAAACCGGAACACCAACGTAGTCACAGGCAAAGCCGGACTCGACTGGTATGCCGACGACAACAACACCGTCACATTTTCCGGACTCTTCAGCAGCGAAAAAATTCTCGACCGGGGTGATGAACCATTCTTCAACAACAACCTCTCCGAACGCACACGCCTCTGGAAATTCCTCGAAGACGAATTGAAAACCACCGCCACAGCCGTAGCTTCCTGGCAACATAAATACAAACAGCCCGGCCGTGTGTTGAATGCAGGCATCAGCTACACCTTCCACCGCGAAGATGAACAATACTACTTCGAAAACATCTACCCCGCGTACGTAGGCCTCGACTCATTCAAACTCATCTCCGACGAGCACGTAGCCGATATCAACATTGACTACGTCCATCCGCTCCATTATGGCCGCTTCGAAACCGGCATAAAATTCAGAAACCGATACATCCCCACAAACATGCGTTTCATACCCGGGCTCAACTCCCAGATGGACGCAAACGCCGGAGGTTGGGCAAACTATAGCGAAGTAATCCCAGCCATCTATGGTAACTACATCTTCGAAAACGAAAACTTCGAAGTCGAAGCCGGCCTGCGCGTCGAATACGTCGACATATACTACAAAATCAATCCAAACCATAACACCTATAAAAGCGACGGATATAACTATACACAACCCTTTCCCAACGTACGCCTCGCCTACAAGCTTACACCACAAAGCACACTCTCCGCATTCTACAACCGCCGCGTAGACCGTCCCAACGAAGTGGACATACGCATATTCCCCAAATACGACGACGCCGAAATCATTAAAGTCGGAAACCCGGCCCTCCGCCCACAATTCACCAACACCGTCGAACTCGGATACAAAACCAGCTGGACAAGCGGTTACTGGTACACATCCTCTTACCATAAAGCCATGGAAGCCACCATCACCCGCATCGGTAGCACCATACCTGGCAGCACACTCATCTACAACATATTCCAGAATGCAGGAAAAAGCAGCATGACCGGCGTAGAAGTTATAGTATCCCAAAACTTCGACAAGGTCGCCACAGTAACCCTGAACCTCAACGGATATAAAAACGTCATCGACGCATTCACCGTAGTGAACCAGTATCCGCGGCAAAACGTCTTCACTGCAGACCGACAGCAAATCTACTCCGGAAGCATTAAGCTTAACAGCGCATTCCACCTGCCTGCCAAATGCGACGTACAACTGTCCGGAGTATACCTCGCCCCCGACATCGTACCACAAGGAAAACTATATGCACGATTCGCAATAGACCTCGGCATCAAAAAATCCATTCAGCGCGACAAAGGAGAGCTATTCCTCAACGCAACAGACCTCGCCAACACCATGCGTATAAAACGCACAGTACAAGGCAACGGCTTCCACTACACAAGCACCGACTACTACGAAACGCAGGTAATCCGAATCGGATACAACTATAAATTCTAACCATAAATCATGAATACCTGGATTCTCTACGCCATACTCTCCATGGTCTTCGCCGGACTCACCTCCGTCCTGGCTAAATACGGACTACAGAATATCAGCGCAGACTTCGGTCTGGGTATTCGCACCACAGTAATCTTCATCGCCATCACCTTCCTCAATATCATCGGTGCCCGATATAAAGAATTTACCGCATTGACCTGCCTGCAGATAATATTGCTCATCGCATCTGGCATAACCACCACACTAAGCTGGCTATTCTATTACCGCGCCATGAAAGACGGCCTTGTATCCTACGTAGTAGCGATAGACAAAGGCAGCATCGTCATAACACTACTGTTCTCCTTCATCTTACTGAAAGAACCCGTAACACCAAAAATAGTACTGGGAGGAACCCTGATCACCGCAGGAACACTAATTCTCATCTGGAAATAATTGCATGAAAAACCAGAGTCACTACAGAATCACATCCGTACTTGGTTGAAAACATAACAACAATGAAAACAACCATCGTCATCGTATTAGGTCTCATCGGCACTCAGGCCTTTGCACAGAAAATGAATTCCAAAGATGTCCCGGCGAATGTAAAAGCTGGCCTTGAAAAAAACTTCACCATCAAAGATGCCAAATGGGATAAAGAGGACTCCAACTATGAGGCTAACTTCAAAAAGGATGGCAAAGAAATGTCTGCGGTATTCGATGGCTCCGGTGCACTTATTGAAACTGAAGTAGAAATTGCTAAGAGTGAGCTTCCACAGGCTATTCAAAACGCGTTAAAAAAAGACTACCCGGACTACAAGCTTGAAGAAACGGCCAAAATCACTGCTAAAGGTGTCGTCACCTATGAAGTCGAAGTGGAGAAAGGTGAAAGCGCCTTCGAGCTTATCTTCGACAATACCGGCAAAGTATTGAAGAAAGAGGTAGAAAAAGAAGGTAACGAGAAAGACTAACGGATTAGGAGTACGTTAGGGAAGGGTTACGTTGGAGGTGGGCCTGCGGAAACGCAGACCTTTCCAGCGTATAGCCCCTTCAGCGGATCTGGGCGAAAAGCCTCACTCGTGACAATATAACAGCATTTGACATATGCCTGTGAATTGCCTAATTTGAACGTTAGCAACGCCCGGAAGGCAATCGCACAGCATCGTCAAAAAAAGAATCTGACGCATGAAGATACTTATTATTGAAGACGAAAAGCAGCTCGTTAAAAGCATTACCACCGCGTTAAGAACCGAAGGTTATGTCTGCGAAATCGCCTACTCGGCAGCTGAAGCGAATGAGAAGATTCTTGTATTCGATTACGACTGCATTCTCCTTGATATCAACCTCCCCGACGTCAGCGGGCTGACCATACTCGCAAAGATCAAAAGCCATAACAAGCCCGATGGCGTCATCATAATCACCGCGAAAAACTCTCTCGAAGATAAAGTGAAGGGTCTTAACCTTGGCGCGGACGACTACTTGGCTAAGCCGTTCTTCATGCCCGAGCTCATTGCCAGGGTTTCGGCCATTATACGCCGGAAGCAATTTAATGGCAACAACAAAATCACGTTCCAGGAAATCGCCATCGACATCCTCGGCAAAGCCGTTACCGTAAACAATACCGAAATCGACCTCACGCGTATGGAATACGCGTTGCTCGCATTCCTCATCGCCAACAAAAACCGCGTCGTTTCCAAAAATGCCATTGCCGAACATCTATCTGGCGACGACGCCGAACTGCTCGATAAATTCGACTTCATCTACTCGCACATGAAAAACCTCAAACGGAAACTAACCGAGGCGGGCTGCGAAGACTACATAAAAACCGTATACGGATTGGGTTACAAATTTTCAACATGAGACTCCTTCAAGTTAACCTCCGAAGCCTCCTGCTTTATTCATTGGTCTTGCTGATCATTAGTATACCTGTGTCCATCCTGTCTATACAGGCCATCCTCAACGAAGAAATAGACGAATCCCTCGCCCTCCAGGCGGACCAGTTTCGCCACCACATCCAGAGCTTCGAATACCTCGACGACCTTGACACAGACTTACGCGTATTCGATCAGATATCCTACAACGTCCACATCAAACCCGACACCAAAATCCTACCAGAAGGCACCTACAGCACACTTTCCATCTACGACAGCCTTGAACACGAAACCAAACCCTTCCGCCAGCTACAATCCTCTGTATTGATAAAAGGTAAACCCTACTCACTTACCGTCCGCATGTCGCTCGTCGATAATGAAGAGTTACTGCAAGCGATAGGCACTGTACAAGTAGCAGTATCCATACTGCTCACCATCGGTCTGTTACTATTGAATCGTCGGCTCGCCAAACGGATCTGGAAACCCTTCTACAATACCCTGGACCGCCTCAAAGCATTCGAACTCGACAAAAGCGAAACCATTCCTCTGGAAGAAACACGCATCGTAGAATTCAACGACCTTAACAAAGCCATTAGCCACCTCACCGAACGAAGCCGTAAAGTATATCTCAACCAAAAAGAATTTATCGAAAACGCCTCACACGAACTTCAAACACCCATTGCTATATTCCAAAGCAAGCTCGACACACTCATGCAAAACCCGCGCCTCGCGCAAGACGACGCAGACACCATTATGGAGTTAGAGTCTACCGCACAACGCATGTCGCGCCTTAATAAAAACCTTCTCCTACTCAGCAAAATCGACAACGACCAGTTCTTGGCCAAAGAACCCATAGAACTCTCCACGCTTATTCAAAACCAGATCGACTCCCAAAAACTCGTCGCCCAGATCGATAATATCATCATCAACATAACTCTTCCCGCACTGGAAATCGTCGCCAACAAAACCCTCATCGAAGTACTATTGACAAACCTCTTCCACAACGCAATCCGCTACAGCCTCCCAGATCATGAAATAAACATCACCATCCAAGGGCGCACGCTCTCTATCGCCAATAAAGGAAAACAACTTGCCATAAGTTTCGAAAAAATGACCGAGCGCTTCAGCAAAGAAAGCTCCGATCCCAACAGCACCGGTCTTGGCCTTGCCATCGTCAAGAAAATCTGCGATAGCTGCTCCTACTCCCTTCACTATACCTTTCACAACGCTATCCACACATTCTCCATTACCTTCTAAACCCGTGCTAATGGTTCGCAATTCTCCGGATAGAAAGATCGTTAGCAATCAATTTCGCCCCAATGCTCTACTCCTAAAGGAGTAGAGCCCTCCTCAAATCCCATCATTCCATATACAAATTGACAAAAAAGGTAAACCCAAGTAACAATTTACACGTTGCAACACCGTTAGAAGTATATATTCCAGAGCCCAATAGGGAATATATATCACTATGAAGCCCATTTGGTATGCGCCCCCATTACCAAAACACAACTGATATATGGAAATGTTACACAGAGGAGAGAGCATCAAGATTAGCCAGATTACCAACGACATCATCCATTGTAATTGGGTAGGCCCACAGACGCCGGAAATGATAACGAGCGCGGGCGCGGTCATAATCGAAATAGTCAAACAGGGTAAATTCAATAAAGTTTTAAACGATAACGTGCGCGTAACCGGTCCGTGGAATACATCCGTTTTCTACACGCTCAATCACTGGTTCCCCGCGATGATTAAAATCTGCCGGCGAAGACACAAGCACAAATTATCGATAAAACGAATATGACTAAACGGCTACTAATCTTACGCGCTTGCGGCATGCAAACCGAAGCGCTCGAATGTGAAAACATCAAGACACATGCGAAGCATTACCATATGGACGTCGATGACCATTGCATCAAAACAAACGAGGAATTCCTCCAAACAATGTCCAAAATTTTACAGCAGCAGAGTAAGTACGACTACATTTATTTAAGCTCACATGGTAATAGCGCAGGTTTTTCCAGCGACGATGAGGCTGTATGCTTCAGTTGGGAAGACTTCGGAAATGAACTTTGCGTATCCGAATGCTTAAAGGAAAATTGCATCGTTATGTTATCCTGTTGCCGCGCAGGACTAAACAACGTTGCTTATGAGCTATTCCTTGCTTGCGGCCAAATTGATTATGTAATCGGACCTAGACAAAAGCTCTCTTCCGTTGAAATGATTAATGCTTTCAACATCATAATGTTTAATATAGAACATCGTGATATCGATCCTGTCCGATCCTGCAAAAAAGTGGAAGAGGGAATCGACATTCGCCTAATGTGTTTTGACCGTGAAGAAACGACTGAAACCTATAGTTACAAAATGTTCTTTGAACAACGTTTTAAAGAATTTGAGGAATACGATGAAAAAACTAATTTAACGCACGAACCCAATGGAAGCATTAACGAAATTATTATTTGACTTCGATAAGCTTCCCTCAAAACTCATCTTATGCATCTGCTTACTAAGCGCCATGATATTGTTCGTCCCATCGGAATTTCTTGCAAAAATTAAGTTGCACAATTTCAACGAAACTTACGGTCAATGGGTAGGCATAGCATTTCTTAGCAGCGCCGGATTTTTGTGCGTGACACTTCTTACCCACATTAAAAACGTATATAAAAAACGCATAAAAAAAATTGAGGATAGAAAAGCACTTGAACATGACATCCGAAACCAATATTCGGATATCCGAGAAAAATTTCAGCAAATTGACGTGATTGAGCAATCTATTTTGCGCGAGTTCTTCATTGTAGGATCGACCGTTAATCTTCCGATGGATCAACCCGCTGTAGTTGGCTTACAAGACAAACGCATCATACGTCTCGCTCATTCATCAACAGGTCAATACATTATACACGGTAACGCAGAGCTACCTTTTATGCTTACTTATACTGCACGTTCAATTATAGAAACGAAACCATCGTTAATAGGCCTACCCTACACTAATAAAGAGCAAATTACCGATCTCCAATGGAAGCAGATAGTGAATGCGCGACCACCATGGATTAGAAGAAATTTTAGATATTAACAGCTTACGGTGGCAGATTAGTGGTCTAATGTCGCAACACCTCCACCGCAGGTGAATGCGTTACAGCCTGCATTAAGCTAAGGTCAATACGCCCGCTATTCCCCTGCCATTTACATCTTACCGAATTTTCTTCCGTCCGTATTCCGCCAACATGCCAGTCGACCTCAAAATCATTAACAAAATCGACTGTCAAACCAGAACACCTGTTTATTATCCTAAAGCCGTCGGGAAGGAAATAACTAGCGTAGGGAAATTACGGAAGAATAATTAAGAAACTTGTCGCATAATTATCCGAATTGTCAGAAACCTCTAATACCAAAATGAAATTTACGATACTTCTCACCCTGATGTTTTTATCATACAATCTATTAGGGCAAAAGCTAATAAAGAACGAAACGGATGAATTCACCAACGTCGGCATCAAAGAAACATCGTTTGAGCCTATCGTACAAAACCTCACATTAAACTGTTTCCTTTCAGTTAAGAAAATGGATTCAATTAAATATCTACAAGTAATCATCCTGCTAGGAATGGGCTCACCTCACTCAATCAAGCAAGATGCAAGTTTCTATATTAAACTTATTGACGGCTCGATTGTCGAACTTAAAAATCTGAAAACCGAGACATCGTGTAAAGGATGTGCCTACACAGGAAGATTATCTGGAAGCCAAGCGGAAGGATCGAAAACCGTCTACATCTTAAATAATGTAGCGACCGACGCTCTCACACGATCCGCGATCAAAAAAATAAGGATATACACATCCAAAGGTTATACAGAATCGGATATTAAAGAGCAAAGGTCGGAAGTGCTAAAGAATGAGTTAATGCTAATCAACTGATTGCCGGATATGAGTGACTCTGCCTCCCATCGATAACTCTAGCCTTAGCCTCACAACAACTGACATACAAGTTCACAAGTGGCATAATCATCCAAACGCGCGCCCTGCCCAGCCGCACGTCCTCCCCGCCCATGGCAGCCTACGGCCTGCCATAAGGTAGAAGCGGTGCGCTACGCGCGGTGGGTTGTGGGGCCGGAACAAAAGCCCCGCCAGGCGTCCCATCGCTCGATCAACGCTTCAGCGCCTGTCATGCCTTGTGTCCGTCCCTGCTGATTGTTATCCATTTGCTCCACTTCGTTCTGCGAAGATCAAGGCCAGCTTTGACACAACCCACCGTGCTCGCGCGGTCTTGCCCCGCCCCTTTTGTTCTGCGGGGGGACAGTGGTGGCGGGGCAATACCGTTGTTGGTGCGCGCCTTATTCCTCGCCGTCTCCCCCCGCGCCCCCCACACGCCGGCTCGGGCGCGCGAAAGACCAAATACAAATGCGAATGCAAACGCCCGCTCAAGCAGTGGTGATGGACGCCAATTTAAACACATCACAAAGCTACGGGCTGCGGACCGGCACGCCGCAAGGGTACGCTCCGCCTGCTCAAAACAAAATCTCCACCCTCCCAACGTAGCTCGTTCCTCACTCTAACGCCACGGGTAGTATTTTCTTTTGGCAGCCCTTGCACCGTTCCGGCCGATCCCGTGCGCCGCGTTCATGTTTAAATCAATATTTCGTTTACCTATTGGTAGCCGGTGGTTACTGGTTGGTTTAGCTCCTAAGCGTTGGTCAGGCTTCTCTTTCCATGTTGGCCAAGCTCGTCGTTTCCGCCGGGAGGTGTTTGTCCTCCGCGTTTTCAGGCTTGAGGTTTGTATTTCAGAGCTCCCTTTTTAGGGGGCTCTTCCCCTTCAAAAATGAGCGCACAAGATCCCACGTGCAAAATGCAGTGTGGGCATGAGGGTGCGGGAGTGTCCCGCGCTTCGTTCCGTTCGTCTCCCAGGACCGCACATGCCGCCCCTTGGTGCCAGCGCAAAGCCCAGCCGCTCAATGCCACGCTGCTTTGCCCTGCCACCGCCGACGCCTGGGAGCCACTCCACCCCCCGATAGCTGTTTGGAGGGTGATAAAATGCAAAAAGGCCTCCCGTCAAGAGAAGCCTTTAAACTAACGATCGGATGACCTTCGCCTGAAGATCCTTTCCAAAAGGTGTGATACGAGGAAGCTTACCACGGCGCCAATAATCGAAATCATCACGGTTTCAATTACGTTTTGCGCGTGGAGGCTTGCCAAAATGGAGGAGAGGGTTCCGCCGATCACGCCTGCCATTACGCACTGGTTATGTACTATCACCTCCTTCCTTTTTCTCTTCGTTCGTTACTGCAGTCTGACTTACCGCCGTCACAACACTACCGGCAACCGTTAAATATCCGGCCAGTGTTATAATACCGGCGGGCAGCGCGACCGGGGCCGCAAGTAGTGCGCCACTAGCTGCAGCCAGCGCAAGACCGACCGTGCGCAGCACTTTAAAAAACTTCGGCGTCGGCGCCTGCATTCTTTCAATTACGTTCATCATCTTTTTGCTTTAATGTTTATAAAAACCTTTTCGTTGCGGTCCATAGCCGCTAATACAAGCGTTTTAAGCTTCTCATTTGCTACCCTTGATTCGGTGCCAGTGCCTGGGCCTGTTAGCGTGGTAACCGGCGCAATGCAACCCTGTAGCTCCTTCTGGGCGTCGTTGGCCGGGTGAATTAGGATGTTGCTTCGCCCGGGCACATCGGCTACCGCTAGATGGTGCTGGCGGCGCGCCGTGTAGCGCTTCCGTAGCTCGTACCGGCCTTCAGGTATACATGAAACGCTTCTACGGTTTTCAATCCAAGGCAGTTCGATAGAGGAGCAGACTCGCTGCCCCTCGTACCAAACTTCACCGTTCGTCCCTTCCGGGTAGTACGTTCGAATTAATCTCAGTTCCATTAGTTAGGTGCGCTTACTGAGACCAGCGCCAGCGCGTTATACGCTCCGTTCTTCAATGAATACATCTGCCCGTTCACCTGTTGGTAGAACTCAATGCCGAAGATCAGAAAAAGCGGGTGGCGGCTATTAGGCGTAATCAGCGTTTCCAGTGTTATCGATGATTGCAACTGATTACCGATCAAGATTTCCGGGGTAGCAGTTGTATTCACCGAATACTGCAAATCCTCAAAACCAATTTCCGCGCTAGATGCCACCAGTTTAAAGTGCGTGGCGCCTGCAGGATACGCAATCATATTACCGGGCACAAATGCCGGTAAATAGATCGAGAGTGCTCCGGACCCGCGCTCAATGATTGGCGTATACGGTGCGAATAAAGTTCGCCCTAGCTTGCCACCCTCATTGAACTCAAAGCCCTGCAGTAGCGTAGCCTCTCCGTCAATCACATTTCGCTCGCCGCGCACGCTGGTCGCGTCAGCTTGCACTACCTTCATCATTTCTCTGGTGAGCCGGCTTGCCATCCGGCTATCGGAGGTGTTTGCAATTACTGCGCGGAATACCTGGCGCAGCAGCTTCGCTGCCGCCCCGGCGCGCCCAAACTCCGCGCCGTTCTCGCGGGTTCGCTGAAACTCTGGGCTGTTCTTGATGCGTTCCGCATCAACTCCGCCTTTCTGCCGCGCCAGGTATCCATCTTGCGCGGTCTTATAGAAGCTTACGCCTCCCATTTGGCCTGTTAACTTTATCAGGCCGGTTTGTCTTGCCATTAATTATTGTTTCGTTGCCTGCCTTGTTCATTGGCTCAGGTCAGATAAGCCGTCATTGCAATAACAGGAACAAAAGAATAATGAATAATTCAGTCATCAAAAGAGCAGGTTCCGTATTAGGTTATACTGTGCCGTTATTTCCTATCTCTTCCAATCGTATATTAGTGAATGGAAATTTAGCCCTACAGTATAGCTAAGGTATAGATAGAGTATGATGGACCTCAAACGCATTGTTATATACGCAAAGGATATTGAACGAATCACCGGTAGAAGCGATCGCTACGCCCGTAAAGTGATGGCTATACTCCGCAAAGATCTTGGTAAACAAAAACATCAATTTGTCTCCATAACTGAGTTTTGTACTTATATGGGCCTACCGGAAGCTGAGGTGTTACAGCGCATCGATCTTGACTAATTGGGTCACTATATTATTTCCACTCAAATTCACTCATTTGTGATCCCACTTTTGTATATTCACATAAGAAATCGTTCTTTAAAATGCTGTAAAAAAGCTCACTTCGAAGCGCTACCAATTCGGTTACCAACGGAGGGACTAGTTTGCCAAATACTGTTACTCAGAGCGTTATAAATGATTGTGTGACCCCAGCGGGATCACGAAGGTGGCAATCGCGTTTAAGCACACCATAACAGCCAAGGCTCCAGGGATTCTACTCGTTTGCCCTCGGTTAACAACCAAGCGTAATACACGATGCGAAGGTATTTCTTGCTGCTTAATTTTGTTCTCGTGGCGTCTTGCTACCATTTCAACCTCAGGTCTCTGAAATAAGTCCTTTCTTACTAATCAACAATTATCAACTTTGTGGTTATCTGCTCGTTGTTTATAAAAACGATGACACTATACACTCCAGCGCTGGCATACGATAGACTAATGAGTTTTTTACCTTTTGCCTCCCCTGCTTTAATAACCTGACCGGTTATATCCCTGATAGCGTAGGTGTAATACCCGCGATCCTCGGCGCCGTCGATTATGAATTGTCGGTTGGATGGATTGGGGTATATGCGTATCAGATTGTAAGCGGGTTCTTCCATTGCCGTAATCGTTCCTGGGTTTATCAACAATGTTGTTGCCGAACTGTTGCCACAGCTGTTACTTGACGTTACAGACAGCGTTCCCGGCGTGGCAGTCTCTGAAAAATCGATCGATACCGATGCGGCGTTTGGATAGAGGGTTGCGCCATCGCCGTTATACGTCCAGGAATAGATAAGGCCGGGCTCGGCTGCCGTTTTATATAACACGTCGTGTTCGCCTGTATTTGGTGACTGGTTTCCGACGATGGCTTGCGGAGCGTTGGGCAGGTCCATTGAAGTGGTAGCGATCGCTATAGCTGATGGCGAAGATTCAACGCCATGTCCCACGGCAATTATGCGGAAATGATATTCCGTATTACAGATGAAGGTTGATGCCGTATAGCTTGTAGCATCTGCGTTGACGATTGTAAGTAACCTGTAGACGCTTTGACCTGATGTTTTGTATTCGATGCGATAGGATTCTTCATGTTGCACGTCGTTCCATGTTATTATAATCGATGAAGCACTTTTTGCGGTAGCCACCAGATTCGGGGTGATTGGCGTAACGATCGGCTTTACCTTTATCGCCAGCATGCTAAATAAAAAATTTGGCACATTGTCCATGATAAGCAATTTGCCCGTTTGCGCGTTTGATGGAACAGCAACCGTTATGGCATTGGTGGCAGCCGTAGTTACCGGATAGGATTGACTGCCGGTGAATTGAACCTTCGTAATACCCGCCATATTCATTCCGGTAACGGTAATAACGTCGCCACTATAGGCCTCGTGCGGAATGATGCCGTTGGATGTAAGAAGCGGAGTCGATGTACTTTTTGTACCAGCGTTATTGATTAGAGCTTTGCTGCCGGAAAGTGGCTTGAATGATTGCGTAAAATATCCATTCGCGCCTAACTGGTCGAGCATTGGATTGATCGGTGAACCCTGAACGCCAACGTAATCATTTGTTGCATTCGGTTCACCCTGCCGAAACGTGGGTTGAGAAAGTTGGGTGACGACCGGATAAGCGCCTATGAAATTGTTTCCTTGCGTGTAAACAGCCCCTGCGATATCGAACTCCTGCCCGTTGTAGGGTGACCCTGGGTTGTCGTACGTATTTCGGGCTACGATTGTATTCTTTAAATAGATGTTATCGGTAGCGGTATTTGCGTTCAGGGGAATCATGTTGAAGATCGCCGCAGGTGTATTGACATTCACACACCGGTTGTCGACAACGGTACAATTCTCCAGCGACATGGGACCATACATTTTTGCAATAGCGGCGCCCGTGCCGAAGGTTGCTGTGTTGCCGGTGAACGTGCAGTTCTTTGCTACCAGACTGCCATCTGAGGAGGGAGAATAAATCGCTCCACCTTCTGCAGCGCGGTTGTCTTTGAATAGCGAATTGTAGATCGTTAGCCTGCCGCTGTTGAGAAAAATGGCTCCGCCCTTGTTCGCGAATTGCTGTGTACTCCCGCCGATCAGGTTCATATCGTGGATGACTACTTTGCAGTCCAGCAGGTACAACAGTCGTAAAACATCGATCGTGCCGCTACGCGCAAGGGTGGCACCATTGGCGAAGATAGTCAGATAGTTCGCGTCGCTTCCGTCTTTCGTAATCACCGGCAGCGCATTGGCGCCTCCGTTGACGAAATCGTTATCCGAAACCGTAAAACTATACATGCCCTGGAACGCGAGGTGAATGGTATCAGGCTGGTTGTTTGAATTGGACGCGATGATCGCCGCTTTCAGGGCTGAAACGTCGCCATTGCCGATTTCGAACTGATTGGCATACCCGCGAAAGTTGGTAATAAGAACAACCAGAAAGCAACACGCTGAAAGGTATTTCATAGAAAAGACTTTCTAACAAGATAACAGCTCATTGAACGATGAAAATTGTAAAACAGCCGGGTACCCTACACAACGCATGTTATGACCATTTCTGTTAGTCACGGATCGTTATTAGCCATACCAATCGGCGGAAATGGCGGTCTCAGTCATTCTTCTGCTTTCACACCAGGTATTGGTCATTCAGATACCGATTAGGTGATCGAATTTTGTAAAACGCTCATTGTAACAGCCGTGATCGGCTGAAGACGGCGATATCGGTTCAAACTTTAAAAGTTAATTATTCTCGTAAATTGCAGCATCGCATCACAAATCTGTACATGACTGACCTTCGCCATCAATGCCTTATTTATGAGGGTGCCCCTTCAAAACAGCTTCAAAAGATCGGCTGTATTATCCAAGGCAAGCTAGCTGAAGGTTATCAGTGTCTGTATCTGAACAGTGTGCCTATGATCTCCGGAATGCGTTATACGCTGTCTGCCCTAGGCGTTGATGTTGTCTCAGAAATAGAAAAAAACGCGCTTGTATTGTCATCAGAACCCGTAACGGTTAACGGCGTATTCAACGTAGACGCCATGCTGGAACAGCTCGAAGATTCACTGGACCAGGCACTGAGCAATGGTTATAAAGGGCTGTGGGCATCAGGCGATATGACCTGGGAATTCGGCGCAAAACAGGATTTTTCAAAGTTAATGGAGTACGAATTCAAGCTTGAAGAACTGATTGCAAAGCGGCATGAACTGTGTGGGATATGTCAGTACCATAACGACACCCTGCCCAATGATGCGATCCGTCTAAGCCTGCTTGCGCACCAGGGTATTGTTATTAACGAGACCTTGTCGCGCATCAATCCGCATTATTTGAAATCCAATTGGCCGGTTGACCAGGAAACAGCGCTCCAGTTGGATGAGATGATTACTTTATTATGTAAATCGTAAAACTCTGACAGCAGACCATGATTAAAAATACATCCGTTACTTTATGCGGCGAAGTGCATTCGGCGCCTATGCATATATGCGGTTTCTTTGATTCGGAGGATGAACGATATGACGTAATTCTCCCTTACCTGAAAGAAGGCCTGGGAAACAACGAAGAGATCCTCAACATTCTCGAAAGTACGTCATTCCCGGATCACTGTAGTCGATTATCTCAAGCAGGAATACCGGTTGACGAAAAGTTGAAAAGTGGTCAGTTAAAAGTATTATCTGCGGATGAAACGTATGTTAAGGGTGGAACGTTCGCGGCTGATAAGATGTACAACCTGCTTGAAAAAAACCTTATCGATTCGAAGAACGCGGGATATGATAGCGTTCGTGCCTGCGGCGACATGACCTGGGCGCTAAGAAGTGTTCCAGGGACAGATGAGTTGATTCATTACGAGGTACGGCTGAACGAATTAACACCTCAACATTCCTGCTCACTGATTTGCATGTATGACGTAAACCGTTTTAGCGGCAGAGTACTTGCCGACGTCCTTGCAACTCACCCCTACGTCATTTTGAACGGACAGTTACATAAGAACCCTCATTACATTGAACCAATCAAGTTTCTGCCGATCCTATTAAAACGGCCTAAAAGGCCATTGCAGGACGGCCTATGAGCAATACTATCTCACATCGATGAGCTGACGCAAGCGACGATTATCACGCAAAAAACGAAGGCAACGATGTGTTTTATTCAACCGAAGATTTGATTCGGATTTTGCAGCGGTAACAATATTTCTTCCATGAAGAACGGAATCAATTTAGATATTATTCACCCCGATAAATCACGGGTCGAGTACTTTTTGAACAAGGTTGATGAAGATCTTGAGCAGATTCCGTTTGATGACGGGAAACTCAGCGGTGTCGATGATGTTATAGCCGGGTTCAAATTCAGCGTGAAAGGTCGATCTGCATTTGTCATTGTAATCTTTACAGATTCTTACTTACATGCGACCAAGATCGAAGCAGCTAATTTGGCTACAAGCCCCGATATACATTGGACGATCAATGGCGCAATTCTATTCGGTGTTGAATCAGACGATCGGGAAGTAGCGCGGGAAATATTGAGTTTCTTCGCTGGTAGAGAATAGAAATTTCACGTTCAGAAATTCGGATCAGATCTGGTTGAATGTCGCTCATGTTAATTACCCATCTGATATATCATTATGATGACGTCATTTCAACCACATTGGGTTTGATTCCGAGGATTCAAAGGTTGCCAGCGACGCTGCTGCCGGGCAAAAAGAATAAAGGAGGCGTACGCCTCCGTTCTTGGGTTGTAGGTGAGGTTGTGAATGGCGGGCGTCATTTTTCTGCCACTTCGATCTTTTTGTCAATCTTACGACGCTCGCGGTAAAATTTATTCTTGATCGAATCCATTTGGTGCATCATGCCACGCATATACTGATCATTGAGCTCATACCGCTTCATGAAATAATCATTGTGAAAGAAATCGGGGTAGCGCGTTGAATCACTAAAGAACAACGGTTCAAACTGGTTCCGGAAAAAAGAAGAATGGTCAGTTCTGAAGTAGCGATCGAAACTTCCCATCAAACTGTCCATCCCGGCGGTATCTCCGCTCATATTTGAATAGTAGGACGTGTACGTGGAATCAAATCCGATCATGTTGCCTTTCTCGTCGAAACGCCTGTTGACCTTAATATCGACTTTTGGCTTAGTCACACTGTCAGCTTGATTCCTTTTAAGGTCAGCGGTTTGACCCCGGGAATTCTTATCGCATGAGGAAACCAAAAGCGCTAACACCGTCATCAGCATTCCTAAAGCCGTTGCGCGAAAAGTTTTTGAAGTGTTTCCATCGGTTGCCCTCCGCCTGGCAGAAAGCACACCTGTGTTACATACTGATTTCATTGCCTGTATGTTTTTCTGACAGAAACTTCGCCAGCAATTCCTGTGCAACTTCGGTGTGCGGGCGATGACCTATTATATCAAGGAATGCATGTACGACACGAGAAAGACATAATGACTTTGTGACGCTTTGGTCAATGTCAATATTACCGGAAGCCCGGCGGCAACCCAATTATTGAAAACGAAAGCCTGAATTTTTGACAGATTTTTTTTGATTTTTTCGCGGACACAGGGAAAAGGCATACGTTTTGAAAATAGCGTTTCTGGAATCGCGATTTCAAAATTTAAATTCAAATCAACACGTTTAATTAAATCTTGAAAGGAGAACCAAGTTATGAAAACCTTAGTAAGACAAAATGCTACTTTGTTTCCATCCCTTCCTTCACTGATCGAAGATTTCTTTAGCCGGGATTGGGCAGATTCCACCCTGGCTAACCGGACTTATTCAGCCACCCTTCCCGCGGTGAATATCAACGAAAACAACGACGCCTATGTTATCGAGGTAGCCGCTCCGGGCATGAAGCGCGATGAATTCAACGTGGAACTTGACAACAATGTGCTCACCATTTCTTCACAACGCGAAGAAAAACAGGAGCAACACGACGACAGCGGAAGGTATACACGCAGAGAATTCAACTACCATTCTTTCCAGCGCAGCTTCACACTGCCGGAGAACAAGGTGGAGGGCGAGAAGATCGCTGCGCGGTATGCCGACGGTATTCTTCATATCACCGTTCCCAAGCGGGACGAAGCGAAAGTAAAGCCGATCAAGCAAATCGCTATTAACTAAACCCGGCAGATCAAATTACCACCACATCCCGGGTATGGTATACACCATGGATAGCCGTGGTCTGACAAACTAACTGTCCACACGTCTCCTTTTCATCAGACCACGCTATCCTTATGTTTCGTGTTTTCTTAAGCGCATTCTATATGCCATTTATGAAAACACTCATTCAACCTATAATCTCTCTTTCTTCAACCTATAATCTCTCTTTCATTGCGTTGTGCGGTGGAGTGGGTACAATCTCACAGGGCCATCCTTTACCCCGAACCACAGATTCGGTGCCCCGGTCTTTTGTCAATACGTTTTAAATTTACGGCGGCGTTGCTCGGTTAATACGTCGAGGTAAACCAGTAAGGCGCTGCGGGTGTAGGAGTCGCTGTCCTGTTCTATGCCGTCTGTATATTTCTCCAGCAAATTCATGTAGAAGATCAGGAGGTCGTCGTCGAGGGTGTCGAAGCCCATGGTTTTCAGTACTACATTGCCGAAGTCGCCGTAGAAACGTGACTCGTCGAATCCGACTTTACTAAGGCCATTAAAAAATACGTGCGCCACAAGGCCTTCACGAATCAGGTATAGGGGGATTTCTACATCCGCCGGCAGTCTCATTACGCCCAATTTCACATCATCCAGTTTCATATCTCTCGTGGGTTTAAACTTTATAATTTCAAAATTGACCGGTTCGTACATGTCTAAAGCCTACAGCTTGATTCAGTATTTTAGACAAAATTAGTCATGACTATATTGGTAATTTAGATGCAGGAGCCGGCCGCTCTACAGAGTAATGTGCGCACTATCATTCTGTTTCGATACGCCAAGGTATATACTGGCTCTTAGCTATGTTACCCCATTATTGTCTATGATAGCTACCGTTGTGCGTACTTTAGCGAAGCGTATCACACCGAACTAAAAGTGCTGATATTCATGCATGAGTGCGTCAAAATCCTATATTTGTATTATGGCAACCGATACAAACAAGACCGTTCACCAGGGCAGAAACGTTAAGCGATTCCGGGAAATGTTAGGTTTAAAACAAGAGGCATTGGCCGAAAAACTGGGAGGCGATTGGACGCAGCGTAAGCTTTCCTACATCGAAACAAGGGAGGTGCTCGAGAAAGAACTTATTGAAGATCTGGCTCAGGCCCTACAAGTACCTGCGGATGCAATTCTGAATTTTGATGAGGAGAAGGCGATTTATAATATCCAAAACAACTACGATAACACTAACACGCCGCAGCTGAATTTTCAGCCAACGTTTAACCCACTTGACAAATACGATCAACTCGTAGAAGAAAACAAGAAATTATACGAGCAGCTCTTAAAATCAGAACGTGAAAAAATAGCGTTGCTCGAGAAACTGCTGAACGCAAAAGGTATGTAATTGGGTCATCGCCTCCCCTAGCCCGTTACGCGGAATGCCGGTGGAAAATGAATTTATCGAAGATGACCAGTAAATTCACGCCGTCAAACGCAACATTTTACAACACTTTCGGTCTGCCTCGTATACGATGACCAAGGACTCAAATGGTCACGTTTATATCATTTTTTAATTTCGGAACCGCCGGCTGCCGTAGGATTCTGCGCATCGTTGTATAGTTACAGGCAATAATGAATAAAAATCTCGATCACCTCACCACTGACCAAATAGCATCTCTTATCGAACGATACTATCGCAACGAAAATGTCGCTTCATTACTGACTGAATACACTATAGACGTTCCAGCAAGTGCGCTTTTTAAACTATTTCCGGACCAGGTAATCGAAGCACGGTGCCCATACTGCTACCTAGTTGCGCCAGAAACACCTCTCAAAGACCAACGAATCAAGAATGGACTTTCCTCACTGTGCGCCATGCGACCATAGAGAGGTAAACGGTTGCCAGTGTCCGGCGTGCGTCGACATGTACCGCGCTATTAGCAAGGCCCGGCAAGCAGAGCGTGATCGCGCGGACCAGGAGACAAGAAAGTTTGTCTTTTCAGAGCTGACAGCTCACCAAAAAAGACGACCGGCCGTAGACCTGGACTCGATTTCATTTACGCACCTGGTTTACCTTGGTGCCGTGTTGCGAGCAGGAATTTCGGAAGACTACAATATCGTCTACCCGATCCAGACACTCACCAGCCCGTTGGCACCGACAATCCCCTATCAACTCGAAATTGCTTCGGAGCTGTACAAAGACCAGATTATCAACATTCACCCCGAAAACGATTACTCTATTTTTACCCTGGATGAAAGTCTATTCCGTCAGTCGGCAAAGGGTGTTTGTGAGATAGTCGAAAAATTTCGGGGAGACTCAATACCGAGACTGCTATGAAATTCCCGATGCATTGGGATTTACGTCGGCATATGCCTTTAGCCATACCGTGATTACAGTATTGTCTACCGTGTCAACATCGGTATGTTGATGTCTGTGAACACGAAATCAGGCATCACGCTTAGTTTGTCAACCATATTGGCTATCGCCTGCATAGCCGCCGGTAGCAGGCTTAGAAGGTGGATCGTATTCTCCTGCATACCACATGCGTTATGAGTCAACTATTCTCTAACGAAGGCAATACACGCCGAAGATGAGATCATTACAATAGAACGTTTGATAGAAGAGGAAAACGCGGATCACTTTCGCCGTATTACGTTGGCCGCACTATTCGGTTAACAAGACAGGACACCGATCGGCATTTATGTTTAAACATTTATATATTAGTATACTTATTTTAAAAACCATACAGAAGCTTACTGAAAACGTGTCTAAACAACTAAACCGGTCAATTTGTCCGATATCGGGTCTTTGCGCAAGATTTTCGCTAGCTTTATTTCGTAGCTAATATAAGTATGGTAATAGTGCTGGTGGAGGATGATCTGGAAGACCAAGAATTTTTTAGCGACGCTATTCGGAAAGTATGTCCTGAGTGCTCACTGTTAACGGTTGAACATGGCATTGAGGCTCTGCATTTGCTTGACAAAATTCCGATACCGGATCTCATTTTTACCGATGTAAATATGCCGATTATGAATGGCATACAATTGATAATATCACTGCGGTCTTTGGATAGATTTTCTGTAGTCCCCATCGTAGTATTATCAACTTCGGCAAGTGATGACATTATTGGAACGTGCTATGATCGCGGGGCGACACGATACCTAACCAAACCAGACTCAAAGCCAGAACTGGAAGCTATGGTTGGGCGAATTATAACAGACTATAATGAATCATCAAATCCGCTATACTAGCTCATGCTAAAATTGATTTTCACTAAACACTAAACGACGTTTCTCATCGCAAACAAACTTTAAATTGTTCACGGAAATATCCTTGTGTTATCACCTCACCAGCGTCATCTTTTATTACTAGCCGCTATTATCAAGACTGACCTATAGACGTGCAATTCAAGGATTTCACACCAGGGGGCCCGGCGTATCGATATTTTTCAGTGATCGTTATCGAATAGATTCCACTATATATGAAGCCACAGACCGCGCTTGTAATTGATGACGATTATATATTTTGCTTTTTGAACGTGCAAATGCTTAAAAGTCTCGGCGTGAGTGGCGAGATTTAAACCGCACAAAATGGTAGACAGGGATTAGATTTAATACGGCATCACTATATGCCGAAGGGAGATTTGCCTGACATCATCCTGTTGGATTTAGAGATGCCGGTGATGAATGGCTTTGAATTTATTAAACAACTTATGACTCTCGATTTACCGCCCGCAGGTAACACGCGAATCATTGTTGTGTCCTCGTCTGCATTGCCGAAGGATCTCGAACAGGCGAAATCGATCGGGATAACGCATTACCTTACAAAACCAATTGTAGAATCGCAATTGAAGACCATGATCTACAGCTGACGCCGACCATTACGTTTGGTTTAACACTACCGACGATCCAGCTGAAAAATATGGGACCTTTGTCTATTTTTAATTTTGGAACTGCCAGCTGCATTCGTATTTTTTCCAGAGCAGTTACATACTTACAGGCAATACTGTATTAACCCAGGCTTTTTTTCAGCGTACATTCAAAATATATTCATCTGCGCAAAAAGGCTGCGCACATATCCACGACGTTTGGGTTTGAGACGGCAAAATTAGCGTCTCAGAACAACTGATTTCAAATTTATGTCTCCCACTATTCCCACACCGTTGGTCGACTTAACGGTTGTCACGTTCTTGTTTCGGAGTATGCAAACCCAGCATTTATCATTTCACCTCTAAAATTGACTAAAAAAGGTAAACCTAAGTAACAATTTACACGTTGCAACACCGTTAGAAGTATATATTCCAGAGCCACCAGGGAATATATATATTGCTATGAAGCCCATTTGGTATTGCGCCCCCATTACCAAAAACAATTGATATATGAACATGTTACACAGAGCAGAAAGCATCGAGATTAGCCAGATTACCAGCAACATCATTCATTGTAATTGGGTAGGCCCGCAAACGCCGGAAATGATAACGCGGGCGGGGGCAGTTATAATCGAAATTGTGAAACGGGGCAAATACAATAAGGTCTTAAACGACAATATGCGGGTGACCGGACCGTGGAACACATCGGTTCCCTATACGCTCAATCACTGGTTCCCGGCCATGCTGGATTCGGGGCTACAACAGTTTGCCTGGGTGTATTCGCCGAACATTTTTGCCAATCTGTCGGCACAGCGTGCCACGCCACGCGGGCGTTTTTTGAAATCGTTTTACGATTATAACGACGCGGTGGCCTGGCTCGACGCGAAGCTGTAAAATAATACGCTTACTGAAGTTATTACCCATGGCGCCAATCGCGCCTGGGGCAATACCCTATTGTCTATACTGAACGCACTACAATGAACATTCTGAATTTCAGGTATGAGCTGGAAGAGCTCGAGGGGATCATTATTAACGACCTGGCCACATTTATCGATGACAATTCCCGCGTCGACGACTGGCTCATCGAAGATTTTAAAGCGGCGCTGAAGCGAAGCACCGAAAACACAAAAATGAATATGCAACAGTCGATTCTATATTATAAGGACGATACACGGGAAGCGTATATCCAATACCATCAGCAAGCGCTCATCCGGCTCGCAGCACATCTTACGCGCTATGGCACGCCTAATCCCGCGCCTCCCTCTATCGATAACTCCGGCATCGAGTTGTTGTGCTATTACCTGCTGCAGGCATTGGAGGACCTACTGTCGTTTGTCGAGATTCGCTATACCAAATACATCGACAAGGATACCTGGCTGCCTGAGAGCTATCTTAGCCTAACCGCTGCTGAACTTCACAGCGAGCTCGGCAAGCTACATCTGAATCTTTTAGGTATTGGTACAGACCGAGCGTTGGCGGACATTATCCTGCAACCCTTCTGGAAGTTTGCTGTAGCACAAACCAAGTTGAATGGGAATACTTACAGTCTGACACACTACCTAAAGCATCTAAAGCTGGAGTTAGAAAAGATCATAAAAAGCGGATCGTCCGGCGCTGAAGGCAAGGCAATCCACAGCCTGCTTATCAGCATGGACTTCAACCTGACGGAGTATTTTATTTTCTGTACCCATTATATGCAACAGGAACTTAAGAAAGCAGAATGGAACGACTACGATCAACTGTATTTGCTTTCCACCTATAACAAGTTCCTGCACCAGGTACCGGCACAGTCATGGGCAACACTTGATGCGTCAAAACGGTCGCTAATCGACCAGTTATCGGAGTGGATTCGCGTAGAGCGCGAACACATCGAGGTAAATATTTCGGCAACTATTCCGGTAGTAGACTTGCCCGGCACGGCCGCCGGTTTTAGAATCATTATCGGGATGACGATAGGCCAGCTGAGCTATTTCATTAGTGTGCTTAAAGCGACCGGCTTAATCCAAAACAAAAATAAATCTGCACTCTCGCGATTTGTGATTACGATCTTCCAAACCACCGGGAAAGAGGGTATGGCGAAGAACAGCGTCCGCAAGAATTTATATAGTAAAGATGACAGCGTCCGGCTGGCCGTGCGTGAGTTTTTGATTAAATGTATCGCGTACATAGACGCCGATATAAAAAATTCCGATGGTTGATAAAAAAAATTACTATGCAAATCATATTATATCATCCCCTTCCGTGGAATTGTGCCGCTTATATGCGCTAGAATCAAGGATTTTGACGAGTACACAACAAATACACAAAAAGTTGTCCCTGTTTTTTAATCGGCGAAACACTTTGATTTGCTACCATACTAATACAAACGACAAATATTATGGTAGCAAACATCATTACGTTCGACGACCTGCAGGCCTTTAAAAAAGATTTGCTTGAAGAGCTCGTGGCTGTACTGGAACAGCGTCGTACCACTCCTGCCCGCAGGTGGCTGAAGTCGCACGAAGTCCGGCGGCTGCTTAAGATCTCGCCCAACACGCTTCAAGCGCTGCGTGAGCGTGGGTCGCTTCCCTATACCAAAATCGGCGGCGTGCTCCTCCACGATTTCTATGATATTAAACGTATGCTCGAGCGATACAAAACCACCGGCAACCTGACGAACGATGCCGACACGAACGTAAAGGACTACACCGAACCCTGGATTGGCCTATGAACTTCATCAAACATTTTCAAGGGTGGATAACCCGGGTGGACAGCGACGATCGGCTTACGCCGCACCATGTGAGCTTGTACCTTGCGTTGTTCTGCTACTGGAATGCCAGTCGCTTTCGGAACCCCATTACTATATACCGTCACGAGATTATGGCTATCTCTAAAGTCGGTTCGGTGAACACGTATACGAAGGCGTTGCGGGAGCTGACCGAATGGAATTACATCCGGTATGAGCCTTCGTTCAACCGGATGGTGGGAAGTAAGGTTCACCTGCTCAGGTTTGATAAAGGTGGCGAGCAAGGTAGTGGTAAAGGTATTCGTAAAGGTCATCGTAAAGCCAGCGGTAACGCTACCGATCACGGTGATGCGACGTATACTACAAACAATCCAAACAGTCTAAACATTACAAACACTCTAAACGATCTAAATGCCCATGAGCCAATCGATAAAAATTCAGATGTCGGTGACGATGGGAACGCAGACGCGCAACGTGAAGCAAATCATTCCGCTGGTCCTGGCGGAGCAAAACGAAAAGCAAAAGGCCAGGCGTCCGGGGGGCGCGGCGGGCAAGCCGGCAGAGAAGCCGTACCCGGTAGCCTTGAAAAAGTCCAAGCCTACTTTGGTGAAGTCAACGGGCCTGCAACAGAAGCCGAGCGATTCTTCAACTACTTCGAATCGAACGGTTGGAAAGTCGGCGGCAAGACTCCGATGAAAGACTGGCGCGCTGCCGCCCGGAACTGGATACTCAATTCAAAAAACTATGGCTATGACCACGCGAATCAACCTAAACCTGGACGCTTTAGCACCGGACCAAAAAACTACGCGGAGCCCCTCTAGCCTATCTACCGCCCCCAGCGTTCCCCCGTCCGGGGGAACTGCTCCGGGCGGAGCCATCGGCCAGTACGACTTTGCCTGGATGGTTAGCCAGCTTGAAAAGCATGGGCAACGGCAGTTCGGGGAGCATTTTAAAATCCGGTCGGAAGACCATGATGTTCTGTACCGGCTGTTGGTGTACTTTCTTTGCGATAAAGCTTTGGCCGATAGGTTAGGTATTGACCTTACCAAAGGCATTATGTTGACGGGGCCTATAGGGTGTGGGAAGACATCGCTTATGCGGTTAATGAAGCTGGTAGTGGCCCCGGAGCGGAACTTTACGCTTAAGGGCACGCGGGATGTGACGTTTGAGTTTATTCAAGATGGCTATGAGGTGATTCATCGGTATAGCCGGATGTCGTATACCGAAGCAGGTCCGAAGACGTACTGCTTCGATGACCTCGGGGCAGAACGGGCGTTGAAGTACTTTGGGAATGAGTGTAATGTTATGGCTGAGGTTGTGCTGTCGCGTTACGATTATTACGTGCATAGCAGGATGCTGACGCATGTGACCACTAATTTATCGGCGACGGAGATTGATGCGGGGTACGGGCCGAGGGTGAGAAGCAGGATGCGGGAGATGTTCAATTTGGTGTCGTTTGATTTTACGAAGGGGGATAAACGGAGGTAATTGAGAAGGAATGACAGCATGGTACACTCTTTACATTTTTGACATCAAAAAACAAGGCTTCCCTTCATGAAGAGAAGCCTTTACGTTGACTAACGAATGACCTTCATTGGCCATTGCTGTTGAACTCTACATGCCCTCACCTCCTTCCCTTTGGACTATGTTCATCGCTTGTTTGATTTAATGTTGATAAACACATTTTCGTTGTTGTCCATTGCGGCCAGGACGAGGGCTTTGAGTTTCTCGTTGGCCAGTCTGGACAGATTGCCGGTGCCGGGGCCGGTGAGGGTTGTGACCGGCGCGATGCAGCCCTGGAGTTCTGTTAAGGCATTGTTGGCCGGATGGATCAGTATGGCGGTGCGGCCCGGTACATCGGCCAGCTCCAGGTGGTGCTGGCGGCGGGGCGTGTAGCGCCTGCGTAGCTCGTAGCGTCCTTCGGGGATGCAGGAGATGCTTCGGTGGTTATCACGCCACGGCAGCTCGATGGAGGAGCAGACCAGCTGCCCCTCGTAGCGAATCAGGCCGTTTGTACCTTGCGGATGGTATGTTCTGATCAGCTCAAGTTCCATTAGCTGGGAGCATTTACCAGAACAAGCGCCAGCGCGTTGTACGCTCCATTCTTCAATGAATACATCCGTCCGTTTATCTGCTGATAGAACTCGATGCCGAAGATCAGGAACAGCGGATGGCGACTGTTGGGCGTAATCAGCGTTTCCAATGTTATCGATGGCTGCGTCTGGTTGCCCAGTACGATTTCAGCAGAGGCTGCGGTATTTACCATGTACTGCAGGTCTTCAAAACCAATCTCCGCACCGGATGCAATCAGCTTGCAGTGTGTAGCACCACCGGGATAGGCAATCATGTTGCCGGGTACGAATGCTGGTATATAAACCGACAGTGCACCGGGACCACGTTCTACGATTGCAGAATATGGTGCAAAGAATGTACGGCCTAGTTTTCCGCCGTTGTTGAATTCAAAGCCCTGTAGTAGCTCGGCTTCGCCTTCGATAACGTTTCGTTCGCCACGGTCGTTTGTTGCGTCGGCCTGGACGACTTTGACCATTTCGCGTGTTAGTCTGCTTGCCATGCGGCTGTCGGATGCATTTGCAATTACCGACCGGAATACCTGGCGCAGTAGTTTAGCTGCCGCCCCTGCACGGCCGAACTCGGCGCCATTCTCGCGGGTGCGCTGAAACTCGGCGCTGTTCTTTATGCGGTCTGCGTCAATGCCGCCCTTCTGTCGGGCGAGGTATCCGTCTTCTGAAGTTTTGTAGAAGCTTACGCCTCCCATTTGGCCTTTGAACTTTATAAGGCTTGTTTGTCTTGCCATTTGTTATCAATATTATTTTGTCTGTCTTGTTCGTTGGCTCAAGACAGTTAAGCCCGTCATTGCAATAACAGGGGCAAAAGAATATTGAAAAGATGGGGTGGCAAAAAGGTTGGGGGCGCAGGAGGGCGTTTGTGCCGATATTGCACAAGTTTTCCGGGGATTGTGTGTGGTGTGATGGATATAGGTGGGGATGTTATGTATTCGATGTGCGCGTTAAGTATATATATCGCCGCGTGCACTAGCGGCTGATTTGTTTTAGGACTTCATGTTCGGGGAGGCCGATGTAGGCGCAGAATTCGGTGACGGAGACGAGTTGGTGTCGTTGTTTGCCGAGGCCTTTGCGGACGTTTGACATTACTTTGCGTGCGTATCGTGGGCTTCGGCCGGTGATAATCTCGATGTCTTTGGCGTAGATTACGATGCGGTTGCTTTCCATTATACTGTATATATCGTGTTGATGACACTGACTGTACGAAGGTACAAAACGGAAGAGTTATGCAATAGCGGCACAAATGACATGATACGGAACCTGCTGTTTTGAGTATGAAATGTTTCATTTTTTCTTTGCTCGTGTTATTGCAATGACGGCTCAACCGTTTTGAGCTTTTGAATAAAACGGATCATGTAACAAATTTATCTATGGCCAGACAAACAGGTCTAATTACATTTAAAGGACAGATGGGAGGCGTAAGCTTCTATAAGACCGCGGAAGATGGTTTTCTTGCGCGGCAGAAAGGCGGAGTGGATGGAGACCGGATCAAGAACAGTCCGGAGTTTCAACGAACGCGTGAGAACAATGCGGAGTTTGGCAGAGCCGGCGCGGCTGCCAAGCTATTGCGGCAGGCCTTTCGATCGGTGATCATGAATTCGGCGGACAGCAGGATGTCGGGTCGTCTGAACCGTGAAATGGTGAAGGTTGTGAAGGCCGATGCCACTAACCCCCGGGGTGAGCGCAACGTGATCGATGGCGAGGCCGAGCTGCTTCAAGGTTTCGAGTTCAACGACTACGGAAGGTTATCGCGGACATTCTTCGCTGCGTATACTACGGCTGTAGATCGTGTACGCGGTGCGCTGTCGGTCACTCTGGAGCCGTTCGTACCTGCCAACATGATTGCCTATCCCGATGGTGCGACGCACTGCAAGCTAATTGCGGCAGGTGCAGCGATTGACTTCGAGGATCTGCAGTTTGAATTGAACGTTGCAGCCACTACGGAATTTGTAATCGGTAACGAGGCGCACCCCGGCGTGACACTGGAGACCATTATCAGTGCCAATAGCTCAAGACCACTGTTCCTGATTTTCGGGATCGAGTTTTACCAGGAAGTGAACGAGCAACTGTATCCGTTAAAAAACGGGGCTTTTAATGCGCTCTCGCTTGTTGCCGTAAGCGGTCCTAACTGACGGGGTTTGAATACAAATCAGACTGTTACTAAAAATTACTATCAACATTAAACACTTTTAAAACGATGAATGTAATTCAACGGATGCGGGCACCAACGCCCAAGTTTTTCAAAGTACTGCGCTCGGTTGGTCTTGCGCTGGCCGCCGCAAGCGGCGCACTGCTAGCCTCACCGGTTGCACTACCGGCGGGTATTATAACACTTGCAGGCTACCTGACGGTTGCCGGGAGTGTGGCAACGGTAATAAGCCAGACGGCTACAACGAACGAGGAAGAGCCTGCCGATGATGACAACGGACTATAACGCCAATACAGCCTGTGGGGTAATCGGCGGAACTCTGGCGTCGATCCGGGTAACGCAACACATGGAGAGTGTTACTGAGACGATCGTACTGTCGTTGATCGGGGCGGTGGTGAGTTTTATTGCATCGTACCTCCTTGAAGCTGTGTTTAGAAGAACACGTCAGGATCGTTAGTTTATGAAGGCTTCCTCAAACGGGGAGGCCTTCTTTGTTTATTCATTATCTCTGCGCGCGATCGGGTCGGTTTGTAGCACCACGATTGACCAACCCATCTAAAAAACTGAGCACAAAAACGTACCATCAGTACTCCATTTTTTGCACTGAAGTTCTAAAACAGCCTATCGTAAAAAACTGACTCACGGAATAGAATTGAAAAACGAGTTTTATTGTTAGTTGAAGTTTGGGGGTTCTTACTATGCTCCGCGCTGCCAGTTTACTTGAAAAGGTAAAATCTGATGGATGTGCACCCCTGTACTAATCAAAAACACGTGAATTGTCATGAATAAGGTTTATTTCGCTCTGTTGTTCGTTGCGATATCATGGGAAGGTAAAGCACAAATCAGTCCCCCTGGACTAGGAACGGCGCATACTGCCGAGTGGCTGGCAATCGGTATCCGGCAACCTTTAAATAATCGTAATACCTGGCAATTGGTATCATACGTTGGCATGGGAAGGAAAAGTGCTCCCAATAATTACGACCCGGCTCTTAAACCTGCCATATTGGTATTTAACGAGGAAGCCTATCATACCATCAATGAACATTGGCAATATTCCTTTGCCCTTAGCTATCGCCGCCAGGACGAATACAAGGATGTTGCACCTTACGAACATCAGACCCCTGGTGTTCAGCAAGAATTCAGAGCGTATGGTCGTCTTTACTATTATGTGCCGTTAGGTCGTTTCAAGCTCGCCGCCATTGCCCGACAGGAGTTAAGAAAGTTTTATACGCCTGATTTCAACCGGCCGGAAGAAAACTTTCAGTTCCGTTCCAGATGGCGGCTACAAGCCAGTATGGCATTGGGTGAAGAAAAAAAACAGAAGCTTATCGCCAGCGCAGAAGCATTGTTTGCTACCAGCCATCAATCTGAAACAAATCAATGGACATCTTTTGAATATGAGGAAAGCCGCTTTTCGTTCTACTACTCCTTTACATTGCCCCGATTACCACTAACCGTTGATTTAGGATATATGAACAATTTGCTCGGCACACAACACCCGACCATGGTGCACTATCTGGCTGTTGATTTTATACTGGAAAACCCGTTCCATATTTGATATGCAGCGAATCTGACTTCAATAAAAAAACATATCCCAGACTCCAATAAACAAAACGGCGTCCATCTATCGTTATACAGACGGACGCCGATTTATATGTTATAGCAATCGCTACCAATTCAGGTTATTTGGTCGGGTATATACCATCTGCATGACGTTGATATTGCGCATCATGAAAGCGGCCTCGCAATAGCAAAGATAATAATTCCATTTCCGTCTAAAGGCATCGTCAAATCCCAGCGGCTGGATGCGATGCCAATTGTCATTAAATGCATTGAACCAATAGCGCAACGTTTTGCCGTAGTCCAGCCCCATGTCCTGGAGGTTTACCAGTGTCATGTCGCCGGTGTTGTTTACGGCTTTGTTGATGGCGGCCATTGATGGCAACAGCGAGCCGGGGAAGATGTGTTTCTGAATCCAGTCTACGCCTTTACGAAGGTTATTGTAGCGGCTGTCGGGGCAGGTTATGACCTGTATTCCCAGCATACCATCTTTCTTTAACAGGCTGTGGCATTTGGCAAAGTAGGTTTCCAGGAACTTATCGCCAACGGCTTCGAGCATTTCGATGGATACAATTTTATCGTACTGGCCATCGAGTTCCCGGTAGTCCTGGAGGAGTACGGTGATTTTATCGGCAAGGCCTTCTTTGGCCACGCGTTCCGTAGCAAGTTTGTATTGTTCTTCGGATATGGTTGTGGTGGTTACTTTACAGCCATAGTTCTTTGCCATGTAGATGGCGTTGCCGCCCCAGCCGGTTCCGATTTCCAACACATGGTCTGTGCTTTTGAGGTTTACACGCCCGGCCAGTGCTTTATACTTTTCGTACTGCGCATCTTCGAGCGACATGTCCGGTTGACGGAAGTATGCCGCCGAGTAGGTCATGGTGGGATCGAGAAACAGCGAGAAGAATTCGTTGTTCAGGTCGTAGTGGGCGCTAATGTTCTTGCGCGAACCGTTGCGGGTATTGGCGCGTGTGGCGTCCGAAATTTTATTGATAAGCTTCAGGAAGTTAACACCCCAGGCTTTCAGTTTGCTGCCGGAGATAGCCGGTGCGTTATCGACGTTGAGCAGAAACCAGGAGATTACCTGGGTTATGTTGGGGGTATCCCACAAGCCATCTACATAAGCCTCGCCAAAGCCAATGTCGCCATACAGAATACAACGCTGGAAGAAGTCGGGATGGTGTATCGTGATGGACGCGTGGATGGACGAGTCGCGGTTACCCCACGACAATGTTTCGCCGTTCGGAAGGGTAAGCTCGGCATGGCCTTTATCCATTTTCTGAAGCATGCTCAGGATAATGTTCTGCCAGAGGTTAACCGGGGTTCGGGCCGTGGTGCTTATCGTTGTGGTTTGCATACTGAGGTGTTATTTGATTAGTGATTTATGGGGACGTAATACTTCGCGTTGCAGGTCGAGAAACGATGCCTTTTTATACCAGGCAACCTTTTTGAACCAGAGGCGCAACGCCTGCCAGTGAATGAGTGTGATGATCTTTATGGTTACAAACGGAAACTGAATTGCATAGCGCAATACGTTGCCGTTGGTGAGCGCTTTCTTTTTACCGTTTAGCGCACTGCGAAAGAATACCTTACCCTTTCTATAGTCATTGATCCGGATGTTCAGGGTATTGGCCGGGATGGTAAGGTTAAATTCGAAGTCGGTATCCATCGCAATGAAGGGCGAAACGTAGAACATTTTCGGCACCATCGACATGAAGGTTTCTCCGTTAAGTTTCTCTTTCGAAAGGAAGTACAGTTTCATTTCGTGAAAGGTGTTGCATACCTCCGCTACGGCACACAGTGGCTGGTCGTTCCGGTCGTAGCAGAAATAGAACGACACGGGATTGAACTGATAACCCAGTGTGCAGAGGTTTGTAACCAGCATGATGCGGCCCACCTGCTGTGTATCGACTTCGTTCTGACCGAGGTAGTGTACGATCTGCTCGCGTATGTTGATCGCGTTGCGATCTCCTGAAACATGGACGTGATCGCGGTCCCGGAAGTTGAACAGGTTGAACCGGTTGCGGCTGATGAAGATGTTATTCTTTACCACGGCATCGATTTCGTCCAGGTCGAGGCAGAACATGAAGAAGCGATAGTTAAACGCGTTCTGCCGCGGCTCCAGCCGGTGGTGCATTACGTTGCATGCGTAGAGTACGGAGTTTTTTATGACCACAGCGCAGCGGTTTTCTCTCCCCAAAGCGGCGAGGTGTAGTGACTTACTTTTCCGTGCGTGCTTCCTAACAATTTCTTGCATAGGTCTACGGCGCTGGTAAAGGCGTCTTCGTGGAACCCATAGCGGAAGTAGCTGCCGCAGAAGTATACCGGGCCTGTTTCATTCAGTTCGGGCAATTTTTTCTGGGCGGTCATGGCATCGACCGTGAAGATGGGATGCTCGTAATTGATGATGTTATGTATTTTCTTCGGGTCTATGGTACCCGGATCGTTGATCGATACGAAGTAATGCTCGTTGTCAGACACCTGTTGCAGGCTGTTCATGTAATAGATGCACGATGGCTGCAAGGTGTTGCCAATGCTGTCGATGCGGTAATTCCACGACGACCATGTTTTTTTCGTTTTCGGCATTATGCGGGTATCGGAGTGCAGGGTTGCCACGTTTTGCTGATAGGCGAATTTGCCGAGCAATGTGCTTTCCTGCTCGAATGGATTTTCGAACATGGCCAATGCCTGGTCTGCATGGCATGCGAAGATGAGCTGGTCGAACTCGTAGCGGTTACCGAGCGTACTGGTGAGTATTACGCGGCCTTCGCTCCGGCGTACGTGTTGTGCCCCTTCGTTTACTTTGATTCTATTGCGGAAGGGTTCGATGAGGCGCTTGCGGTATTCGCGACTACCGCCATCTACTGTATACCACTGGTGCTGGGTGTCGAGCCCGAGGAAACCGTGGTTGTGAAAGAACCGTACCAGGGCCATGGCTGGAAACTTCATGGTGGTATCGGTGGGGGTAGACCACAATGCGGCGGTCATGGGTAGCAGGTATTTGAAGAGCATGTCTTCGCCATAGCCTCGGGCCTTTACGTATTCGGCCACGGTCATGCGCTGGTAGCGTTGTTCTTTCATGTCTTGCACGCAGAGCTTGTTGAAGCGGTCTATCTGCAGCAGCATTTTGATGTGACGCGGGCTGAAGATGTTTTTACGCTGGGCAAAGAGACCGTCGAGGCCGGTACCGGCATATTCCAGGCCGGAAGGAATGTGCTGTACGGAAAACGACATATCTGTTTTTTTGATGGGCACCTGTAACTCATTAAAGAGTTTTATGAGGTTTGGGTAGTTTAGCGGATTAAACACCATAAACCCTGTATCGATCGGCACTTCGCGGGTTCCTTCCTGTACTGCTACGGTGTTGGTATGCCCGCCGATGTAGTTATCTTTTTCGAACACGGTGATGTCGTAATCCTGGTGCAGAAAATGCGCGCAGGCCATTCCTGAAATTCCAGTTCCGATGATTGCAAGTTTCTTACTCATATACTAGGGGCCTTTATCGGGGTAGATTAGTTTGATGTTCTGGTTGGTTCCGTGCTCGTCGGCTATATTCGACTTTCCTTCGTACGACACTATGCGCCTGGTGTTAACATCGTAGCGTACGTAGATAGCGGGCGCAAGCCAGCGGATCACGCGTTGATCGGGTTCGATGCGGATGGTCATTTCACCATTCTTTTCGTCTACCCTCACAGCCCGCAGGAGGTAGTAGTCGAGGTGTGCCGCGACTGTGAAATTGAACGCGAGTTCTTTGCCTTGCTCCAGTTTAGACCAATTCGCTTTAATGAACTGACTGAAGCCACCGTCGATCACATACGGCTGTGGTATGCTGAGGAGTTTTTCTTCGAGTGCAGCACTTTTGTCTTTGCGGCGAAATACGCGGACTTTATCACCTTTTACTTCGGCGCCTTCTGTATACCCCGAACGGAGATCTTCGGTGGTGTAGTCGGGCGCGAACCTGGATTTGCTGAAGTTCAGCATCCGCTGCGCAATGCGTTGGCGGGCAGGGTCAAAGTAATTGGTCTGTGTGGCTATGTGTTTACCATTTTCAAAGCGGTCGGTAAATACTTCGGTATACACCGGCTCGCGGTTGCCTTTTTCATAGGCATATCCCACATAGGTATCGGTTTCCATGCCCGACGGCGTGAAGGCGAACAGCATGATGCTAATGCCCGCCAGCGTAAACCGGATACGCTTACGCATGGTTTCTCTTTTTAAACAGGTAATGACTCACCATCCATTCATTGCCATCGCGATACGCCCAAAGCTCCGCACAGGCCATGAAGAACACGCGCCAGTACGCAAACCATAATGCACCTTCTGCCTCGCCATAGGTTGCATTCATAATAGGCATGATCTCTTTTTTATGTGCGTCGGTATTCTGAAGCCATGCTTCCGAGGTCTTCTCGTAGTTGGTACCATTCACAAGCCATTGCTTTTCTTTTACGATATCTTCGTTGAAGTAAAAAAGCAGATCGTTGCTCGGCATAATGCCGCCGGTGAAGAAGTATTTGCTCATCCAATCGGAGTCGTCTTTTGCCTCGAACTTGTAGGCATATTTATGGTGTGTGAAGATGTGTACGAACAGCTTACCGTCATCTTTTAACCAACCGGATATACGCTTCATGAGCAGTTTATAGTTGCGCATGTGTTCGAACATTTCGACGGATACTACACGATCGAATTTTGCCTGTATGGTAAACTCGTTGATATCTGCGGTTACTACTGTAAGGTTGGTGATTCCGCGTTCAGCGGCTTTCGTATCGATGTATTGCTTTTGTGTTTTCGAGTTTGACACAACGGTGAAGCGACTGCCGGGATATTTGGATGACATGAACAGTGAGAGCGACCCCCAGCCGCATCCAAGCTCCAGTACTTCCTGATGGTTTGCAAGCTCGGCGCGGTTACACGTAAGTTCGAGCATGGACCGCTCAGACTCTTCGAGTGTTGTTTCGCCATTCTCCCACCATCCGCAGCTATATTTCATGTGGGGGCCAAGTGCGTACTGAAAGAATTGGGTAGGCACTTCGTAGTGTTGCGCGTTGGCATCGGCTGTATGCACTGCGATGGGGCTTTCGGAAAGCTCCTGCACAAATGCCTGAATGTTCTCGGCGAGTGACTTATCATCAGGCTGATATTGTTCGGTAAGTCTTTCTTTCAGCAGACTTCTGATCTTCTTCCGTATTACGAAGTCAGGAACGATGTTGTTTGCCAGGAGTGTATTGTACCACATAGTATTTTAAATTTCGTATTGGGTTATCGTTTCAATCGTTTTCATCATATACGCAGCGAACCCGTTTGTTGGATTGCCGGATTTATAAAAGACTACGGATTTGTCTTTCGTTTGAACCAGGGAAAGAATGCGCTTGTGGTTTTCTGGTATTGTACATACGCTTCGCCTTTCGATTTAAGCGCAAGCTCTTCGAGCATGGGGATGCCGGTTACGCGCGAGAGCAACAGGTACATGAGTAATGGCGCAAATACGGCTGCCCATCCATAGGGTGAGTCGCTTGCTACAATGGCAAAGGCTACCCATACAAGCCATTCGAAGAAGTAGTTGGGATGCCGCGAGTAATTCCAAAGGCCGCGCTGGCATACTTTACCTTTATTACCAGGATGACTTTTAAAAGCTTTAAGTTGCTGATCTGCGATGGCTTCGCCCAACACGGCGATTACCCATACGGTTACACCGATCCATGCGGTAACGGTCCTGACGGGGCGTTCATCGAGGCAGACTATGAGAAAAGGAATAGAAAGCAAAGCATTGGAAACGGCCTGGTACATAAAGAAGCGCCACATGTACAGGCCTTCGTTTGCTCCATATTCTTCGCGCAGTTTACGGTAGCGGGTGTCTTCGTGCGCATGGCCCATGTTGCGAATGAGCAGGTGGGTGCCCAGGCGTATGCTCCATACGACTGCCAGCGTTGTTATCAACACTTTACGAGAAAGGTCGCCAGGCGCCGACACGGCATACAGCACTGCAATGATCCCAAAATTATAGGACCACCATGCATCCACAATGCCGGCGTTCTTCGTATATACCTGGCGCCACCATACGAGCGTCATTACCAGCGCGGCTAAAAGCAAGCCTGATATAAAAAGGGTGATGCCTGGCAGCATTATGGATTTTGTTTGGTAAACAATTCGCTAAACCCTTCGGCTGGTTTCAGCCCAAACAATTCTTTCAGTATATAGAGGCATGTGCCGATGCTGCCCAGCGTTACGAGCAATATGAGCCAGATACTTTTCTTTACGAAACTTTGTTCTTTGTATGCTATCCACAAGAATATGCAGAGCACATTGGCATAGAAGTCGTAAAGCGTTGCTTCCATCCAGGGAATCTGGCCGAGCTTGTCCCACTCTTCAAACAGGTTGCTTTCGAGACTGGTTGCTACAACTTTATAGATCATAAAAAGCAACACTACCGACAACAGCACTTTCAGTATACTTTTGTTTTGCATGGGCTTCATAACGCCTGGGGTATGCTATCAGGCCTGTTCTATGAAGTTACGATAATACCCGCCGTTCGGATTTCGGTTAAGACCAGAAATCATTACGCATGTGTTATCCGTTTATTTAAATGCGAAAATTATTGCGTGTAAGTACGTATAACCCTGTAGCACGCGATCCGGAAATGTTCGTAGTGACAGGAACGTACGAGATCATAAAAAGGGCGGCCACTGCCGTATACACGAATTTCTTTTAGCTGCCCGACCTGATTTCGAGGATTTCAGAATCAGCGGGATATTTCAAGTTGCATGGTTGCAATTGACCGTGGGCGAAATGCCTTCATCCACTAAAATCTCTTTTTTTATTCAACTTTAGCGCACCGCTGGCAGACGTAAAACATTTCTTATCGTTAAGCGTTTATAGTTAATAGGCTTTCGCGCCGTTTAAAATATAAATGGTTTTATTTGTTGGCACAAGAATTTACTGTCGCGGGAAATCTATACATTTCGACTCCGCTTCATACAAAAGCGATCGAACTGATAGCGCCTACAGCCTAACAACCTGGCGGCTAGCCTACCCCGACACAGACCACTTACTACCTTTACTTTATGACTGACAATACTAGCGACGAAGCGTTGAACGCGTCGAATATCGCTGACCTTAGGTTTCTTACCGAGCGGTATCAATACGCGTTGATGGCGACGGAAGACACTGTATGGGATTGGGATATTGTTTCGAATACCGTGTGGCGAGGCGATTATCTCTATAAGGTTTTTGGGTACTCGGTCGAAGCGGTAAATTCAACCGTGGATTTTTGGTCTAATGCTGTCCATCCTGACGATCGGGAACGGGTGGTTAACGGCATTCAAGAGGCGATACGTTCCGGACAAGTTAGCTGGAGCGACGAGTATCGGTTCAGGAAAGCTGACGGAACGTACGCAATAGTCCAGGATCGCGGCTACGTTCGTCGCGACAGCGAGGCACGGGCTATACGCATGATTGGAAGTACGCGCGACATTACGAGCGCAAAAATGTATCAGGAAAAATTCATTCATGAAACCGAGCGGCTTCGCCTGGCGCTGGAATCCACCGAGATTGGCACGTTTGATTTTGATCCACGAACCGGCGTATTGTTATGGGATAAAAAATGCAAGGAGTTATTTGGCCTTTCGCCAAATGCCCATGTTGATTGGAGCGTATTCTTAAAAGGATTGCATCCCGAGGACCGCGAGCGCACTGATAAAATTAACAGCGATGCCATGGCAGACGGTTCTGACGGTTTCTATGATGTTGAATACCGAACGATTGGTATAGAGGATAACCGATTGCGTTGGATTCGGGCAAAGGGCCGATCATATTTCGACTCGAACGGCAAATCGATACGTTACATCGGCACTGTTCTCGATATAACGGAGCAAAAGCTTTACGAACAAAACCTAGTTGAACAGGAACAGTTGTTCAGATTGTTGGCTACCTCTATTCCTGAAATTGTCTGGATGACCGACAATACCGGAAAGACAACCTATATTTCTGAACGCTGGGAGTATTATACCGGCATTTCCAGGGAAGTGGCTGCACCCGATTTTACGAGCGCGATCCATGCCGACGATTTGAATGAAATTACAACCCGTTGGCAGACAAGTGTGGCAACAGGAACCGCATGGGCCGGTATGTACCGTCTACTCGATAACCGCACCGGACATTACCGCTGGTTTTCGGGTACTGTAGCACCACTGAAGGACAGACACGGCAATATCACACGGTGGATCGGTTCGGCAGGCGACATTCATGACCATAAGATGAACGAACAAGAACTGGAAAAAAGGGTTCAGGATAGAACCGAGCAGTTAGCGGCCATAAATGTACAACTGCAGCAGTCAAACCGTGAGCTGGAGCAATTTGCTTACGTTGCCTCGCACGACCTGCAAGAGCCGTTGCGCAAGGTAAGTACGTACCTGGGTCTGGTAAAGGCATCCATTCCGTCTCCATTTGATCCAACGGCAGAATCGTACTTCCATAAAATCGAGCGGTCGGTAAGCCGCATGAGCAGTCTTATCAAAAACCTTTTGGCTTACTCGAAGGTGGATAAGGATAACGTTGCTTTTGAAGACGTTGATTTAAACAACACCGTCGCAGACGTTATCAGTGATTTCGAAGTATCGCTAACGCAAAAATCTATCGCCGTTACAGTCGATAAATTACCAACGGTTCACGCCGTGAGTTATCAAATGAATCAACTTTTCCATAACCTGATTGGTAATGCTATTAAATTTTCCAAGGCGTCATCCGATAGCTTCATTCGGATTACGTGCGAAACCGTAAACGGGATAATCAACGATGATAGCACGACAAACCAGGGCCCTCGCTATCGAATATCGATCGCGGATAACGGAATTGGATTTGACCCGAAGTATTCTACAAAGATGTTTGAAATCTTTCAACGCCTTGATACGCCAAAGCCGGTCAGCGGTCACGGTATAGGTCTTGCGATCTGTCAGAAGATTTTAAATAATCACCATGGTTCAATATGGGCTGATGGAAGAGCGGGTGAGGGCGCGGTGTTTTTCATTGATCTACCGGTATAACGGATAACTGTACTTACGTTTGGCTTTAAATACTACTCGCTGGCGGAGAAACATTCCATCCATGCATAAGATGCCGAAAACCCTTGCGAAAGGAGCGTTTCTGACCATTTCGCTTCCATCCATTACCGGCATGATGATATCTGAAAGGACCAAGGTCGGCCTGGCCTTCATTTTGTAAGAACGTCAGCACATCTGACCATGCTCCATGCCGTATATTTTGATGAATTTCAAGGTCTGCTTTTTTTTGCGCTCGGTGAGATCAACCGTTGTGGCAACCAGTCCATCGCCAAGCCTGGCGCCACGAGGTGAACCAGCGCCCGTTGGGCCATGCTGATATTCCTATCGGCATGGCCCTTACACTTATCTTCATCAGATCATATCAATTTGTAGCACCTCCGTTAACCAACAGGTGCTGGCCGTTTACAAACGAAGACAAGCCGCTGGCGAAGAACTCTGCAGCGTTTGCTACATCTTCGACTTCGGCGAGTCTGCCCATTGGACAGCTGTCGAGCAGTTGCTTGCGGAGTTCCGGATAGCTGCCGGCTTCGGCAAAGATGCCGGAATGGTCGACAGCAAAAGGGATGATACTGTTGACGGTTACACCGCGATGCCCGATTTCTTTTGCCAGCACATCTACCATGTAACGCGGCGTTGTTTTGCTGCCGCCGTAAACGGCCATGCCCGGTACCGGGAACGAGGTGGTGCTCGAGGCTATATAGATGATCCTGCCGTTATCTTCTATGTGTCTGGCTGCTTGCTGCATGGTAAAGTATGCACCTTTGGCATTTATAGAAAAAACGAGATCGAATTGCTCTTCGGTGAATTCTGTTACAGGCGTTTCGACGAGCTCTATGCCGGCATTGGCAACGACGATATCGATTTTTTTAAACTCCCGTTTTGCTTCCCCGAAAAGTCTTTCGAGGTCGGCCACTTTGCGTACGTCGGCCTGGACGGCAATTGCCCTGACGCCCATCGCCCGGACGTTGCTCAGCACTTCTTCGGCAGACGCTGCGTCTTTGGAATAGTTGATGACGATACTGGCACCTAACGCGGCATAACGTTCAGCGATTGCTTTACCCAAACCTCTTGCAGAGCCGGTGATAACGGCTACCTTATTATGTAAGCTATTCATGTTGTATTCTTTATCGGTTGATTTTATTTAAAGCGCTTATCAGGCCATACCGCCGTTTACGCCGATGTTCTGAGCGTTGACCCATTTGGCGCTGTCGCTTGCCAGGAACACTACCACTTCGCTGATATCGGTGGGTTCGCCGATGCGGTTGAACGGCGAGAGTGACGCCAGGCGATCGATCACGTCCTGTGGTTTACCCTTGGTAAAAAGTTCTGTATTTGTCGGGCCGGGTGACACGCTGTTGACATTTATTCCCCGGGCGCCGACTTCTTTTGAAAATACCCGGGTGAGCTGTTCTACCGCGGCTTTGGTTGCCACGTAGGAGCCGTAGGCAGGAAGCATGATCCGGTTTACGGATGTGGAGAAGTTTATGATGCTACCGTTGTCTGCCAGACGCGTGGCTGCTTCGCGAAGGGTATTGAATACACCTTTTACATTAATATCGAACTGACGGTTGAAGTCTTCGTCGGTGGTATCTTTGATGAGTTTTGTAATCATGATACCGGCGTTGTTTACCAGAACGTCCAATCGGCCGTAGGTGGCGATGGTTTTGTCGAACAGGCCTTTTACATCTTCTGCCTTGCTGACGTCTCCCTGCAGTGCGATTGCCTGCCCACCGGCGTTGACGATGTCGGCTACGACACTATCGGCTGCCGCCTGGCTGCCAGCATAGTTGACCACGACTTTCGCGCCTTCTTTTGCCAAACGTTTTGCTACTTCTGCACCGATACCGCGTGATGCGCCGGTAACGAGCACTACTTTGTTACTTAAGGTTTTCATTGGGGTTTTCTTTTGTTTATATCGTCGCCGTTATGGCGACTGAATAGAACAAAAGTACCGGCAGGCCTATTGCCAGACTTACAAGAAATGCAGCATCTGTTGCAAATTATGCAGAGCAGAAGGTGAAACGCGTGAAGGATATAAACAGAGTATTATACGTAACGGGGCCATTTGATCTGGCACAGGCTACCCTTACGGGCGTACATTCTCTTTGCGATAGGAAGCGGGAGATTGCCCGGTATGTTTTTTAAAGTAGTTGCTGAAGTGTGCCATCTCTGAAAATCCGAGCCGGGCGCTGATCTCTTTAACCGGGAGTTCCGAATTCTGAAGCAGCGATTTCGCTTCGGCTACTGTCTTATCGGCTATCCATGTTGTAATGGGTTTGCCGGTCTTACTTTTTATGACATTGCTGAGGTAATGCGGATGAAGGCTTTGCAACTCCGCGTAGTCCTGAACACGGAAGGTGCGGCTAACGGCGCCCGCGCTCACCTCGCGATAGTGTCGTTCGAGATTTTGTTTAAAATCTTTAACGATTTGCGACCCTCTGTTGCCCTCATAAATCGGGTCGTAATCCAGCCAGAAGTATTCCTTGATCTTGAGCAGTAAGGCGGTAAAGATACTTCCTATAATACGATACTTATATATGGAATTGCGACGGTATTCGGCATGCATTTGTTTGTATAGCTGCTCCACTTCGGAAAAGAAGGTAGCTGTAACGATCTTTGGCCGGACGGTTTCTGTGAGCAGGAATGAAAACTCGTTGAATACATCGTTGTGAACATTCTCTTTTAAAAAGGCCTCATCGAAGGTGATGAGGTAAACCTCGTTGATCTGTTGCCATTCGAACGTGCGGTAATTGCTTGGGTTGGTGAAATAGATTGTTCCCGGCTCTGCTGTAAATGACTGCTCATCGATGGTGTACCGGCCCAGACCATCTTTGACGAAAAGAAAATTAAAATACTCGGGGCTAAAAACGGGTGACGTATACGGAAGCTTAAAACCGACTTCTTTGAGATTATGTACGGTGATACCGGCTTCTTTGTCGATGACCGATACCGGCAGTTCCAGTGCTTCGTATAGCTCGTAAAGCGATTTGATGGTGGCTTTTCTGTTCATAGTCGCGTCAGGCTATGCGAAGATATACGGGGCGGACTTTGGGACCTACACGGGGTAGTAAGTTTTTTTTGATCTCTGGCAGCATAACGATCCGCCTGAATTAACGACACTGTGATTTTTTCATGATTATTTCTATAACACTCACAACAGGAAGTGCCTGGTATCTTTTTTTTAGCATCATGAAAATCATCAAACACAACTGATTATGTTCGTACCCATTACATCTGAGATAAACATTGAAATCGGCACGCTACTCAAAGAGATTGCCACGTCGAAGCTTTTTTTGGTGTCCGAACGTGTGAAGCACGGCCCCGATGTAGCCGGTGAAGATACCTGGCGCATTATACCTGCCGATTCTGTTGCTACCAGTACTACGCCGCTGCTCTTTACACGGATTGAGCTTTCGGAGAAGTATGTTGCCGGGGTGGACGAGACACTGTAGACTATTTGTCAATGGAGTGGAGCTCCGCCAGTGCTCTCCGGAAGTTTAGAAACCGGCGGCAGGGTGAACGTTTCATAGAAATTATATATGAATAGCTGTCTCTTACTTTCAGAGGCAGCAATTTTTAATTTATTCGGTTTGGGGCAAACGCGCCTTATTCTTTATCGTGTACACCCCAATACCTAACTACCCTAGGTGGTATCCGTAAACGCGTTATGCAGAATGCAGCGGCAGACATTGCCTTGCCAACTGCGAATGTTGGATTAAGAATAATACGGTTCGTCGATTCATTCACAATACGCTATCCGTCGATTTGCGTCGCGCTGTGGTTGTTGGCGTCTTTTGTCATGACAACGCTACGATGCAATTTACCCCATCGTTTTAATTCATTGAGTACGCCATCCAGGCTCCTGGTATGTTCGGTGACGGTGTACTCGACTTTGGGCGGAAAGGTTTCGTAAACCGCTCGGCTAACCAGTAGATTCTCTTCCAAATCTTTTAATTCTTTGGAAAGGACTTTGTCACTGACCTCAAGTTCATTGGCGATTTCTTTAAAACGCTTCGGGCCGCGAAACAATACTATGAGGATCTGAAGTTTCCAATATCCGCTAAGCACATGCAGTGCATCTTTCACCTCCATCAGATCGCGTGCGCTGCAGTTGTTGTCGTTTTTCATATTTGTGCGTTTCTGCTCATTCTATCCATTCTAACCAAGAGGTTAGCGCTAACCTATCGGTGATTATGAGCAAACAAAAGGATATGTCGATAAGTTTGCGGGAGCAAGGAACAATTTGTTATTAAAAATCCATGAAAAGAATACTCCTTTTTGGAGCTACCGGTCGTACCGGAAGTCACCTATTACGCTATGCTTTGGAGAACGGCTATGCTGTAACAGCGCTGGTAAGAAACCCTGAGGCTGTACGGATAAAATCTGAGAACCTGAAAATAGTAAAGGGATCGCCAACGTCGCCCGAAGATGTGAAAAGATCGATTGTGGACTGTGACGTCGTGATCAGTGCTTTAAGCTCGTTATCTGAGCGCGAGCTCATGACTTTTAAGAAGGCACGGCCCAGCCAAACGCTCGAGCGGGCGATACAGAATGCTATTGATGGTGCAACCCATTCGAATGCAAAGCGGATTATCACGCTATCTTCTATTGGCGTAGGCGACTCTTATGTGCATGCCCCCTGGTATATGAGGCTTGTTATACGACTCTCTAATTTCAAAATAGTCTTTGCCGATCATAACCGGCAAGAAGAGCTTCTCCGAAATTCTACCCTGGACTGGACGATTGTACGGCCGGTATCGCTGAACGACACGACGCGTTCTCAAGGCGTTAAACTATCTTACAACGCCACGCCCAGGCCTTTTACGATCAGCAGGGAGCAGGTTGCCAGGTTTATGGTTGATTGTATCGAGATGCCTGCGCTGGTTCGGAAAGCTCCCATTATTTCCGACCAGGCTTAGGAGTTATTGAAGGGATCGCGAGTTGTCTTTCGGCAGAACACCTCGCGATGGTTTTCACTCACCCGTCGCCTTTTTGCGTGCAGCGAATTTCTTTGCCGGTGTCTTGCGCCTGGGAGCGTAGGCTACTTCGTACGGTTGTTTCTTGTTTACATACTCCCGATCCTTCGGCCCTGGTTTGCGCGCGCTTTTTTTAGCTGTCTTTTTCGCGGCTTTCTTCGGTGCTTTACGGGCAGTTTTCTTTGCCGCCTTCTTCGCCGTTTTCTTCGCTGCTTTTTTTGCAGTCTTCTTTGCTGCTTTCTTTGCAGTTTTCTTTGCTGCTTTCTTAGCTGTTTTTGCCATAGCTATTGTGTTTATGTTTCGCAGCAAGGCTAAATATTAATGCCATTTCTATTCTATCGAGCGCTGGAATGAGATTTGAAGAATGGTCATAAACCGAACCACTATGCCCTGGTACAATGGCGATTACCCTCCCTCGTATAAGAACCAGCCAGTGAAGCTGCGTAATAAAGCCGTGGCGATTGCCAATGCTTTACTGGCCGAAGGCATGCCCGAAGGAATAGCGATTGCCACGGCGCTGAAACGCGCACGCGAAGCCTTGAGCCCTAAGTCGCCGAAAAAGAAAACTGGTAAAACCGCTTACAAGCGAAGCCCCGGGGAACATACAGCATGAAGATCGCTACCTATAACATTAACGGCATCAATGGCCGGCTGCCGATATTGCTGCGCTGGCTCGATGAAGCGAAACCGGACATTGTGTGCCTGCAAGAACTTAAAGCCTCCGACAGCCAGTTTCCAATCGCGGCGATCAACGCCGCGGGCTACCAGGCGATCTGGCGTGGGCAAAAGTCGTGGAACGGTGTGGCGATTCTATCGCGCAAGCAGCCCATTCAGGAACTGCGTCGTGCGTTGCCCGGTGACGCCAGTGACGATCAGAGCCGTTACCTTGAAGCGGTTATCGGCCACATGGTGATCGCATGTCTCTATCTACCGAATGGAAACCCCTACCCCGGGCCAAAGTTCGATTACAAACTCAAATGGATCAAACGGCTCACGGCACACGCCAAGACGCTGCTGGCCCATGAGGTGCCCGTTGCGCTGGTTGGCGACTTCAATGTGATGCCCACGGCGCTCGATGTATATAAGCCCGAGAAGTACGTTGACAACGCGCTGTACCGCACTGAAACACGCGCCGCGTATGCGCGCCTGCTGAAGCAAGGCTGGACAGACGCGGTGCGCCACCTGTATCCGGATGAAACGATCTATACTTTCTGGGATTACCTGCGCCATGCCTGGGAACGCAACGCAGGGCTACGGCTGGACCATTTCCTGTTAAGCCCCGACCTGATACCCCGACTTCGCAAGGCTGGTGTGGATACGGGCATTCGTGCCCTACCTAAGACCAGTGACCATGCGCCGGCCTGGATCGTTATAAAATGAATATTCTGCAGGAGTATCCCCGTCAAATCACATTATTCAACACATGGTGAATACCTATTCCACCAGTGCCTGATATACCAGTATCTTAAACTTGTTAAACATTTCATCCATCCGCGTGCCCCACATCTGGCGGTACAGGATTACGACCAGCTTTGATTTAGGATCGACAAAGTACTCGGTGGAGAAGGCACCGCCCCAGGCGTAGGTGCCGGGCTTTTCGGGACCGGGTCGCCCCTGCTCTGTGATGATGCTGAAGCCGAGACCGAACTTCTTTTCGCCAAGGGAAACGTCGCCGATCTGATTGGTGGTCATGAGGCGTACGGAGGTTGGGCTTAGCAGACGTATGCCGTTGTATGCGCCGCCGTTCAATAGCATCTGGAGAAAGATGCCGTAGTCGTGTATGGTTGAACTCAAGCCGCCACCACCGGAGAAATAGGTTTTTCTGATGAGGGGATAATTCATATCGAGACCGCGTGGTCCAAATGCAAATGATTGTTTTAAGGGGTGGCCGGTGGAGTCTTCGATAAAGAAATTAACGAGCCGCGAAGCCTTGGCCTCCGGAATATTGAAGTAGGTATCGTTCATGCCGAGCGGCGTAAAGATGCGTGTTCTAAAGAAATCATCGAGCGACATACCGGACCATAGCTCAACGAGGTAGCCGAGTAAGTCGGTATTGAGGCCGTATGTCCAACGCTCGCCGGGCTGGTGTACCAGCGGAAGTGAGCCGAGGCGTGTCATGGCGTCGGAGAGTTTATCGTCGGTGACCAGCAGACCGCCCGTGATTTTAGATTTGGCGTACATGGCATTGGCTTCGGGACTACCGATGCCTGCATATTGAATGCCTGAGGTCTGTGTAAGCAGATCGCGGATGGTGACGTCGCGCTTCGCGGGTATTGTGGTATAGGTGGTGTCTTTGAGGTTGAACTTATCGATTACGCTTGCCTTTGCGAAGGACGGGATATACTTCGACACTTTGTCGTCGAGTAAAAACTTACCTTCTTCGTACAACATCATTGCAGCTACACTGGTGATGGCTTTGGTCTGGGAGGCGATGCGGTAGATACCGTTTTTATCGAGGGGTGTACGCGCGGTTATATCGTTATAGCCAAAGGCTTTGTCGTATACGATCTTACCGTTGTGTATGACCAGCGCGGCGGTACCGTTTACCCAGCCTTTATCGATCCATTCTTTGATGTTTTGATCGATACGTTTCAGCCTGTCAGACGAAAAGCCTGCGGCCTCGGGTGTGGTGGCTGGAGTGATCTTCTGTGCGAATGCAATGCAGGGCAGCATTAGCATTGCCAATGCAATATGGAAAGAGAGGCGAAGCATGGTTAGTTTTTTTGAGTATCGTATAAGGTAATCAATTTTTTTCTGATGTAAGGAAATGCGTTGTTTGAATTAACGCCAGTGAACGTTCTTCGATCCGGCTTGTAACTTTACCCGTTCCGCCAGTGCTACGACACGAACCGGATCTGTCCGCATTTTGACTTCACAACAAAAGTCTATCTTTGTCCGTATAGCTACTTAAATCTGATTCATTATGGAAGGCGAACACATTCTTGACGCACCTGCGCCCGCACCGATGGAACCCGAAAACTATGTTTACAGCGGCGTCTGGCCCCGCATAGCGGCGTCGCTTATCGATGTTCTGATCATACTGCCGGTGACTTTGCTTATAACGTATCTGAATTATACTAACCTTAATAACTATTACTACACGGGAATATTAGGCGTGGCTGCTGCAGCGGCGTACCATATTTACTTTCTTAGTCAAAATGGCGCTACTCCGGGGAAACGTGCGATGAATTTGAAAGTAATCTGCATCGATGGATCGGACGTGACGGTACGAGTTGCTTTTTTACGCCACCTGCCGGTGCTGGTTATCGGGGTGCTGACATTCTTAATGACGTATATGATGCTGCAAACCGCTGATGCGGATACCTACGGAAGCCTTAACTGGATGTCGAGAATGCAATATCTGGCGTCGCAAAATACGGCCTTGATGAGCATACCTACCTGGCTAAACAACATCTGGTTTATTACATCATTTATCGTGCTGCTGGTAAATACTTACAATCGCACGCTTCATGACTTTATTGCTCAGACGGTTGTTATCAAGACGCAAAACTAATAGGCCAAGCATACCGGAGCGGTTCATGAACGACCGCTCTTTTTTTATTTAATAGTGTTGTTTTCGGCAGTAAGAAACGTTTTCTATCAATTTTCGGTAGTTTCACTGCCTTATTCCGTAGGCCCTGCACGCATCCTCCTTCAGGCGTAGCTGCGAATTCAACCATCAATTTTCATATCCCCTACGCCGGATTTCGGCTACAAATTGCCCGGGAGATTACACCTGTAATAAATACACTTGTTTTACTGTACCGACAGCGAACAGTGTCCGCCTATAGTATAGGATATTCGCTTTACTTTAAGAACACATTCTGGTGGAAAGTTGCTGGATGCCGGTTCCGGATGGAATACGATTACCTGGGGAAGCAACACGGGATGGTCGGCCGACGCGTCGCCACGGCAAACTGTAACTGCTGCCGGTAGCTACTGGGTTGAGGCCTACAACAGCAACGGTTGTGTAGCCCGCGATACGTTTATGCTCGAGACTTCGTATGACTTACTCAAGGCGTCGTTTATGATTCCGAATGAAGCCGCAGCCGGCGATACGGTGGTGATGGTGGATATTTCGTGGCCGATGCCTGAGTCTGTGGAGTGGACGTATCCGCTGGAGATGAAAACACTGGTAAACAATGGCGATGTGGTATATGGTCAGTTTGCCGCTACGGGCACATACGCGATAACGCTGGCGGCGCATTTGGGCGAATGCTTTGACCAGGTGACGAAACGTATCACGATCATCGGCGGCGATAATGCAGTTCCCGGGGGGCGACTGGGATACGAGGCCTACGTGAAGGAGTTTACACTACACCCTAACCCGAACGACGGATTGTTTACGGTAACCACATCGCTTGTGGAGGAGGGCACTGTGGCGTTTAGTGTGTGGAACAGCTCCAACGGCACATTGATGCGGCAGATTACGCTAACCGGCAGCGATCAATACGAACAGGTATTTGATATCCGTCCGTTAAGCCCAGGGACGTATGTGCTGCGCATGGATCATGCCAGGGGTAAAGCGTATATACGGTTTGTGGTTTATTGAGTGAGCCGGTGGGTACCCAACGCCAGGCTACAGGTCGGCCAGTTTAAGGCCGCCCATGGACAATACTTTTTTGAACTCGGCCTCTTTTACGGTTCCGACTGAAAGGCGCGACAGCCGCACGAGGTCCATGTCGTCCAGTGAACGTTCTGCCTTAACCTGGGCGAGGGTTACGGGTTTGGGCATGGCTTTGTAGGGTTTAAAGTCTACGGCCACCCAGTTGGGGTCGATGGTTGTGGGGTCCTGGTAGGCTTCTTTTACTACCTGTGCAATTCCTACAATAGCCATACCTTCGTTGCTGTGGTAGAAGAATGCCAGGTCGCCTTTTTTCATTGCCCTTAGGTTGTTGCGTGCGCCGTAGTTGCGTACGCCGTCCCAGAAGGTCTTGCCGTCTTTTTCGAATTGTTCCCAGCTGTACTTGAAGGGTTCTGATTTAATGAGCCAGTAGTTCATTGCTGCACGTTTATCTGACCGCGAAAGTAGGAAAAGTATTCGTCTTACCCCCACTTCATGCAAACAAGCGGCGTGTGACTACTTTGGCCTATTCTACGGGTTTCCTGAGATCGTAGTAGAAACCTTCGGGATCGCTCTCCACCCTCCGCCTATACGACACGTACTCGTCGCGCGGTATGTACTGAAACACGAGGTCGTTCTGTCTGAGCATGGCCAGGTGCCGGGCTTCTGCCGCTTCACCTTTAATTTCATAGACAGTGCCATCGGTATCTTTTACGGTAAGGTCGCGCAGTACGTTGGTGGAGCGTTCCTGAATAATGAAGAAGTGAGCCTGGTCGGAGGCGGTGATTTGCCGCATAACGGCTTTTTCAAAGTTCCATTCCGGCATGGTGCAATGGTTAAGACTTTCAGAACAAGATACGCGCAAATGAGTAATTCCCTACCCTCCGTTTCTGCGCTGCCTATAACCTGTGGACCAATGGGTAACGCGAGACACTTCGCGGGAAGGGCTCCGCGTTACTACTCTGAGCAGTTTACTGCCGGGTGTTAGTCCGTTACCAGCTTATCAATGTATTGCTCACGCTCCGCGCCAGTCATTTTAATAACCTTTTCCAATTTCTTATTACGAGAAACGCCTACGCCATTATTATATACGGTTATAACAGATTCCAGGCCCGCTTTGGCGGCAGCCCGCGGGGTGCAGGTACTTTTATGTTCGAGGCTATAACGGGCGTAGCTGGCAGCGTAGAGGGGCAACAATACAGCATTCTTCCCCACAACATCTCCCACTGCTCCTGTTAGCGTAATGTTTACCGTGGGGCTGCCGGCGAGATATTGGAAAACGAAGCGATTCAGGATCTCTCTGCCTTCTGCTTCTTTATTAAGCGGTGTGGACTCCAGCCATTTGGCAGCGGCTATCATGGTCGCCTCGTACCGGGCATAATCGTCTTTTGTCTTTAGTGTGATCGTTTCAACCTGAGCTGGATTGAATTGGGCCTGGGCGCTTACGGTTAACACGCCGGCGAAAAACACTGCGATCCCGACAACAATTGATTTCATAGGGTTGGTTTTTGGTTTAGGGGGTAATCGATATTATAACGAGGATGCAAACATATCCACTATTCCATAAACAAATGACTGCGTATGCGCTAAGGCTACGGAGTTGGTTTTGTTTTAACACGCTTTTTGAGGAATCTATGCCTGAATGGGGTGTCGCCAAACGCCCTAGTTTCTACACATATACATGCATTGTACGGCTCGATACCCACCGCTCAGGCTATGGGGAGCGTTCAAGCCAATTTTATCGTAACCGGCGTGGCACATGCTTTTTTCAGTATACAGCATTATGAAAAAGAAAATAATCATAGCTGACGATAACGAAGACTCCTTATACCTTATGGTAACCATTCTTCAAAAGCATGGCTACGAGGTACTGGGGTTCAAAGACGGTACTGTTATTATGGACGGTCTTTGCGAATGGCCCGATCTGTTCATTCTCGATAAGGAGATGGACTATTACGACGGCATTGCCATTGCCAAACATTTGAAGTCAAGCGCCGACGGGCGGCCGGTACCGGTTATGATGGTATCGGGGAGCACTACTCCGAAAGAGGATGTAGCGGCAGCCGGCATTGACTTATTCCTGCCGAAGCCTTTTAAAGCAGAGCACCTGCTGGCGTCGGTCAATAATCTTATCCGGGCTTAAGCTCATTTTTCACACACCAAACACATCATCATGTCTGAAAACAAGACCACCTCTACATCAACAGGAAAGAATTACCCTAAACCTCCGTTCCCGGATCAACCACAGCCGATTCCGGGTTATGAGAAGGATCTGAAGCCGAAGGCGGACCATGGCGAGCAATCGTATAAAGGATCGGGGAAGCTTACGGGACGAACAGCGATCATAACCGGCGGCGATTCCGGAATAGGACGCGCAGTTGCTATCGCATTTGCGCGTGAGGGTGCCGATGTGGTGATATCTTATTTAGATGAACATGAGGATGCCGAATCGACCGCAGATCTGGTACGACAAGCCGGCAGGAAAGCTCTGGTGATTCCCGGAGATATAAGCGATGAGGATCATTGCAAAACGATTATCCGGAAAACGGTTAAGGAGTTTGGTGGGATCCACGTGCTTGTTAACAATGCGGCCTTTCAGATGGAACGTGAATCGCTCCAGGAAATAACGACGGAGGAGTGGGACAAAACTTTTAAGGTGAATATCTATCCGCTGTTCTATCTGTGCAAAGCAGCGGAGGAACATTTGAAGCCGGGCAGTGCGGTTATCAATACAACGTCGGTAAACGCGTACAAGGCACCGGCGAAGCTCATCCCCTACTCGGCTACAAAGGCAGCGATTCAAAACTTTACGGTAAGTCTGGCGCAGATGTGGGCCGATAAAGGTATTCGTGTAAACTGCGTGGCACCGGGACCTATCTGGACGCCGCTTATACCGTCTACCATGGGAAAGGATCATGTTACGGCGTTTGGAGAAAGTGTACCTATGAAACGCCCGGGACAGCCGGCCGAGCTGGCGCCTGCCTTTGTATTGCTTGCGAGCGACGACGGCAGCTATATGACCGCTTCTACGGTTCAGGTTACCGGCGGCTATCCTACCATCTAGTCAATCGGATGGCACAATGATATGTTATTTATAGTGCCCGTATGAGAATTTCTCAGCGGGCATAACTTTTATACGGTGTTACTAAAAAAAGCTATGGCAAAAACAGCAAAGAAAGCGGCGAAGAAGACTGCAAAGAAGTCTGCCCGCAAATCAAGCCGGGGTACTACCCCGCAGACACAAGAAGTGATTACTTCTGCTCTTACCAAACTCTTTATCGACGGCGTTAAAGATATTTACTGGGCAGAGAAAGCCCTCACCAAGGCGTTGCCTAAAATGGAAAAGTCGGCTACGTCAGACGCGCTTAAGAAGGCTTTCGCCACACACCTGAAACAAACGAACGGACAAATAACCCGTCTCGAAAAAGTGTTCAAGTTAATGGGTCAGAAAGCACAAGCCAAGAAATGCGACGCGATGGCCGGACTGGTTGAAGAAGCGAACAGCATTATCGAGGAGACCGAGAAGGGCACGGCAACACGCGACGTGGGCCTGATCCTGGCGGCGCAAAAAGTAGAGCACTACGAGATTGCCACTTATGGCGGATTGGCGCAGCTGGCTAAAACGCTGGGCAACGAGGACGTAAAGGCGTTGCTGGGTGCTACGCTGGAAGAAGAAAAGCAGACGGACGAGTTACTTACTTCTATTGCAGAAGGCGAAGTGAACTATGACGCTGTTGACGAGACTGAAGATTAATCCAGGTATGTTCTTCAACATCACCATAAGGTGTAAGGGCGATTGCCTTTACACCTTTTTATTTATATTAGCTTGCTAAATGTGCCGTGGATTGCCCGATACATTGTTGAACGACACTATAAACCCCTACTATACATGAAACTCGTAAAATCGTTTCCCCTATTACTGTTATTAGGCTCATTGTTTTTTGTTTCGGCATGTGGTGATGATGGCAGCCCGGGACCTGCCGGCGAACAAGGCCCCAAGGGCGACAAAGGCGACACGGGCGATACCGGTGCTCCCGGCGCACAAGGGCCGAAAGGCGACAAAGGCGATGCTGGAACCGGCACGGGTACCGGAATCATATACTCTGACTGGATAAGCGTAAAGTATACAGAAGACGTTGATGACGGTAAAACTGTTGGTTATTTTGCCGGCATTCCCGACAACAGGATAACGAAGGATATACTCACCAACGGTGAAGTACGTATCTATATCAATTTCGAAAGCGACGCCGACCCTTATATAACACCGATACCGTACTACCAGGACGGTGGCGTATACATCCGTTTTGCCGCCTATATCGGAAACATTGAACTTTACTCCAACGTGGATGCCAGCACCGTCGTTGACAATAGCAATACCACGATACTTAAATACCGGTACGTAATTATACCCGGTAATACGGCAGGAAGAACGGCCGCTGGAATTAACTGGGATAACTATGCTGAAGTAAAGGCCTATTTAAATCTGGCCGATTAATACCGGAAAACTTACGTGATACATTAACAAAAGCCCCCGGAACAGTTGTTTCGGGGGCTTTTTTGTTGTGATACGCCGCACGTATCCTTTTATCGGATTGTTTACCAAATCTTCCACCACGGCTTCTTGCCCGGCTCTGCTTGTGGCTGCGACGGTGCTTGTGTGGCACCGGGTTGGGGCTGCTCAGCTTGCGGTGGCTTAGGCTTATGTTTGATGATGTGCTTAAACTGGTGCTTATCCAGAATCTTCGCTACCCGTTCTACCAAAGGTTTGCCTTTGATGGGGTCTACCATGGCTACGAAGTTGGCGTAGCCCTTGATGGAGGCCAATAGATTTCGCGAGTTGTTCCAGTGTTTCCCTTCGAGGCCGTCTTTTTCGATCTGGAAGATAAGGGCCCGGAAGCGGTCGAGTTCTTTGGCGTTTACGGAAGGACGGTCGTTTACCACGATGCCGGTTACTTCTTTACGCGCACCCTTGCGGAGTACGCGAACTTTATCGGGATGAATGGTGAGCTTTTCGTCTTTAACGATCTTTTTGATCAGCCCCATCAACGTCTTTAGATTTTCAACGGCCTGGCCAGACGCTGAGAACGTGAGATCGTCTGCATAGCGGGTGTAGTTGAAGTTCAGTTTGGCGGCTATGCCCTGAAGCCGTGCATCGAGCTTGCGGCAGATGATGTTGGTAATGGCCGGGCTTGACGGGGCACCTTGTGGCAGGAAACGCTCCATGCCGGCCGCATAGTAGGTTTGGCCGTCGAGTTCGATCTGGTCGCACTCGGCTTCGGTACAGATCAGCGCCAGGATGGTGGCGATCTGCTCGGAGTAACCGAAGGACTGGAATACGCCTTTGACCCGCGGATAGGTAATGGACGGGAAGAAGTCTTTCATGTCGATATTAACGACTACTTCTGCCTTTACGTGGGGCAATGCGTTGGAAAGTATCGATCGTTCTTTTACAAAGCCGTGGGCGGCATCGCGCACGGGAATGTTGTTGAGTATATTCTCGAGAATCCAGTACTGCGCGGCTTTGAGCCTGGGCATGGGCGTGGAGATAAGCCGCTTACCGCCGGTTTTCTTGGGGATATAGAACCGCTTGTAGTGTGTTGTTTTACTCACAATACGGTTGTATGCCAAGTACCGGAGTCTGCCTACACTCACGTTCATGAGGGCCGCCAGGTCTTCTACGGAGGCTATGAGCGGCAGCTTATATTCCGCGATTTTATCGGCGCTGTATTCTTTGTTATTTAAACCTTTGGATACATCGTCGCCAAGGTAAAGGATGTCTTTTGTTTTGGATTCTTTCCAGCGGGCGGCTTTGTCTTCGCGCTTTTGCTTGCGAAGTTTTTTATTCTCTTCACGTTTGGCGCGCGATTGTTCCATGCGCGCTTTGCGCATCTGCTTTAGCATCTCTTCTTTATTCTGATGCTTGCGCTGCTGTTCGAGCAGTTCGCGAAGCTCTTTGGAGAGGTCTGCTTCTTTGGTGATGAGTTGTTCAGAGAGCGATGGTACTCCGCCTTCGTGCTGCCAGAAGCCGAGGCGTTTCATCTCTTCGAGTATAACGGAATCTTTTGTCGATGCTTTTATGCGATCGTAAAGCTGCTGACGGATGTCTGCCATAGCATTAAAAAGAAGTGGTAGCAGCGGATATACTTCGTCAAGCTGAGGACTGGAACGGTCAACTCAAGCGAGACGCCACCACCCGTGTATTTCAATTCCCAGATTTCACACCGGAAATACATGGGTGGTGGCAGGATCGCACAGTCAAGAACGAGCCAGTGGCGCGTTAGTAAGCTGTGTACAAGGATGGTGATCCACCACCCGGGATGCAAGTTTTGATATCCTGCCGCTACCGGTTTTAAAAATAGTAATTTTTATTTATTCGTCAATTATTTTCTTTTTCACGCAGCGCTATACGCAGGGCAATCATGTGTTCGCATGGTCCCTGCATAAGTTTATTCTGTTTGAAAAAGTTACACGTACATTTTCCACCCAGTGCGCGATCGTCTTTATCGATGATCATTTCGGGTTGATATACTTTGTCTTTATCTTTTACATTGCCGGAGAGTATGGTTTTACCATCGTTTACGGCTACTTGTACCGATACATTGTTGAGCACTACAAAGCGGTTGGCCGATTCTTCGCGTGGATTCGAGAACCGCAGTTCATCCAGCGGCAGGGCTTCGCGCGACAGCTCACGGATGCGGTATACGTTCCGGTTCAGGTCGTATATAACCCGCCCTGCCTGTGTAAATGCGCTTAATGCGCCGAGTACTACGTTTCGATCGAGCGCCAATCGTTTTGCCAGGGCGTCGGTATCTTCTACCCACTCCTGTCGGAGGCCGGCATATACTTTCTGCATGGTCATGCTGTCTACTTCGGCCCGGGGCGCCAGCAAGTCGAAGTTGCCGACTTTGGACCAGTCGTTGACGGTCCAACCGGATAGCCCCAGCGTGAAGTTCATGTCGCCCAGATCGGCAATGTAGAACGACGGCAGACCGGAGCCGAGCAATACGATCTTGAAGCGTTGGGTTACGGGTATAAGTCGCTCCAACAGTAGCAGGCGTCTACGGCCCCATATACGAATTTCACGTTCGGCGGTTCCTTCATACGGCGAGCGGCCGCAGACTATTTCAAAGTTCCACGGTTCCAGCAACAGTTTTACGGGCTGGCCGGGTTTCAAGATCCACCGGATGGAGCGCGGGCCTTCTTTTTCTTTGTACCGGCGCAGCATGAAACATATGTTATATACATCCATGGGGTGGAGGTGAAAGGTTGCCGCGGGCATGGTCATGGCCGAGCTTACCTGCAGGAAGCCGCGTACCCAACTGGCGGGCACGTCGATCTTTACTTCTTTGTAGCTTTCTTCGGCGGTGGTTTGTACTTCGAAGCCGCTGGGATCTACATTAAAGTGTGTGTCTTTATACTCGCGGATTTTCTGAAACTCGTTATAGAGTAACGACGAGTAGTCGATGTTGGTTGTACCACATTTGAAGTCGCTCACTTTCGTAAACACGTTGTAGTTACAGCCCAGTTTGCCATACGACGATTCGTCCTGGCTGAAGCATTCAAAGAACAGCTCGTCGGGGTGTACGGTAATTACGGGATCGAGTACGATCCAGGCGTCGCGGTTGGATTGATAGAGGTAGTCGAAGTATTTCCGTTTGGCTTTATTGAACGGGCCGAGAATTTCTTCTTTCTTTTTCCAGATGTCGCTCAGTTGTTCGCGGACGGATTTGACTTTTGCTTCTACATCGGCGGCACCTTTCATAAACTCCGACAGCCAGATATCTTCCTGTTGTTTTGCCCAGGCTTTGTAGTCTGACTTGTCTTTGGGTTTGAACCGAAAGTCGGACACTACGATGTCGTGCAGGGCCGAGATGGCCTCGCGAAACGGAATATGCTTGTTGAGATACCCCGAGAAGTATGTGGGTTCGCGATATACATCGGGAGCAAAGTTCATGGATGTTCCATGCGCGCTGTTGCTAACGGTGGTATCGCCTTTAAATTTATAGTCGAACTGCATATGTTAACTTCTGACGTAGTCACTAAATTCTTTTACAACCATAGGGCTGGTTATCGCCGGGAAGCGCTTTTGTATATCGCGCAACGCGGCGATACATTCGGCCCGCTCGGCAATGGCAACCGATACGGATACCCGTGTGAATATTTCCGCAGCCAGACGGGCTACCTGTTCGTCTTTGAGCGATTCTTTCCGCAAGAACTCCATTACCCGCGTTTTCGCCACTTTTCCTTTGTTGATCTGCGAAAGCAAGGTTATGAAATACAGTTTGAGGGTGGTCATTATTTCCAGGTTGCCTGCGGCATAGTCGTTCAGGTATGCCGTTGTAAACAGCTGTACTTTTGACGACGGGTGCTGGCTGAGTTTAAGAAGGTATTCCGGACCCTGGCTCTTTTCAAAGAATCGTGCAATCATTTCGCGGGCGAAGCCCTGAACATCATCGCGGGTACTGTCGCACAATGAGATAAGAATTTCGGTGTTCCAGTCGGCTTCGGTAAACACGGTGCGAAAGAATTCAAAGGCAAAAATCCGGGTATCGTCCCAGTCGGTATCGGTTATCCGTACAGCCTCTTCTTTCGCTGCTTTTATTTTGGCCGGATACTTTTTAAAGGTGTTCCACACATAGACCCGCACGTCTTCGAGTGGGTTGCTGCCAAGCTTTACCAGCTCGGGCACGGTCAATGTGTCGTCATTAATGGTCTTTGTTAGTAATATATTTCCGATCAGTTGCGAGGTTCTGTACCGGGAGTTCAGTAATACCAGTGTTCTTTCTTTTGGAATGCTGTGCAGACTGCCTTCGAGCTCGTTCGACAACAGGCTTAACAGATCGTCGTGTAATCCTTCGTACGATTCTTTGATGAGGAATGCAGGCACAAAAAGATTGACTAACTCCTGCCCGAAGCTCGGGTAGGGTTTGGCCAGCCGCATGATGATGGGCTTTACGGCATTGCGCACGTCGGGCAACGGCGACAGGCAGAAGCTTACCAAAACATCTTTCCGCTCCAGCAGCAGTGTATCGGGGAATTTACCCAGCAGCGCGATACCGATGCCCCTCGACTGTGGATTGTTGGAGGTGAGCAGTATGGTAAGGAAATCTTCCGGCAGATCTTCCGGGCGCACGGCATGTTGCATCAAAATCTTGCCGGCAAAGGCATGAAGGTCGGTAGACGAATGCCTGAACAGATCTTTGATTACTTCAAGGCTGATGTTGCGGAGGAAGCTACCAAAGGAGAGGACGAGTGTATCGGCCATCTGAATGCTATAGCGACGTTCTTCTTCGGTTTCAGCAGGTGTTGTGATGAGGTATG
>Ga0065165_1000373_pt1 | contig 72986 bp, 58 predicted proteins | sample AraplaMF_Cvi_mMF_FD_63813 | JGI IMG/M metagenome (GOLD analysis project Ga0065165, IMG submission 63813) | Arabidopsis root microbial communities from the University of North Carolina, USA - plate scrape MF_Cvi_mMF (version 2) (version 3) | ecosystem: Host-associated > Plants > Roots >... | reverse complement strand
CTCGCGCGCCGCGGTCGACGCCGGCTACGCGCCCAACGACTGGCAGGTCGGCCAGACCGGCAAGATCGTCGCGCCGCAGCTGTACATCGCCGCCGGCATCTCCGGCGCGATCCAGCATCTGGCCGGCATGAAGGACTCCAAGGTGATCGTCGCGATCAACAAGGATCCGGAAGCGCCGATCTTCTCGGTCGCCGACTACGGGCTGGAAGCCGACCTGTTCACGGCGGTGCCGGAACTGGTGAAGGCCCTCTGATCGATCGATAAGAACCGCGACGGCGAAGACCGTCGCAGACAAGACCAAGGGCGCCCGCCGACGACGCGCGGCGCCCTTTTTTCATCCGGAGACACCCCCATGACCTACCGCGCCCCGATCAAGGACATGCTGTTCGACATGCAGGCCCTGGCCGGCCTGCAGACGCTGTCGGAGCAGATCCCCGCGTTCGCCGACCACGGCCTGGACACCGCGCAGGCGGTGCTCGAGGAGTCGGCCAGGCTGAACGAGGACGTGATCGCCCCGCTGAACGTCGAAGGCGACAGGAACCCCTCCTGCTGGAAGAACGGCGAGGTCTTCGCGACCCCCGGCTTCAAGGCGGCGTTCAAGCAGTACGTCGACGGCGGCTGGCAGGGACTGCAGCATCCGGAAGCCTATGGGGGTCAGGGCTTGCCCAAGACGATCGGCGCCGCATGCGGCGAGATCGTGCAGGCGGCCAACGTCAGCTTCGCGCTGTGCCCGCTGCTGACCGACGGCGCGATCGAGGCGCTGCTGGTGGCCGGCTCCGAGGAACAGAAGCGGACCTTCATCCCGAAGCTGATCTCCGGCGAATGGACCGGCACGATGAACCTGACCGAGCCGCAGGCGGGTTCGGACCTGGCGATGGTGCGCACCCGCGCCGAGCCGCAGGGCGACGGCACCTACAAGGTCTTCGGCACCAAGATCTTCATCACCTGGGGCGAGCACGACATGGCGGACAACATCGTCCATCTGGTGCTCGCGCGCATCCCGGGCGCGCCCGAAGGCGTGAAGGGCATCAGCCTGTTCCTGGTGCCCAAGTTCCTGGTCAACGCCGACGGCTCGCTGGGCGCGCGCAATGACGCGCACTGCGTGTCCATCGAGCACAAGCTCGGCATCAAGGCGAGCCCGACGGCCGTGCTCCAGTTCGGCGATCACGGCGGCGCCATCGGCACGCTGATCGGCGAAGAGAACCGCGGCCTCGAGTACATGTTCATCATGATGAACGCGGCCCGCTTCGGCGTCGGCGTGCAGGGCATCGCGGTGGCGGACCGGGCCTACCAGAAGGCCGTCGAGTATGCGAAGGACCGCGTGCAGTCGCGTCCGGTCGACGGCTCGTCCAAGGACGCCGCGGCGATCATCCACCACCCCGACGTGCGCCGCATGCTGATGACCCAGCGCGCGCTGGTCGAGGGCTGCCGCGCGATGGCGATCGACGCGGCCGCGGCCTATGACATGGCCCACCACCATGAGGATGCCGAGACCCGCAAGCAGGCGCAGGCCTTCTACGAGTTCATGGTGCCGCTGGTGAAGGGCTACAGCACCGAGATGAGCCTGGAGGTCACCTCGCTGGGCGTGCAGGTGCACGGCGGCATGGGCTTCATCGAGGAGACCGGCGCGGCGCAGTACTACCGCGACGCGCGCATCCTGCCGATCTACGAAGGCACGACGGCGATCCAGGCCAACGACCTGGTCGGCCGCAAGACCGTGCGCGACGGCGGCGCCTTCGCGCGCAGCATCGCCGCGCAGGTCGAGGAGACCGAAGGTGCCCTGGCCGCCAACGGCAGCGCCGACGCGCAAGCGGTGCGCGCGCAGCTGGCGGCGGCGCGCGCGGCCTTCGTCGAGGTCGTCGACTTCATCGCGGCCAACGGCAAGTCCAGGCCGAACGCGGCCTTCGCCGGTTCCGTGCCCTACCTGATGGTGGGCGGCAACCTGATGGCGGGCTGGCAGCTGGCACGCTCGCTGCTCGCCGCGCAAGAACTGAAGGCCGCCGGCCAGGACGTCGCGTTCATGGACGCCAAGATCGCCACCGCGCGCTTCTACGCCGAGCACATCCTGCCGCGCTGCGCCGCGCAGCGCGACGCGGTGGTGAACGGCGCGGACAGCGTGATGGCGCTGCCCATCGACGCGTTCTGACGCGTCAGGACGCGGTCCGATCCCGCCCATCCGGATTCATCGAAGAGGAGACACGAGGTGGCACTTCCCCCGCTGTTCAACAAGCTGCGCCTGCCGGTGATCGGCTCGCCGCTGTTCATCATCAGCAATCCCAAGCTGGTGATCGCGCAATGCAAGGCCGGCATCGTCGGCTCGATGCCGTCGCTCAACGCCCGCCCGGCCGAGCTGCTCGACGACTGGCTGGCCGAGATCACCGAGACGCTGGCCGCGCACGACCGCGCGCATCCGGAGTCGCCGGCCGCGCCGTTCGCGATCAACCAGATCGTGCACAAGAGCAACGACCGGCTCGAGCACGACATGGCCCTGTGCGCCAAGTACAAGGTGCCCATCGTGATCACCTCGCTGGGCGCGCGCGAGGACGTCAACGCGGCCGTGCACGGCTGGGGCGGCATCGTGCTGCACGACATCATCAACAACAAGTTCGCGAAGAAGGCGATCGAGAAGGGCGCCGACGGCCTGATCGCCGTGGCGGCGGGCGCGGGCGGCCATGCCGGCGTGAAGAGCCCCTTCGCGCTGATCCAGGAGATCCGCGAGTGGTTCGACGGCCCGCTGGCGCTGTCGGGCTCGATGGCCAGCGGCGACGCGATCCTGGCGGCCCAGGCGATGGGCGCGGATCTGGCGTACATCGGCTCGGCCTTCATCGCCACGCAGGAAGCGCGCGCCTCCGACGACTACAAGCAGATGATCGTCGAGAGCAACAGCGACGACATCGTCTACAGCAACCTGTTCACCGGCGTGCACGGCAACTACCTGAAGGGCTCGATCGTGAAGGCCGGGCTGGATCCGGAGAACCTGCCCGAGAGCGACCCGACCAAGATGAACTTCGGCGGGAACGGGGCGAAGGCCTGGAAGGATGTATGGGGCAGCGGGCAGGGCATCGGCGCGATCCGCGAGGTCCTGCCGGCCGGCGAGCTGGTCGCACGCTTCGATCGCGAGTACCGCGCGGCGCGGCAACGCCTCGCACTGGCCTGACGATCCATCGCTCAGCGCTTCCGCTCTCGAACGCCCCGCTTGTCGGGGCGTTGTCGTTTCCGCCCTTGGCCCTGGCCCGATCGCCTCTCCGGTTTGTCGATATCCCCCGCCGTACTCCGTCCGTTTGTGCGTCCGTTCACGATCCGATGGGGAATATCCCCTCGATTGGGCGTGGGCAAGCGCTGTCAATCGCCCGTTTCGCGCGATTGGCGGTTCGTTTGATCCGCCAATCGACCGCCTCTGAAGCCGAAAACGGCCGTGATCCGTTGAAAAGATCACAGGCCTGTGATTTCACAACGTGATTCGTGCTTTCGCATTGCTGGATCCGCTAGACCCGAAATGTAAGCGGTGGTTTCATGACCGGACATTTCGTCGTCAGGGAGAGCAAACAAATGAAATTGGCCGACGTCCGGATCGGATCACGTCTTGCCGCGGCATTTGCCGTCGTCTTCGTCCTGCTGCTGGTCATCCTGGGGGTGGGGATCCGCGTGATCGACGGGGTCAACGCGACGATGGGCCGGGTGGTCGAGGACCGCTACGCGCTGATCGCGCTGACCACGCAGGTCAAGAGCGTGGGCGACCGCGGCGCCATCACCATCGGCCGGCTGCTGCTGGCGGCGACGCCGGAAGCGACCAAGAAGTACATGGACGAGTACGCCGGCATCCGCCAGGCCAACTCGGACAACCTGGCCCGTCTCGAGAAGATGCTGGCCGACGACGAGAGCAAGGCGCTCTTCGCCGAGCAGTCGGCGGCGCGCAAGGACTACGGCGCGCTGGTGCGCAAGATCTTCGACCTGCTGGCCGCCGGCGACCGTGACGGCGCGATGGCGATCTACCAGGACCAACTGGCCGGGCCGCAGGCGCGCTACTACGCGCTGATCGACAAGATGGTCGACTTCCAGGCCGCCCGCATGGCCGCCGACGTGGCCGAGGCCAACGAGCGCTCGCAGGGCGCCAAGGTCGACATGATCGTGGCCTCGGCGCTGGCGCTGCTGATGGGTGTGGCGACCGCCTTCTTCATCACCCGCTCGATCACGCAGCCGATCGAGGGCGCCATCGAGCTGGCCGAACGCGTCGCCGCTGGCGACCTGACCTACCGCATCCGCGCCAGCGGCAAGGACGAGGTCGCGCGCCTGATGGCGGCGCTGCAGAACATGGTGGAGAACCTGCACCGCATCGTCACCGAGGTGCGCACCGGCGCCGACACGATCGCCAACGCGGCGCAGGAGGTCGCGCAGGGCAACCAGGACCTCGCCGCGCGCACCGAGCAGCAGGCCGCCGCGCTCGAGGAGACGGCCTCCGCGATGGAACAGCTGACCGCGTCGGTGCGCATGAGCGCGGACAACGCCGGCGAGGCCGACCGCTCGGCCTCGTCCGCGTCGGGCATCGCGACGCAGGGCGGCGAGGTCGTGGGCCAGGTCGTGGAGACGATGAGCTCGATCTCGGCGGCCTCGCGACGCATCGTCGAGATCATCGGCGTCATCGACGGCATCGCTTTCCAGACCAACATCCTGGCGCTCAACGCGGCTGTCGAGGCGGCGCGGGCGGGCGAGCAGGGACGCGGTTTCGCCGTCGTGGCCTCGGAGGTGCGCAGCCTGGCGCAGCGCAGCGCGACCGCGGCCAAGGAGATCAAGCGGCTCATCGACGATTCGGTGTCGCAGGTGGAGGCCGGCGGCCGCATGGTCGAGCAGGCCGGACAGACGATGCAGCAGGTCGTGGGCAGCATCCGCCACGTCAGCCACATCGTGACCGAGATCAGCGCGTCCAGCCGCGAACAGAGCGCGGGCATCGAGCAGGTGAACGCGGCGGTCGTGCAGATGGACGACTCGACGCAGAAGAACGCCGCGATGGTCGAGCAGAGCACCGCCGCGGCACGCGCACTGCAGGCGCAGGCGCACCAGCTCAACGACGCGGTGCGCGCGTTCGCGTTGTGAGGCCGGCCGGCATGCCGGGCGCGAGCGCGCGCCGGGCGCGCGGGGCAGGCGTCTGAACTGAATCCGTGAGCGGCGGCCGCGTGCCGTCGCGTCAGGTTGGAGGGGACTGGAGACGGGAACGGCCGCAGAGCCGGAGATCGCGCAGTCCGGGAGGATCCGACCGCCGAGCCATCGCCGGCCCGCAGGGGCCGCGAGGAACCGGCACAGGTGCCGCAGAGCGCCGGGGTCGCCCGGAGGCGTGATGAACAGGGCTCATCCGAGCCGCGTCAGTCAACGTCAAGGGAGTCGACATGTCCGTGAACACTTCGTTCGGGCGCCACGCCTGGGCGCTCCGCTGTCGTTTCGATCGCGATACCGATCCGTCGGAAGCGAGCGCAGCGCCGGCCGCATCACCGTCTTCGTCACCGCGCCTGCGGCCCGGCATCGCCGCGCTGATCGACGCGTTCCGCCAGCAGGGGCACCGCCACGCGCGGCTCGATCCGCTGGGGGATGGGTCCGGCGAGTCCGGCGTCACCGAGGCCCTCTCCCTCCTTCGCTTCGGCCTCGCCCCCGATGACGCGGTGGCCGACGACGGCGCCGCCGTGCTCGGCGTCACCGACGCGGGCGCGCTGCACGGCCGGCTGGGCGCGCTCTACTGCGGTTCCCTGACGCTCGACCTCAGCGCCGTGCGCGACGAGTCCCGCCGCGCGTGGTGGAGCGGCCGTTTCGAATCGGAAGACGCGCCGCTGTCCACTGATGCGGCAAGCGCGCTGCTGCGCCGGCTCGCGCGCGTCGAAGGCTGGGAGCGTCATCTGGCGAAGCGCTTCCCGCACGGCAAGCGCTTCTCGCTCGAAGGCAACGAGGCGTTGCTGCCGCTGCTCGACACGGTGCTGGAGGCGGCGACGTCGCAAGGTGTCGACCAGGTGTTCATGGGCATGCCGCATCGCGGCCGCGTGAACGTGCTCGCCAACCTGATGGGGCATCCGATGGACGCGCTCATCGACTACTTCGAGCCGGCGCCGGCGCATCCGGAGCGGCAGCGCGACCTCGTGTACCACCTCGGCGGCACGTCGCGCGTGCAGACCGCGCATGGCGCGCTGCGCCTGCGGCTGGCGAGCAACCCGTCGCACCTGCAGAGCGTCTACCCGGTGGTCGTCGGCATGGCGCGCGCCGCGCGTGCCGCGGCGGGCGACCGGCCGGAGCGTTGCATGGCCGTGCTCCTGCACGGCGATGCCGCGTTCGCGGGGCAGGGCGTGGTGATGGAGACGCTGGCGCTGGGCCTGAAGCCGGGTTACGAGGTGGGCGGCGTGATCCATGTCGTCATCAACAACCAGCTCGGCTTCACCGAGCCGAATCCGATGGACGCCTCGCTCTCGCGCTATTGCACCGACCCGACGCGCGGCGTGGACGCGCCGGTGCTGCGTGTCCATGCGGACGATCCGGAGGCGGTGCAACGCGCCGGCCGGATGGCGGTCGACTACCGCGCACGCTTCGGCACCGATGTCGTCGTCGACCTGGTCGGCTATCGCCGTCTCGGCCACTCGGAGCACGACGTGCCGCAGCTGACCAGCCCGGCGCTGTACCGGCGCATGCCGGCCAAGGCGGGGGTGACCGCGCTGTACGCGGCGCGATTGGCCGCGCAGGGGCGCATCGATCCGGACGAGGCTGGCGTGATCGCCGCGGAGGTCGACGCCTTCGATCCCTCGCGGCCGCTGGCGAGCGCCGCTCCCGTTGTCGATGACGCGTCGCCGGCTGTCGCGAGACACGCGCCGACCGGCGATCTGCATGCGGTGCTGGAGGCCCTGGCCCAGTGGCCGGAGGGCTTCGAGCCGCATCCGATGTTGCGCGACCAGGCCAGCCGCTGGCGCGGGATGGCCGACGATGCACGCCGCCCCGCCGACTGGTGCACCGCGGAGACGCTGGCCTGGGCGCAGGTGCTGCGCGCCGGGATCGGCGTGCGGATCTCGGGCCTGGACGTGCAGCGCGGCACCTTCCTGCATCGGCACGCCGTGTGGCATCACCAGGGGCCGGCGGCCGCCGGAACGCCGGCGACGTGGACACCGCTGGCGCGTTTCGCTTCGGAGGAGGCGCGGTTGGAAGTCCGCAACTCGCTGTTGGCGGAAGAGGCGGTGCTGGGGTTCGAGTACGGCCACAGCGTGCATGCGCGCGACGTGCTGACGGTGTGGGAGGCGCAGTTCGGCGATTTCGTCAACGGCGCGCAGGTCTACCTCGACCAGTACCTCGGTTCCGGCGAGGAGAAGTGGGGCGACACCTCCGCGCTGACGGTGCTGCTGCCTCACGGCTACGAGGGCGTGGGACCGGAGCATTCGAACGGCTTCCTCGCCCGCCTCCTGCTGCTGTGCGGCGCGGACAACCTGCGGGTGGCCATGCCGTCGACCTCGGGCCAGTACGCGGCGCTGCTGCAACGCCAGGCCCTCGATCCGGTGCGCAAGCCGCTGATCGTGATGACGCCCAAGGCGGTGCTGCTGGGCGAGCCGCGCAGCCACACGCCGGTCGGCGTGCTGGCGGCGAGCCGTTTCGAGGAAGTGCTCGACGACGGCACGATCGAGGACGCACGCGCGGCGCAGGTGCGTCGCATCGTGCTGAGCAGCGGCAAGGTGCACTACGACCTGTCGAGCGCACGCCAGGCGATGGCGGGCTCGCTCGCCGACCCGTTGGCCGGTGCGACCGCGCTGGTCCGGGTGGAGCAGCTCCATCCGTTCCCGCGCGAGGCGCTCGCGACGGTGCTGCGTCGCTACCCGGGCGTGGAGGAGATCGTCTGGACGCAGGAGGAGACGCGCAACCAGGGCGCGTGGCTCTTCGTCCGGGATGATCTCGAGGCGCTGCTGCCGCGCGGCGCCCGACTGCGCGAGGTGTCGCGCGAGGTCACCGCCGCGGGCGCGACGGCCTCCCCGGTGATCCACCGGTGGCAGCAGGCGGAGCTGGTCCGGCGGGCGCTGGCGACGTCGATCGTCGCCCCGGCACGAAGCGACTGACGCGACCGAGGCGCTTGAAGCACGAGGGCGGCGCCGCGCATCGCGCGGGCCGCCCTCGGCGTCTTGCGTCCGGATCGACGCGGTGATCGGATCGACACCGATCGCCACGGCCGATCAGGCCGTCGTCACTTGATCGTCGTGAATCGCGCCTCCGGCCGGTCGTCCGAGCGATGCGGCGTGGTGACGTTCTTCTTCATCGCCCACGGGCGCACCTGGTGGTGCAGCGGGATGAAGAACACCTCGTCGCGGATGCGCACCAGGCCCTCCTTCAGCAGCGCATTGCGCTTGGTCACGTCGCCCTCGACCTTGGCGGCGTCGATGATCTGGTCGAGCTTCGCGTCGCTCAGGCGGAAGTAGTTGCCGCTGCCGTCCGCGCCGCCGACGCGGGTGCGCGCCAGCGACTGCATCGTGTACAGCGCGTCATAGGTGGGCACGCCCCAGCCGTACAGGAACAGCGGGTACTCGAAGGCCTGCAGCTTCGGGCTGAAGGTGCTGAAGGACTCGGTCTGCAGCCGCGCCTTGATGCCGACCTTGCTCCACATCGACACGACCGCGAGGCAGATCTCCTCGTCGTTGACGTAGCGGTTGTTGGGGCAGTTCATCGGCACTTCGAAGCCGCCCGGATATCCGGCCTCGGCCAGCAGCTTCTTCGCGCGCTCCGTGTCGGCCTTGGTCGGCACGTCGATGTCCGGCGAGTTGCCGTTCACCCCGGGCGCGACCATGATGCCGGCGGGCACCGACAGGCCGCGCATCGTCGCGCGCTTGATCGCCTCGCGGTCGATGGCCAGCGACATGGCCTCGCGCACGCGCTTGTCCTTGAACGGGTTCTTGCCGGTCACGCTGCTGCCCTTGAGCTGCTCGCTGCCCTGGTCCATCCCGATGAAGATCGTGCGGGTCTCGCTGCCCTCGGCGACGCTGAGCTTGGGATCGGCCTTGAGCCGGCCGACGTCCTGCGTCGGGATGTCGGACAGCAGGTCCACATCGCCCGAGAGCAGCGCCGCGACGCGCGTCGGATCGGACTTGATCGGCGTGTAGATCACCTCGTCGACGTTGGTCGCGTTCTTCGCATCCCACCAGTCCTTGTTCTGGACCATGGTGATGCGCTGGTCGGGTTGCCAGCCGGTGATCCGGTAGGGGCCGGTGCCGTTGGCGTTGCGCGTCGCGAAGGTCTCTTCCTTGGCCTTGAAGTCCGGCAGGTTGGTCGCCTTGTTCTTCTCCGCCCAGGTCTTGCTCATGATGCGGAAGTCGACGAACTGGCGCAGCAGGATCGGATTGGGCGCGGCCAGGGTGACGTCGACGGTGTGGCTGTCGACCTTCTTGATGTCGGCGACGCCCGCCACGAACGGATGCATCGTGCCCACCGGCTGCTTGATGCGGTGGAAGGAGAACACCACGTCGTCGGCGGTGAATGGCGAACCGTCGTGGAACTTGACGCCCTTGCGCAGCTCGAAGCGCCAGCTCGTCGGGCCGGTCTGGGTCCACTTGGTGGCGAGCGCGGGCTCGACCTGGTACTGGCGGTCGTAACGCGTCAGGCCTTCATAGGCGTGCATCGAGATCGCATTGGTCGTGCTGTGGTTCTGCGAGTGCGGATCCAGGGTCAGCACGTCGTTCTGCGCGGCCCAGCGCAAGGGCGCGGCCTGGGCGAAACCGACCATCGCCGTGACGGCGGCGATGCACAGGGCGGTACGGACGGACCGGATCGGTCCGGAGTGATTCCTCGACATGAGCGGTGGCTCCTTGGCAACGTCGTTAAGCAAACGTGAAGTCGCCTGGATGCTAGCCGCCGGCACCGGCCCCGAGGGGCCGGTCCGTCTACGGGATTGCCCGGGGTCGGGTCACTTGATGGTCGTGAATCGCGCTTCCGGCCGGTCGTTGGAGCGGTGCAGCGTCTGCAGGTTGGCGCGCATCGCCCACGGACGCACCTGGTGGTGCAGCGGGATGAAGAGGTACTGGTCGCGGGTGCGGATGAGCGCGCTGCGCAGCAGCGCGTCGCGCTTGGCGACGTCGATCTCGCTCTTGGACGCGTCGATCAGCTTGTCCAGCTCCGCGTCGCTGACCTTGGAGAAGTTGAAGCTGCCGTCCGCGCCGCCGCTGCGGGTGCGCGCCAGCGCCTGCAGCGAGTACAGCGCGTCGCGGGTGGACACGCCCCAGCCCAGCATGAACAGCGGCGCCTCGAAGCGCTGGAACAGCTGGCTGTGCTGCGACATCGGCTGCGCCGTCAGCCGCGCGGTGATGCCGATCTTGCTCCACATCGACACGACGGCCAGGCAGATCTTCTCGTCGTTGACGTAGCGGTTGTTGGGGCAGTTCAGCGGCACCTCGAAGCCGTTGGGATATCCGGCGTCGGCGAGCAGCTTCTTCGCCCGCCCGAGATCGGGCGCCTTCACCTTGTCGAGTTCCGTGGTGTAGCCGTTGACGCCGGGCGGGACCATGATCGCCGCGGGCACGGACAGGCCGCGCATGATGCTGCGCTTGATCGCCTCGCGGTCGATGGCGATGTTCAGCGCCTCGCGGACGCGGACGTCCTTGAACGGGTTCTTGCCCTTCACCGAGGATCCGCGCAGCTCGTCGCTGCCCAGGTCCATCGCGAAGAAGATGGTGCGGGTCTCCGGGCCCTCGATCGACTTGAGCTTGGCATCCGCCTTCACCGCGGCGACGTCCTGCGTCGGCACCTCGGTGAGCAGGTCCACGTCGCCCGAGGTGAGCGCCGCGACCCGGGTCGGGTCCGACTTGATCGGGATGTAGCTGACCTCGGTGATGTTGCCCTTGTTCTTGTCCCACCAGGACTTGTTGATCACCATCGAGACCTTCTGGTCGGGCTGCCAGGACGTGATCTCGTAGGGGCCGGTGCCGTCGGCGTGGCGGCTGGCGTAGTTCTCGTCCTTGGCCTTGTAATCGGCCATCTGCGTGGCCTTGTTCTTCTCCGCCCAGACCTTGCTCATGATCCGGAAGTCGACCAGGTTGCGCAGCAGGATGGGCTGCGGTGAGTCGAGGATCAGGTCGACGGTGAAGTCGTCGACCTTGCGGATCTCCTTGATGCCGGTGACGTAGATCTGCATCGTGCCCTGCGGCTGGCGGATGCGGTCGAAGCTGAAGATCACGTCGTCGGCGGTGAACGGCGAGCCGTCGTGGAACTTCACGCCCTTGCGCAGCTCGAAGCGGACCTGCGTCGGGCTGATCGTCGTCCACTTCGTGGCCAGGCAGGGCTCGATCTCCCACTGCTCGTTGTAGCGGGTCAGGCCTTCGTAGGCGTGCTGCAGGATGGCGCTGGTGGTGGTGTGGTCCTGCGAGTGCGGATCCAGCGTCAGGACGTCGTTCTGAGCGGCCCAGCGCAGCGGCACGGCCTGCGCGCCGGAGGCGACCGCGGTCGCGACGAGCGCGGTCGCGACGGACAGCGCCAGGGGCGCGCGGGAGAAGCAGGACGTTCTGGGGAAGCGGGACATGGGTGGACTCCGATGAAGCCTGGTCAGGCGATGCTCGGCCCATGCTATGCCCGGCGGGGGCAGGCGTTGCTTAGCGCTTCTCCGGAGGCGAGGGCTCGATGTCCGCATCGCAGCCGATGCCCGCGGCGATCATGCGGCGCGCATAGCGTCGGATCAGTCGATTGAGGAGCGCTTCGGGCTTGAGCGTTCGCAACCCAACATAGCGCGTGGGATGCACCAGCATGCCGCATCGGTATTGCCGATCGTCCTCGGACCACTGCAGCGCGCGGCAGGCGCCTTCGCGCTTCAGGCTCACCAGCATGCCGAGCGGGCAGGGTTCGGCGAGGCAGCACACGCCGCAGCCGTTGCACGGCGCGCCAAGGGCGGGCTTGGATGGCGCTTCCGGACGGATCCAGATCACGCGGCCTGACGGGGAGGACATGCCCCACTGTAGACGGGGCCGCGTCGCTTCTTTCACGGGCGTGCTTCCTCGACGCACCGCGGCCGCTTCACGGCGGCATTACGTAGACTCGGGCCCTCCCTTACCGGGGAGACCTTACCGAAGAAGACGAGGAAGACAAATGAAGAAGTTCTCTCTGAAACTGCTGGTGCTCGCCGCCGGCTTCGCGGCCCTGGGCGTCCACGCGCAGGAACGCGTCCGCATCGGCTTCATGAGCCCGGTCACCGGTCCGCAGGCCGGCTACGGCATCGACAATCGCGACGGCGCGGCGCTCGCCATCAAGGAGCTCAACGCCAAGGGCGTGAAGGTGGGCGGCAAGCCGGTGGTGTTCGAGCTCGACGTGAACGACGACGTCGCCGACCCTCGCCAGGGCGTGCAGGTCGCGCAGGCGCTGGTCGACAAGAAGATCCGCTTCGTGCTCGGTCCGTACAACTCGGGCGTGACGATGCCGGCCTCGCGCGTGTTCGCCGACGGCGGCGTGATCGTGCTGACCGTGGCCTCCAACCCGCGCATCACCCAGCAGCCGAACCAGTCCAACCTGTTCCGCATCGGCGCCACCGACAACCAGCTCGGCGCCAAGATGGCGGTCTACGCCGCCCAGGACCTGAAGGTGAAGACGGTCGCCGTCATCGACGACCGCACCGCCTACGGCCAGGGCGTCGCGCAGGAATTCACCGCGCAGGCGGCCAAGCTCGGCATCAAGGTCGTGGCCAAGGAGTTCACCAACGACAAGGCCACCGACTTCAGCAGCATCCTGACCGCCGTGAAGGCCGCCAAGCCCGACGCGGTGTTCTACGGCGGCTACTCGGCCCAGGGCGGCCCGATGCTGCGCCAGATGCGCGGCCTGGGCATCACGGCCCCGCTGCTGGGCGGCGACGGCATCTGCTCGACCGAGACCGCCACGCTGTCGCAGATCGCCGGGGAGATGAACGTCTACTGCACGCAGGGCGGGGCGCTCATCGACCGCAGCGCCAAGGGCAAGCAGTTCATCGACAAGTACAAGGCCGAGTTCAAGCGGGATCCGCTGACCTACGCCGCGTCGTTCTATGACGGCGCCTACCTGCTGGCCGGCGCGATGGAGGCGACCCGGTCCACCGATCCGAAGAAGGTCGGTGAACACCTGGCGAAGTCCTCCTTCGCGGGCGTGGCCGGCGAGTACGCCTACGACGACAAGCACGACCTGAAGTCGTCCGCCGTCACCGTCTTCACGCTCAAGGGCAAGGACGTGGTGGCGTTGAAGAGCCTCTGATCGACCGGGGCACCGAGCCCGAGCCGGCAGCACCGGTGCCCCTCTGCGCTCACAGTCTTCGCTTCGCTCAGGGTTCGCTCCGAGGGGCACCGGCGCCGCCGGCTCCCTCGTGAGACCCCGCCGGCAATCACCCTCTGCCGCAGTGCGTCGTGAGACCCCGTCGGCAATCACCCTCTGCCGCAGTGCGGAGAGGCCGCCACCTCTTACTCCCTCTCCCGCTTGCGGGAGAGGGCAGGGGTGAGGGCCAGCGGCGGTGGAAGTACGGCTGGTGTCAGGTCTTGACGCCCAGCTCCCGCAGACGCTCTTCCAGGTACTCATGCGCGGTGTAGCGGTCCGACAGGACCACGTCCTCACGCGGATGCAGGAACAGCGGCAGCGAGACGCGGCTCTTCTTCGCGCCGTCGCCGGTCGGGTTGACCACGCGATGCTGCGTCGACGGGTAGTAGCCCTGCGACGCCTCCTGCAGCATGTCGCCGATGTTGATGATCAACATGCCGAAGTCGCCCGGCACGTCGACCCACTCGCCGTCCTTGCCCTGCACCTGCAGGCCCGGCTCGTTGGCCGCCGGCAGGATCGTCAGCAGGTTGATGTCGCCGTGCGCCGCGGCCCGCAGCGAACCCGCCGGCTCGTTGCCCGTCAACGGCGGATAACGGAGCACCCGCAGCAGGGTCAGCCGGCTGTCCTTGATCATGTTGGACAGCGGCTCGCGATAGTTCTTCGCGATGTCGGCCGGGGTGTGCTTCTCCACCCACGACAGCAGCTCCGCCGCCAGGTCGTTGGCGATGCGGTAGTAACGCATCGCGTCGTCCTTCAGCGACGCCGGAATCCTTCCCCACGGATAGATGTGGAAGTACTCCTTGATGTCCTTCTGCGTGTGGCCCTTGGCGGTCTCAGAGATCTCGGTGGAGAAGTACCCGTCCTGCGTCTCCTTGGAGAACGCCATCTCGTGCTTCTCGGTCCCGTTGAAGTAGCCGAGCCAGTCTGCGTAGATCTTCTCGACCAGCTCCTGGGGCAGGGGGTGGTTCACCAGGACGCCGAAGCCTGTTTCGTGCAGGGAGCGGGTGAATTGCTCGGCCGCATCCGCGGCGCGGTAGTCGACGACTCGAACTTGCATGTGGGATCTCCTGTGTCCCGGGCAGTCCGCCATTCAATGTCGGGGCGGTACGCCAACCCGCAGTCTACTGCGTCGAGTTGAGGCCTCGCAAACGTTTGTGGGCTGTGAGCGTCCGTTCGCTTGATCCGCGTCATGGACAAGACGCACCTTGAGTGGGCAATCCCGCAACAGCACGGGTTCCAGCGTGGTGCTACAGTCCTGCGCTTGTGACTTCAGGTCCTTCCCGTACCCCTTTTCTGGCAACAGCAAAGGCGGGTCGCAATCCGCCAACCGGTCAAGCCGTGTCGCGGAAGGTTTGTTAACCAGCCGATAGCTCCGGAAGCCGGGGCAGAGGTGAGCGAAAGATGATGCAGCAATACAGCTCGAACTCCTACCTGTTCGGGGGCAATGCTCCCTACGTCGAGGAGATGTACGAGCAGTACCTCGACAACCCGGGCGCCGTGCCCGACAACTGGCGCGCCTACTTCGACGCGCTGCAGCACGTCCCCGCGGTGGACGGCAGCGACAAGCGCGACGTGGCCCATGCCCCCGTCGTCGAGTCCTTCGCGCAACGCGCCAAGGCCAATGCCTTCAACAACCAGGTGTCCTCCGCCGAGCTCGAAGTGGCCGGCAAGCAGGTGCACGTCCAGTCGCTGATCGCCGCGTACCGCACGCTGGGCTCGCGCTGGGCCGACCTGGACCCGCTCAAGCGCACCGAGCGCGCCAAGATCCCTGAACTGGAACCCGCGTCCTACGGCCTGACCGAGGCCGACATGGACCGCACGTTCAGCGCGACCAACACCTATTTCACCAAGGCCGAGCGCATGACCCTGCGCGAGATCGTGCAGGCCCTGCGTGACACCTACTGCGGCTCCGTCGGCGCCGAGTTCATGCACGTCACCGAGCCGACCGAGAAGCGCTGGTGGCAGGAGCGCCTGGAGGCGATCCGCAGCAAGCCGACCTACACGGCCGAGAAGAAGCAGCAGATCCTGGAGCGCCTGACGGCCGCCGAAGGCCTGGAGCGCTACCTGCACACGAAGTACGTCGGCCAGAAGCGCTTCTCGCTGGAAGGCGGCGAGAGCTTCATCGCCTCCATGGACGAGCTGGTCAAGTGCGCCGGCGCCAAGGGCGTGCAGGAGATCGTGATCGGCATGGCCCACCGCGGCCGCCTGAACGTGCTGGTGAACACGCTGGGCAAGATGCCCAAGGACCTGTTCGCCGAGTTCGACCACACCGCGCCGGAAGACCTGCCCTCGGGCGACGTGAAGTACCACCAGGGCTTCTCCAGCGACGTGACCACCCCCGGCGGCCCGGTCCACCTGAGCCTGGCCTTCAACCCCTCGCACCTGGAAATCGTGAACCCGGTCGTCGAGGGTTCGGTCAAGGCCCGCATGGACCGTCGCGGCGACAAGTCCGGCGAGCAGGTGCTGCCCGTGCTGGTGCACGGCGACGCGGCCTTCGCCGGCCAGGGCGTCGTGATGGAGACGCTGGCGCTGGCCCAGACCCGCGGCTACTACACCGGCGGCACGGTCCACATCGTCATCAACAACCAGATCGGCTTCACCACCAGCGACCCGCGCGACACGCGCTCGACGCTGTACTGCTCCGACGTCGTCAAGATGATCGAGGCCCCGGTGCTGCACGTGAACGGCGACGATCCGGAAGCGGTCGTGCTGTGCACGCAGCTGGCGCTGGAGTACCGCCAGCAGTTCAAGAAGGACGTGGTCGTCGACATCGTCTGCTTCCGCAAGCTGGGCCACAACGAGCAGGACACGCCCGCGCTGACGCAGCCGCTGATGTACAAGACCATCGCCAAGCACCCGGGCACCCGCAAGCTGTACGGCGACAAGCTGGTGGCCCAGGGCGTGCTGGACGCCGACGGTCCGGACGCCATGGTCAAGGCCTTCCGCGCCGCGATGGACGAAGGCCGCCACACCGTCGACCCGGTGCTGACCAACTTCAAGAGCAAGTACGCGACCGACTGGACCCCGTACCTCGGCAAGAAGTGGACCGACAGCTGCGACACCGCGCTGCCGGTGGCCGAATGGAAGCGCCTGGCCGAGAAGGTCACGACGCTGCCGGCCGGCTTCAAGGCCCACACGCTGGTGGAGAAGGTCATCGCCGACCGCTCGGCCATGGGCCGCGGCGACATCAACGTCGACTGGGGCATGGGCGAGCACATGGCCTTCGCGTCGCTGGTGGCCTCGGGCTACCCGGTGCGCCTGTCCGGCGAGGACTGCGGCCGCGGCACGTTCACGCACCGCCACGCGGTGCTGCACGACCAGAACCGCGAGCGCTTCGACGAAGGCATCTACATCCCGCTGCAGAACGTCGCGGAAGGCCAGGCCCCGTTCGTCGTGATCGACTCCATCCTGTCGGAAGAGGCGGTGCTCGGCTTCGAGTACGGCTACGCCGCCGCCGACCCGCAGACGCTGACGATCTGGGAAGCCCAGTTCGGCGACTTCGTCAACGGCGCGCAGGTCGTGATCGACCAGTTCATCGCCTCGGGCGAAGTGAAGTGGGGCCGCGCCAACGGCCTGACGATGATGCTGCCGCACGGCTATGAAGGCCAGGGCCCCGAGCACAGCTCGGCCCGCCTGGAGCGCTTCATGCAGCTGGCCGCCGACAACAACATGCAGATCGTCCAGCCGACGAGCGCGTCGCAGATCTTCCATCTGCTGCGTCGCCAGATGCTGCGCATGTTCCGCAAGCCGCTGGTCATCCTGACGCCCAAGTCGCTGCTGCGCGCCAAGGACGCGACCTCGCCGGTCAGCGAGTTCACCAAGGGCGAGTTCCGCACCGTCATCGGCGAGACCAGCGCCGACATCGACGCGGGCAAGGTCAAGCGCGTGATCGCCTGCTCCGGCAAGGTGGCCTACGACCTGATGAAGGCCCGCGGCGACAAGAAGGACGTGGCCATCATCCGCGTGGAACAGCTGTATCCGTTCCCGCACAAGGCGTTCGCGGCCGAGCTGAAGAAGTACCCCAACCTCGCCGAGATCGTGTGGTGCCAGGACGAGCCGCAGAACCAGGGCGCCTGGTTCTTCGTGCAGCACTACATCCACGAGAACATGGCCGACGGCCAGAAGCTCGGCTACGCGGGCCGTCCCGCCTCGGCCTCGCCGGCCGTCGGCTACGCCCACCTGCACCAGGAACAGCAGAAGGCGCTGCTGGAGCAGGCCTTCGGCAAGCTGAAGGGTTTCGTGCTGACCAAGTGAGTCATTGCGGACGCCGCGCGCCGCAATGACACCGGCGCCGGGGACGGGCACAAGCTCCCCGGCGACCGGCAGGCGCAAGGCTCCGGTTTACTGAAAAACCGAGAGAACAAACATCATGGCAATCGTTGAAGTCAAAGTCCCGCAACTGTCCGAGTCGGTCGCCGAAGCGACCCTGCTGCAGTGGAAGAAGAAGCCCGGCGAAGCCGTGGCCATCGATGAAATCCTGATCGAGATCGAGACCGACAAGGTCGTGCTCGAAGTGCCGGCCCCGTCCGCCGGCGTGCTGGCCGAGCTGGTCGTCGCCGACGGCGGCACCGTGACCTCGGACCAGGTCATCGCCAAGATCGATTCCGAAGGCAAGGCCGGCGCCGCCGCGCCCGCCGCCGCCGCTCCGGCTCCTGCCGCCGCGGCCCCCGCGCCGGCTGCCGCTGCCGCCGCCTCGTCGGACAGCAAGGCTGGCGTCGCGATGCCCGCCGCCGCGAAGATCATGGCCGACAACCACCTGGCCGCCGGCTCCGTCCCGGGCACCGGCAAGGATGGCCGCGTGACCAAGGGCGACGTGCTGGGCGCGATCGAAGGCGGCGCCAAGCCGGCCGCCGTGATCCCGGCGCCGGTGCAGGCCCCGGCCGCGCCGGCCAAGGCGCCGCTGCAGGCCGTTGCCGCGCCCGTGTCCGCCAACCTGGGCGACCGTCCGGAGCAGCGCGTGCCGATGAGCCGCCTGCGCGCCCGCATCGCCGAGCGCCTGCTGCAGTCGCAGTCGACCAACGCCATCCTGACCACTTTCAACGAAGTGAACATGGCCCCGGTCATGGAGCTGCGCAAGAAGTTCCAGGACAGCTTCACCAAGGAACACGGCACGAAGCTGGGCTTCATGAGCTTCTTCGTGAAGGCCGCCGTGCACGCGCTGAAGAAGTACCCGGTGCTGAACGCCTCGGTCGACGGCAACGACATCGTCTACCACGGCTACTTCGACATCGGCATCGCCGTCGGCTCGCCGCGCGGCCTGGTCGTGCCCATCCTGCGCAATGCGGACCAGATGAGCTTCGCCGACATCGAGAAGAAGATCGCCGAGTTCGGCAAGAAGGCCCAGGAAGGCAAGCTCGGCATCGAGGAGATGACCGGCGGCACCTTCTCGATCTCCAACGGCGGCACCTTCGGCTCGATGCTGTCGACCCCGATCATCAACCCGCCGCAGTCGGCCATCCTGGGCGTGCACGCGACCAAGGATCGCGCCGTCGTCGAGAACGGCCAGATCGTGATCCGTCCGATCAACTACCTGGCGATGTCCTACGACCACCGCATCATCGACGGCCGCGAAGCCGTGCTGGGTCTCGTGGCCATGAAGGACGCGCTGGAAGATCCGTCGCGTCTGCTCTTCGACATCTAAGCCAAGGACGACCGACCCATGAGCAAGCAATTCGACGTCGTCGTCATCGGCGGCGGCCCTGGCGGCTACATCGCGGCGATCCGCGCGGCCCAGCTGGGCTTCAACACGGCCTGCATCGACGAGTGGAAGAACGACAAGGGCGGTCCGGCCCTGGGCGGCACCTGCACCAACGTCGGCTGCATCCCGTCCAAGGCGCTGCTGCAGTCCAGCGAGCACTTCGAGCACGCCGGCCACGGCTTCGCCGACCACGGCATCTCGATGAACGACCTGAAGATCGACATCGCCAAGATGATCGGCCGCAAGGACGCCGTCGTGAAGCAGAACAACGACGGCGTGCAGTACCTGTTCAAGAAGAACAAGGTCACCTTCTTCCACGGCCGCGGTTCGTTCGTGGGCGCCAAGGACGGCGCCTATGAGCTGAAGGTCGCCGGCGCCGCCGAGGAGACCATCACGACCAAGCACGTGATCGTCGCCACCGGCTCCAACGCCCGCCAGCTGCCGGGTGCCCCGTTCGACGAGACCAACATCCTGTCCAACGACGGCGCGCTGCGCATCCCGGCCGTGCCGAAGAAGCTGGGCGTGATCGGCTCCGGTGTCATCGGCCTGGAAATGGGCTCGGTGTGGCGCCGCCTGGGCGCGGACGTGACGATCCTGGAAGCGCTGCCTGCCTTCCTGGGCGCCGCCGACGAGTCCGTCGCCAAGGAAGCCGCCAAGGTCTTCAAGAAGCAGGGCCTCAACATCGAGCTGGGCGTGAAGATCACGTCCGTCGAGAACGGCAAGTCCGGCGTCACCGTGAAGTACACCGACGCCAAGGGCGGCGAGCAGACGCTGGCCGTGGACAAGCTGATCGTCTCGATCGGCCGCACCGCCAACACGATCGGCTTGAACCCCGAAGCCGTGGGCCTGAAGCTCGATGAACGCGGCGCCGTGATCGTCGACGACGAGTGCAAGACCAACCTGCCCAATGTCTGGGCCATCGGCGACGTCGTGCGCGGCCCGATGCTCGCGCACAAGGCCGAGGAAGAGGGCGTTGCCGTGGCCGAGCGCATCGCCGGCCAGCACGGTCACGTCAACTTCAACACGATCCCCTGGGTGATCTACACCAGCCCGGAGATCGCGTGGGTCGGCAAGACCGAGCAGCAGCTCAAGGCGGACGGCGTGGCGTACAAGGCGGGCCAGTTCCCGTTCCTGGCCAACGGCCGCGCGCGCGCGCTGGGTGACACGACCGGCTTCGTCAAGTTCCTGGCCGACGCCAAGACCGACGAGATCCTGGGCGTGCACATCATCGGCCCGATGGCCTCGGAGCTGATCGCCGAGTCCGTGGTCGCGATGGAGTTCAAGGCCTCGGCCGAGGACATCGCCCGCATCTGCCACGCGCACCCGTCGCTGAGCGAAGCCACGAAGGAAGCGGCCCTGGCCATCGACAAGCGCACGCTGAACTTCTGAGCACCGGCTCGAAGCGCATCGGCTGCGTGAACAAGGGGCGACGACGAGTCGCCCCTTTTTTCTTGCCCGTGCCGTCTTCGGTGCGCCAATGGAAAAAGCCGGCGCGAGGCCGGCTTTTCGTATTTGGTGCCCAGGAGAGGACTCGAACCTCCACGGAGTTACCCGCTAGTACCTGAAACTAGTGCGTCTACCAATTCCGCCACCTGGGCAAGGTCAGAAGCCTGTTTTTCGGAAAACCGGCTCAAGCCACTTATTGAAGTATTCTTGAGTCCTCGGTTTCTTCGAAACGCCAAATAGCTTCTGCGTTTCAGGAAAGACAAGGATTCTACTATCAAAAACTTCAAGAATGCAAGCCCCCAAGGCACCCAGAGTGCTCAACTGATGGGGGAGATCGAAGGCACGGTGCAGGGACACCGCGACGGGCACGGTTTCCTGATGCCCGATGACGGTCAACCGGATGTTTATCTGTCCTCGCAGGAGATGCACGCCGTCATGCACGGCGACCGCCTGAGGGTGCGCATCGTGCGCTACGACAAGCGCAACCGGCCCGAAGGTCGCGTGCTGGAGATCCTCGAGCGACGCAGGAAGCCGATCATCGGCCGCCTGCTGCTCGAGTCCGGCATCTGGCTGGTCGCGCCCGAGGACAAGCGCTACGGCCAGGACATCCTGATCCCGAAGAACGCGATCGCCAACGCGACCGCGGGCCAGATCGTCGCGGTCGAGCTCACCGAGCCGCCGTCCTTGTACTCGCAGCCGGTCGGTCGCGTGACCGAGGTGCTGGGCGAGATCGACGACCCCGGCATGGAGATCGAGATCGCCGTGCGCAAGTACGAGGTCCCGCACGCCTTCAGCGCCGACACCCTGCAGCAGGCCGCGAAGCTGCCGGACAAGGTCCGCGCGGTCGACATGAAGCACCGCATCGACCTGCGCGACGTGGCGCTGGTGACGATCGACGGCGAGGATGCGCGCGACTTCGACGACGCGGTCTACTGCGAACCGCACAAGCAGGGCCGCGGGAAGACCGCGTTCCAGGGCTGGCGCCTGCTGGTGGCGATCGCCGATGTGAGCCACTACGTGAAGCCGGGCGAGCCGCTGGACCGCGATGCCTACGAGCGCGCGACCTCGGTCTACTTCCCCAGACGCGTCATCCCGATGCTGCCGGAGAAGCTGTCGAACGGCCTGTGCTCGCTGAACCCGGAGCAGGATCGCCTGTCCATGGTCTGCGACATGCTGGTCACCGAGGCCGGCGAGCTGCACGCCTACCAGTTCTATCCGGCGGTCATCAATTCCCATGCGCGCTTCACCTACACCGAGGTGGCGGCGATCCTGGGCAACACGCACGGTCCCGAGGCCCACAAGCGCAAGGCGCTGGTGCCCCACCTGCTGCACCTGCACGAGGTCTACCGCGCGCTGCTGTCGCAGCGCGGCAAGCGCGGCGCCATCGACTTCGAGACCACCGAGACCCAGATCGTCTGCGACGACAACGGACGCATCGAGAAGATCGTGCCGCGCACCCGCAACGAGGCGCACCGGCTGATCGAGGAGGCGATGCTCGCCGCCAACGTCTGCGCGGCGGACTTCATCGCCGGCGGCAAGCACGCCTCGCTGTACCGCGTCCACGAGGGCCCGACGCCCGAGAAGCGCGGCACGCTGCAGGCCTACCTGCGCGCGCTGGGCCTGGGCATGGGCATCAGCGACGATCCGACGCCGGGCGAGTTCCAGGCGATCGCGCAGGCGACCAAGGACCGTCCGGACGCGCAGCAGATCCACACGATGCTGCTGCGTTCGATGCAGCAGGCGATCTACACACCGGCCAACTCGGGCCACTTCGGTCTGGCGTACCAGGCCTACACGCACTTCACCAGCCCGATCCGGCGTTATCCGGACCTGCTGGTGCACCGCGTGATCAAGGCGCTGCTCGGGTCGAAGAAGTACGCGCTCGACGCCCACAAGATGGAGGCCGCCAACCCGATGCCCAAGCGGCCGGGCAAGCCGGCCTCGAAGGCGCCGAGCCCGGCTTCCGCCTCGACCGAGGCGGAGCGCTGGGAGGTCGTCGGCGCGCACTGCAGCGCCAACGAACGCCGCGCCGACGAAGCCTCGCGCGACGTCGAGGCCTGGCTGAAGTGCCGCTTCATGCGCGACCACCTCGGCGAGGAGTTCGCCGGCACGGTGAGCGCCGTGACGACCTTCGGGCTGTTCGTGCAGCTGGATGCGCTGTACGTCGAAGGCCTGATCCACATCACCGAACTGGGCGGCGAGTACTTCCGCTTCGACGAAGTCCGCCAGGAGCTGCGCGGCGAGCGCACCGGCATCCGTTACGCCACCGGCGCGCGGGTGCAGGTGCAGGTCAGCCGCGTCGACCTGGACGGCCGCAAGATCGACTTCCGCATGGTGCGCGAGCAGGACGAGCATCGCCTGCTGCGCGGCGCCCATCGCGACAAGTTCGGCGACAAGCGCGGGGACGGCAGGGGTCCCGCGAGGAAACAGGACAAGCGCGCCGAACAGCGCGCGCGTCGCGAGGCCGCGGCGGCGCCGGCCGCGACGGTCGAACCGATGCCGATGCCGCCGCTCGATCCGCCGACGGCGGTCGATGCGCTCGAGCGCATCGAGCAGGCCGATCGCGTGCTGAAGGCCGAGCGCCGCAAGTCGGAGCGCGCCACGAAGGGGGCGGCGACGCATCCGGTCAAGGCCGTCAAGCGTACCGCGCGCAGCGCGGCGAAGTCCGTCGCCGCCAAGGGCAGCGGCGCGCCCGCGGCGAAGACGACGAGGCGCAAGCGCGGCGGCGCCTGATCGGCGCGATCCGTCCGGATCGAGGTGCGACGAGGAGGGGCTCGGCAATGCCGGGCCCTTCTTGTTGTCAGGCCGCGGGCGCGTGCCGTGCCGCCATCGCGCCAATGAGGTCGGCGGCGAGCAGCGGGCCTCGATGTCCTTCGGCCGCCGCGCCGTGCCACGCGACGGCGGCGCAGGCCAGGTCGTGCGGCGCGATGTCCGGCGACTGCGCCCACAGGCCGCCGATCCAGCCCGCAAGCACGTCGCCCGAACCCGCGGTGGCCAATGCGGATGATCCGGTGCCGTTGATCGACAGGCGCCGCCGCGGCGTCGCCACGATGCTGCCGGAGCCCTTGAGCACGACCGTGGCGCTGAAGCGTGCCGCCAGTTGGCTCGCGGCTGCCAGGCGATCCGCCTGTACCTCGGCGGCCGAGGGGAGTCCGAGCAGCCGCGCGGCCTCCAGCGGATGCGGCGTCATGAGCGTCGGCCGGCCGTGCGCCGCCCGGCGCCGCAGCGCTTGCTGCAGCGACTCGTCGGCGGCCACCAGGTTCAGCGCATCGGCGTCGAGCACGACGCGCGTCGCGCCCTGCAGCACCGTGGACAGCGCCGGCGCGATCGCCGTGCCGCCGCCGCAACCGCAGACGGCGACCACATCGCGCCAGGCGTCGGCGGGGGCGTTCCAGCGCGCGAAGTCCCAGTGCATCAATTCCGGACGGGCGGGCCAGGGCTGCCCATCGTCGTCAGGCAGCGCCGCATGGACGCGACCCGCGCCGGCAGCCAGCGCTGCCGTGGCGGCCAGCCACGCGGCACCGCGCATGGTCGGTGCGCCGCCGAGGACGACGACGTCGCCATGTCTTCCCTTGTGGCTGGTGGCCGAGCGGGCGAAGGTCCGCTGCCAACGCGAGACGCATTCGGTGCCGAAGAGCTGGGCGATGCCGTCCTCGTCCGAGGGCGTGCCGAGATCGTCGAACCAGACGCGTCCCGCGAGATCGCGCCCTTCGCCAGTGAAGAGCCCCGCTTTCAGCGTCAGGAACGTGAGCGTGTGATGGGCGCGGACCACGTGGGTGCCGAGCGGTCGACCGGTGCGCACGTCGAGTCCGCTGGGCGTGTCGACGGCCAGGACGGTCGCGCCGGCGTCCCGCAAGGCCTCGATGGACTGGATGGCCGACGCGATCGCGCCGTGCGGCGGTCGGCTCGCGCCGAGGCCGAGGAGCGCGTCGATGACCAGATCGGCTTCGCGGGGCATGTCCGACAGCCGCGCGTGCAGTCGAAGGCTGGTCCCGTCGGCCTCCTGGAGCTGGGTCCATGCGTGCGCAGCGTCGCTGCCGGCTTGCGGCTCGGGACCGACACGCAGGACGTCGACGCGCCATCCCCGCGTGGCGAGGTGTCGAGCCGCGATCAGGCCGTCACCGCCGTTGTTGCCCGGCCCGGCGAAGACGGCGGCATGCCGGCCGCAGGGCTGCAGCGCCAGCGCGAGCCGCGTGACGGCCAGCCCGGCGCGTTCGATCAGCGTGTGCGGCGGATACAGCGCCAGCGCGGCAGCCTCGATGTGCCGGCTGGACGCCGCGTCGTGCAGGGATCGTTGGACGGTGACGGGAAGGGCCGGCTGCATGCGCCGACTCTATCCGTTCGCCACCTGGGCGAGGTCCTGGCTGGTGATGGGGCGCGCGCAGGGCTTGGGGTTCCCGGACGGGAGGCCCCATGCCCGGTGCGTGCCCACGCTTGCCGGTGGCGGTCGAGGGGCCTGCGCAGAGCCACCGGGGCTGGTCAGCGCAACCGGCCTGGCTCCAGCAGCGCGGCGTCGATGCCTGGATCTTTCTTCGCGAGCCGCGCCGCGAGCAGCTGCGCCGCGGCGCCCGCCATGGTCCAGCCGTGCTCGCCATGGCCGATGTTGAGCCAGACGCCGGGGAGGCCGGACTCGCCGATCAGCGGCAGCTCGTCGGGCAGCAGCAGCCGGGCGGTCTTCCAGCGTTGCTGACCGGCGGCGAGCAGCGCGCCGGGAAACCAGTCGTGCGCCGCCTGGTGCAGCGCGCCCATCGACTGGCCGTCCGGCTGTGACGACGAGCCGCCGAGTTCGTTCGCGCCGCCCACGCGCACGCGCTGGCCGAGCCGCGTGAGGCTGACGCCGAGGTTCATGTCGATGACGGTGGCGCGCGGGCCGAGGTCGGGATGCGCTTCCAGCAGGCGCAGCGGCGCCGTCAGCGTATGGGTGTGCACCGTGCCCCAGGGCAGCTTGAGTCCCTGGGCGGCGAGCAGCGACGCGGCGCCCTTGCCGGCGCAGACGAGCACCGCGTCCACGCGCAGGGGCTCCCGGGCCGCGAGGTGGACCGCGGGCGAGTTCCCCGGCTCGATGCGCAGCACGTCGGTGTTGAAGTTCCAGGACACGCCCAGCCGTTGCGCCTCCAGCTTCAGGGCCTGACTGAACTGACGCGCGTTGGCGGCTTCGTCCTGCGACAGCAGGATGCCGCCGTGCAGGGCGGTGTCCGCGTTGAGGCCCGGCTCGTGCGCGCGGCAGCCGTCCGCGTCGAGCTCGCGATGCGGGACCTGCCGTTCCTGCAGCCGCGCCAGCAGCGGCGCCGCGGCCTTGTATTCCTTCGCGCCGCGCCACAGCAGCAGCACGCCGGCCTCGCGCTCGACGTCCATCTTCAGCTCGCGGCGCCAGACCGCCATCACGGCCTGTCCGCGTTGCGCCAAGGCATGCAGGGCTTCCGGCATCGCCTGTGCGCCGCGGGCGCGCCGGGCCCGCCAGTGCGCGAACTTCCAGCCGAGCTGGCCGGGCTTGCCGCGCCACGCCAGCGGCGCGTCCGCGCGCGCCGCCATCAGGCCGGGCGCGATCAGGCCGGGCGGCGCGAAGCTCGCGCCGGTCGCGACGCTGGTGTCGCGTTCGAAGACATGGACCTCGTGGCCCTGCAGCGCGAGTTCGTAGGCGCTGGTCACGCCGGCCAGGCCGGCTCCGATGATCGCGATCCGCATCTCAGCGCGCTCCGGCGGCGAGGGCCGACTCGACGGACGCCGCGGCGCCCAGCAGCGCGCGGTCGCACAGGGCTGGCGCCCACAGCATCAGACCGACCGGCAGTTCGCCGGGCCGCTCGCACGGGACAGAGAGCGCGCAGCCGTCGAGCAGGTTCACGACGGCGGTGTTGCGCAGCAGGCGCGCGTTGGTGGCAAAGAACAGGTCGTCGCTGTGGAGCAAGGGGGCGATCTCCGGGGCTTGGAGGGGAACGGTGGGGCTGAGGAAGGCATCGATGCCCTGCATCGAGGCGCTCATGTCGTGGATCCAGTGTCGGCGGGCGTCGAGCAGCGCCTGGTAGGCGGCCGGCGTGATGGCTTCGCCGCGGCGGATGCGTTGCGCCACCCGCGGGTCGTAGCGGTCGCCGCGCGTGGCGAGGCGCGCATGGTGCCACGCCCAGGCCTCGGCCGCGGTGATCCCGCCCTGCGTTTGCAGCTCCGCCACACGCGGCAGGGCGGGCAGCGCGCGGTCCTCGATGCGGGCGCCGGCGGCGCGCAGCGTCGCGAGCGTGCGCTCGAACGCCGTGGCGACGGCGGGTTCGAGTTCGTCCTGCATGAAGGTCGGCGTGACCGCGAAGCGCCACGACGACAGCGGGCGGTCCTCGGGCATCACCGGCCCGCCGCTCAGGATCGCGTGCAGCAGCGCCGCGTCGCGCACCGAGCGCGTGATCGCGCCGGCGGTGTCGAGCGACCGCGACAGCGGCACGGCACCGTCCAGCGGCACGAGCCGCGCGGTGCTCTTGAAGCCGACCAAACCCTGCAGCGCGGCCGGGATGCGCAGCGATCCGCCGGTGTCCGACCCGAGCGCCGCCCAGGCCGCGCCGGTGGCCACGCTGACCGCGCCGCCCGAGGTCGATCCGCCAGGGATGCGGTCCAGGCCGTCGATCGCGCGTGTCACCGGATTCCGGGGCGTGCCGTGATGCGGATTGATGCCGACGCCCGAGAACGCGAATTCGCTCAGATTGGTGTGCCCCATCAGCGCGGCACCGGCGGCGCGCAGCCGGGCGACGGCGGGCGCGTCTCGTGCCGCGGGCGGGGCGTCGTCCAGGCTGGCGGAGGCGGCGGTGGTCGGATGCCCGGCGACGTCGAAGAGGTCCTTGACGGACACCGCCAGGCCGCCGAGCGCTGGCAAGGCCTCGCCGCGGGCGATCGCCGCATCCGCGGCCGCGGCGGCCGCGCTGGCCTCGTCATCGAATCGGCGCAGGAACACGTGCGCGCACGCCGGGTCGTCGGCGCGCGCCAGGCTCTCGGTCAGCAGGGCGCGCGCCGAATGGCGGCCCAGGCGCAGCGAGGCGAGCGCCTCGGTCAGGTCGAACGGCATGCAAAAACGGGTTATACTCGTCGGGTTTTTCCCGGATAAGCCAGCCGTTGGGGCTGGAGTCCGGTGGGAAACGCGGTCCGTGGCCTGGCCACGAATCGCAAATTCGCGAATCCGGCGAATCAAGGTGTTGCAACGTACAAGCAGACGTCGCAATTCGTGCCGGATTCTAGAACCAACCTTCGGAGTACTTATGTCCGTCACGATGCGTGAGATGCTGGAAGCCGGCGTCCATTTCGGCCACCAAACCCGCTTCTGGAATCCCAAGATGGCCCCGTATATCTACGGCCATCGCAACAAGATCCACATCATCAACCTCGAGAAGACGCTGCCCGCGTTCGAGGAAGCCCTGAAGTTCGTGCGCCAGCTGGCCTCCAAGCGCGGCACGATCCTGATGGTGGGCACCAAGCGCCAGGCTCGCGACATCGTCGCCGCCGAAGCCGAGCGCGCCGGCGTCCCGAGCGTCAACCAGCGCTGGCTGGGCGGCACGCTGACCAACTTCAAGACGGTCAAGACCTCGCTGAAGAAGCTCAAGGACATGCAGGCCCAGGTCGACGCCGGCACCCAGCCCGCGATCAAGAAGGAAGCCCTGATGTTCGCGCGCGACATCAACAAGCTCGAGAAGAACATCGGCGGCATCCAGGACATGGCCGCGCTGCCGGACGCGCTGTTCGTCATCGACGTCGGCTATCACAAGATCGCCGTCGCTGAAGCCAAGAAGCTGGGCATCCCGGTCATCGGCGTCGTCGACACGAACCACTCGCCCGAAGGCATCGATTACGTGATCCCCGGCAACGACGACTCGGCCAAGGCTGTCGCCCTGTACGCCAAGGCCGTCGCCGACGCCGTGCTGGAAGGCCGCGCCAACTCGTCGAACGAGGTCGTCACGGCCGTCGCCGCCGAAGGCGACGAGTTCGTGGAAGTGAACGAAGGCGCCTGATCCAGGCCCTGACCCCACAGGGGTTCTGACAAGGGGGCTGATTCAGCCCCCTTCGTCCAATCAGATTCAGATTTCAGCGGTGCCGGGTCGTTCCGGGGCCGCGACACACGGAGATTGAAATGGCAGCAATTACCGCAAGCATGGTCGCCGAGCTGCGCGCCCGCACCGACTCCCCGATGATGGAGTGCAAGAAGGCGCTGACCGAAGCCGACGGCGACATGACCCGCGCCGAAGAGATCCTGCGCGTCAAGCTGGGCAACAAGGCCGGCAAGGCCGCCTCGCGCGTCACCGCCGAAGGCGTGGTCGCCGCGGCCGTCAAGGGCAGCGCCGGCGCCATCGTCGAAGTGAACTGCGAGACCGACTTCGTCTCGAAGAACGACGCCTTCCTGGCCTTCGTGAACGCGCTCGCCGGCCTGATCGCCGAGAACAACCCGGCCGACGTCGCCGCGCTGTCCGCGCTGCCGCTGTCGCAGGAAGGTTTCGGCCCGACGGTCGAGGACGTGCGCAAGGGCCTGATCGGCAAGATCGGCGAGAACATGACGATCCGCCGCTTCAAGCGCTATGAAGGCGCCAAGCTGGCCTCGTACCTGCACGGCACGCGCATCGGCGTGGTCGTCGAGTTCGACGGCGACGAAGTGGCCGCCAAGGACGTCGCCATGCACATCGCCGCGATGAAGCCGGCCGCGCTGTCGTCGAGCGAAGTCTCGGCCGAGCTGGTCGAGAAGGAACGCAAGATCGCCGCCGAGAAGGCCGCCGAGTCCGGCAAGCCGGCCGAGATCGTCGCCAAGATGGTCGAAGGCTCGGTGCAGAAGTTCCTGAAGGAAGTCTCGCTGCTGGACCAGGTCTTCGTGAAGGCCGCCGACGGCAAGCAGACCGTCGCCCAGATGCTCAAGGACAAGGCCACCTCGGTGAAGTCCTTCACCCTGTACGTGGTGGGCGAGGGCATCGAGAAGAAGGTCGACGACTTCGCCGCCGAAGTGGCTGCCCAGGTGGCGGCTGCGAGCAAGCAGCAATAAGCGTCGCGACTCAAAAAGGGCGCCTCTGGCGCCCTTTACACTTGTGCGCTTGCGCTGCAGGCGCACGCACGACACTCTCTCTATCGGCTGTATTGACGAGGTAACAATGCCCGCCCACAAACGCATCCTGCTCAAGCTTTCCGGCGAAGCCCTGATGGGCGACGACTCCTACGGCATCAACCGCGCGACCATCGTGCGCATGGTCCAGGAAATCCAGGAAGTGACGAAGCTCGGCGTCGAGGTCGCGGTCGTCATCGGCGGCGGCAACATCTTCCGCGGCGTGGCGGGCGGCTCGGTGGGCATGGACCGCGCGACGGCCGACTACATGGGCATGCTGGCGACGGTGATGAACTCGCTGGCGCTGGCCGACACGATGCGCCAGGAAGGCATCACCGCGCGAGTGATGTCGGCCATCGCGATCGAGCAGGTCGTCGAGCCCTACGTGCGCCCCAAGGCGCTGCAGTACCTGGAAGAGGGCAAGGTCGTCGTCTTCGCCGCCGGTACCGGCAACCCCTTCTTCACGACCGACACGGCCGCCGCGCTGCGCGGCGCCGAGATCGGCGCCGAGATCGTGCTGAAGGCCACCAAGGTCGACGGCGTCTACACCGCCGACCCGAAGAAGGACCCGACGGCCACGCGCTACTCGCGCATCAGCTTCGACGAGGCCATCGGCAAGAACCTGCAGGTGCTGGACGCCACCGCGTTCGCGTTGTGCCGCGACCAGAAGCTGCCCATCAAGGTGTTCTCGATCTTCAAGCCGGGCGCGCTCAAGCGCGTCGTGATGGGTGAGGACGAGGGCACGCTGGTGCACGTCTGACCGGGCCGGCGCGTTAGAGACCCCGCCGCCCCCCTGATCGAGGAAAAGAACATGAGCATCGCCGACATCAAGAAGAACGTCGAAGCCAAGATGGCCAAGTCCGTCGAGGCCTACAAGAACGAGCTGCAGAAGATCCGCACCGGACGCGCCCACCCGGGCCTGCTGGACCAGGTGCACGTGGACTACTACGGCTCGATGGTCCCCATCTCGCAGGTGGCCAACGTCACGCTGCTGGATGCGCGCACGGTCAGCGTGCAGCCCTGGGAAAAGGGCATGAGCCAGAAGATCGAGAAGGCCATCCGCGAGTCGGACCTGGGCCTGAACCCGTCGTCCATGGGCGACCTGATCCGCGTGCCGATGCCGCCGTTGTCGGAGGAGCGCCGCCGCGACCTGGTGAAGGTCGCCAAGGGGGCCGCCGAGGACGCCAAGGTGGCGGTGCGCAACCTGCGCCGCGACGCCAACGAGCAGGCGAAGAAGATGGCCAAGGACAAGGTCATCACCGAGGACGACGAGCGCCGCAGCCAGGACGAGGTCCAGAAGCTGACCGACCGCGTCGTCAACGACATCGACAAGCTGCTCTCGGCCAAGGAAGCCGAGATCATGGCCGTCTGATCGCCGCATCCTCGTGAGCGCCGACAGCAAGGCGGGAGTGCCCCGCCATGTGGCCATCGTCATGGATGGCAACGGTCGTTGGGCAAAGAAGCGCTTCCTCCCGCGCTTCTTCGGCCACAAGCAGGGCGTGGACGCCCTGGTGCGGGTGGTCCAGGCCTGCATCGATCGCGAGATCGAGTACCTCACCGTCTTCGCCTTCTCCAGCGAGAACTGGAAGCGTCCCAGCGACGAGGTGTCCGGCCTGATGGGCCTGGTGCTGGCGGCGGTGTCGCGCTACCTGGCCCGCATGGGCGCGATGGGCGTGCGCATCCGCATCGTCGGCGACCGCGAGGCGGTGTCGGACAAGCTGCGTGCCGCCTGGGCCGAGGCCGAAGGCTCCACCGCGCACAATTCCAAGCTGACGCTGAACGTCGCGTTCAACTACGGCGGCCGCTGGGACATTGTCCAGGCCTGCCGCAAGGCGATGGAAGCGGGCGTGCCGCCTGCCCAGCTGACCGAGGCGAAGCTGTCCGAGTTCATGGCGATGAGTTACGCGCCGGACCCGGACCTCTTCATCCGCACTGGCGGTGAACTGCGCATCAGCAACTTCATGCTCTGGCAGACCGCCTATACCGAGTTCGTGTTCTCCGATTGCCTGTGGCCCGAGTTCGGCGAGGCGCAACTGGACGAGGCGATCGCCGCGTTCCGGGCGCGCGACCGCCGTTTCGGCGGGGTCAACGTGCCGGGCGTCGCCCAGGAGGCTTGAGATGCTGCTTCAGCGTGTGATCACGGCCCTGGTGCTGCTGGCGATCCTGCTGCCGGCGCTGTTCGCGTCGAACCCGATCTGGTTCGCGCTGCTGACGCTGGTGATGATCGCGGCGGCCGGCTGGGAATGGTCGCGGCTGAACGGCAAGCCCGGCGCGGTGGCGATCCTGTTCGGCATCGTGCTGGCGGGCGTCTGCGCGGGCACCTTCTACGCCATCGGCTACCACGTGCCGTCCTGGTGCTGGTGGCTGGCGGGCGGCCTCTGGGTGCTCGGCGGCGTGCGCGCGCTCGCGGCGGGCGTCGCCGGGTGGCCGAAGCTCTCGCCGGTGCCGCGGCTCGTGCTGGGCGCGGTGCTGCTGTGGGCCGCCTGGTTCGCGCTGATCGTCGCGCGGCAGCGCGGCATCAACTTCCTGCTGTCGGCGATGTGCCTGGTCTGGATGGCCGACATCGCCGCCTACTTCGCCGGCAAGGCCTTCGGCCGCCGCAAGCTCGCGCCCGCGATCAGCCCCGGCAAGAGCTGGGAAGGGGCGATCGGCGGCCTCGTCGGCGTGATCGTGCTGGGCTTCGTCTGGGTCCATGTGATCGACGCGCGGGTCCCGGTGGACTCGGCCTCGATGTACACGGTGCTGGTGAAGCGCCTGGGCCTCGTCGCCCTCCTGGCGCTGGTCTTCCTGTCGGCGATGAGCGTCGTCGGCGATCTCTTCGAATCCCTGGTCAAGCGCGCCGCCGGCGCCAAGGACAGCAGCCAGCTGCTGCCCGGCCACGGCGGCGTCCTCGATCGTGTCGACGCGCTGCTGCCGGTGCTGCCGCTGGCGCTCGCGCTGACTTCCCTCTGATCCTCCGGATCCTCCTGCGATGACCGCCACTCTCCACCGCCCGCAGCAGGTCTGCGTGCTGGGTTCCACCGGCTCCATCGGCACCAGCACGCTGGACGTGATCGCGCGTCACCCCGACCGCTACCGCGTCTTCGCCTTGTCGGCGATGAGCCGTGTCGATGAACTGGCCGCGCAGTGCCTGCAGTTCCAGCCGCGTTTCGCCGTGCTGCCGGACGCGGCGCTGGCCGCGCAGTTGCGCGGCCGGCTGCGTGAGGCCGGTTCCCGCACCGAGGTGATGGACGGCATGGCCGCGCTGAGCGAGATCGCCGCGCATCCCGAGGTCGACGCCGTGATGGCCGCGATCGTCGGCGCCGCCGGCCTGCCGCCGGCCATGGCCGCGGCGCGGGCGGGCAAGCGCCTGCTGCTCGCGAACAAGGAAGCGATCGTGCTGGGCGGCGCGCTGTTCATGCGCGCGGTGGCCGAGGGCGGCGCGACGCTGCTGCCGGTGGATTCGGAGCACTCGGCGATCTTCCAGTGCCTGCCCGAGGACCGCTCGAGCTGGGCGCAACGCATCGATCACATCGTGCTGACCGCCTCGGGCGGCCCGTTCCGCCAGCGCGATCCGGACACGCTGGCCGACGTCACGCCCGAGCAGGCCTGCGCCCATCCCAACTGGGTGATGGGCCGCAAGATCTCGGTGGACTCGGCGACGATGATGAACAAGGCGCTGGAGGTCATCGAGGCGCGCTGGCTCTTCGACCTGAAGCCCGAGCAGATCAAGGTGCTGATCCATCCGCAGAGCATCGTGCACTCGATGGTCGTCTGCCGCGACCACTCGGTGCTGGCCCAGCTGGGCACGCCCGACATGCGCGTGCCCATCGCCTATGCGCTGTCCTTCCCCGAGCGCATCGAGTCCGGCGCCGGCCTGCTGGACCTGCTGAAGACGCCCAGCCTGGCCTTCGAGGAGGCCGACGAGCGCCGCTTCCCCGGCCTGCACCTGTCCTGGCAGGCGCTGCGCGCCGCGGAAGGCAGCACCGCGGTGCTGAACGCCGCGAACGAGGAGGCGGTCGCCGCCTTCCTGGACCGGGAGCTGCGTTTCGATCACATCTGCCGTGTCAACCGCGCGGTGCTCGAATCCGTGAATCCCGAGGCGGGGGAGGTCGACAGCGTCGAGGGCCTGCTGGCGCTCGACGGCCGGGCCCGCCGCCAGGCGCGAGCGCAGATCGCGGCGCTGGCCGCGACGACCTGATCCCCCGACCGACGACCGACGACCGTCGCCCCGCTTCAGACTTCGATCCAGGACGCCCGCGATGCTCTCCCAGGTCCTCTACTTCTTCATCACGCTGGGCATCCTCATCGTCATCCACGAATGGGGCCACTACCGCGTGGCGCGCGCCTGCGGCGTCCGGGTGCTGCGCTTCTCGGTCGGCTTCGGGCGCGTGCTGCTGCGTCGCCGCAAGACGCCCGACAGCACCGAGTTCACGCTCAGCGCGATTCCGCTCGGCGGCTACGTCCGCATGCTCGACGAGAGCGACGGCCCGGTGGCGCCCGGCGAGCAGTCGCAGGCCTTCAACCGCAAGACGCTGTGGCAGCGCGCGGCGATCGTCGCGGCGGGACCGGCGGCCAACCTGATCCTGGCGGTGGTGCTGTTCGCGGTCGTGGGCTGGATCGGCCGTGAGGAGCCCAAGGCCGTGCTCGGATCGCCGATCGCGGGCGGTCTGGCCGAACGCGCCGGTCTGCGCGCCGGCGACTGGGTGCAGGCCTGGTCGCAGGACGGGCAGGCGTGGGAAGACGTGCGCTCGATGCCCGACCTCGGCTGGCAGCTCGCCCAGGCGGTCGCGGACCGCCAGCCGCTGCTGCTCAGCGTCAGCGACTCCGCCGGCCACGGCCTGCGGACCGTGCGGCTGGAGACGGACACCCTGGAAAGCCGGGACTTCGACAGCAAGACGATGGCGCGGCTGGGCCTTGGCGGCGTGTTCCTCGAGCCCATCGTGGGTCGCATCGAACCGGACACCGCGGCCGAGAGCGCGGGGATCCTGCCGGGTGACCGGCTGCTGCGCGTGGATGGCGATGCCGTGCCGGACATGAGCTGGTTCGTGCAGCGCGTGCGCCGTTCGCTGGTGGATGGCCAGGTGCAGCCGATGCGCATCGAACTGAGCCGCGGCGGCCAGGTGCTGGAGAAGGTGGTGACGCCCCGCATCCGCGAGAGCGGCGGGGAGCGGTTCGCGATGATCGGCGCGGGCTACGGCGGCAGTGCCTCGATGGTCACGGTGCACTACGGCCCCGTCGACTCGGTGCGGCAAGGCCTGACCCGCACCTGGGAGCTCAGCGCGTTGACGGTGAAGACGCTGGGCCGCATGTTGGTCGGTGAAGCCTCGGTAAAGAACCTCAGCGGACCGCTCACCATCGCCAAGGCGGCGGACCAGTCGGCGAACCTCGGATTGGCCGCGTTCCTGAGCTTCCTGGCGGCCGTCAGCGTGAGCCTCGGGGTGCTGAACCTGCTGCCGCTGCCAATGCTCGATGGCGGACACCTGATGTATTATCTTTTCGAGGGTTTGAGCGGCCGCCCTGTCTCTGAGTGGTGGCACAAGCAGCTGCAACGCGCAGGCATCGCCGTCGTGCTGCTGATGATGAGCCTGGCCCTTTTCAACGATCTGACCCGCACGCTGGGTCTGCACTGAAGCTTCCTCCGCATGTCCCGACTCCTGCCCGACGCCTTGCGCCCCCACGTGATCCAACTGGCGGTGCTGGCCACCGCGATGCACGCCGGAGCCGCCCAGGCCGCCGAACCGTTCGTACTCAAGGACATCCGCGTCGAGGGCCTGCAGCGGACCGACCCCGGCACCGTCTTCGCCGCGCTGCCGTTCCGCATCGGCGACACCTACAACGACGAGAAGGGCGCCGCCGCGCTGCGCGCGCTGTTCGCGACCGGCCTGTTCAAGGACGTGCGCATCAACCTCGACACCGATGCCGTGGTCATCGTGATCGAGGAGCGTCCGATCATCGCCAACGTCGGCTTCGTCGGCCTGAAGGAGTTCGACACCGAGGCGCTGACCAAGTCGCTGAAGGACGTCGGCATCGGCGAGGGCAAGCCCTTCGACAAGGCGCTGGCCGACCGCGCCGAGCAGGAGCTCAAGCGTCAATACCTGACCCGTTCGCTGTACGGCGCCGAGGTCACGACCACCATCACCCCGATCGAGCGCAACCGCGTCAACGTCAGCTTCTCGGTGACGGAAGGCGAGCCGGCCAAGATCGCGGAGATCCGCATCCTGGGCAACAAGGTCTTCAGCGAAAGCACGCTGACCGGCCTGCTCGAGCAGACCACCTCCGGCTGGCTGACCTGGTACACCAAGACCGACCGCTACTCCCGCGCCAAGCTGAACGCGGACCTGGAGACGATCCGCTCGTACTACCTGAACCGCGGCTACCTCGAGTTCAACGTCGAGTCGACGCAGGTCACGATCTCGCCGGACAAGCAGAGCATCAGCATCGCGATCACGGTCAACGAAGGCCAGCCCTACACGGTCAACGGCGTCAAGATCGAGGGCGACTTCCTGGGCCGCGACGAGGAGTTCAAGCGGCTGATCGCGCTCAAGCCGGGCCAGCCCTACAACGGCGAGGCGGTCGCGCAGACCACGCGCAACTTCCAGGACCTGTACGGCACCTTCGGCTACGCCTTCGCGCGCGTCGAGAGCCGTCCGGAGATCGACCGCGCGACCGGCCAGGTCACCGTGACGCTGGTCGGCGAGCCGCAACGCCGCGTCTACGTGCGCCGCGTGCTGATCTCGGGCAACACCCGCACGCGGGACGAAGTCATCCGCCGCGAGTTCCGCCAGTTCGAGTCGTCCTGGTACGACGGCGCCCGCATCAAGGCTTCGCGCGACCGCGTCGAGCGCCTGGGCTACTTCAAGGACGTCACGATCGACACGAACGAGGTCCCGGGCTCGCCCGACCAGGTCGACGTCACGCTGACGGTCACCGAACGGCCGACCGGCAACATCCAGATCGGCGCCGGCTACTCGAGCGCCAGCAAGCTGTCGCTGTCGGGCTCGATCTCGCAGGAGAACGTGTTCGGTTCGGGCAACTACCTGGGCATCCAGGTGAACACCGCCAGCACCGGCCGCGCGCTGGGCGTGACGACGGTGGACCCGTACTTCACCGTCGACGGCGTGTCCCGCGCGATCGACGTGTTCTACCGGACCGTCAAGCCGATCAACAACCTGGGCGAGGAATACGAGTTCGCGTCCTATGGCGGGTCGGTCAAGTTCGGCGTGCCGTTCTCGGAAGACGACACGGTCTTCTTCGGCATCGGCTACGAGACCACGCGCATCACGACGCGCACCGGCCTGCCCAACAGCTACTGGCTGTTCCGCGAGCAGTTCGGTTCGTCGGCCGTGGCCATCCCGCTGACCATCGGCTGGAAGAAGGACAACCGCGACTCCGTGATCACGCCGACCGCCGGCGCGATGAAGCGGGTCAACCTGGAGCTGAGCCCGGTCGGCGATTCGCGCTACACGATCGCCAACCTGCAGTACCAGGAGTTCTTCCCGCTGGGCCGCAAGTTCTCGCTGATGATCAACGGCGAATTCGCCTACGGCAAGGGCCTGGGCGGCCGGCCGTATCCGATCTTCAAGAACTTCTACGGCGGCGGCCTGGGCTCGGTGCGGGTGTTCGAGCCCGGCACGCTGGGCCCGGTCGACGTGACCGGCTCGTACACCGGCGGCAACCGCAAGTTCAACCTCAACACCGAGTTCTACGTCCCGGTGCCGGGGTCCGGCAACGACAAGAGCTTCCGGCTGTTCGCGTTCCTGGACGCCGGCAACGTCTGGGGCCAGGACGAGAAGGTCGACTTCGGCAGCGTGCGCGCGTCGGCTGGCGCGGGCATCAGCTGGCTCTCGCCGATGGGTCCCCTGCGGCTGAGCTACGGCTCGCCGATCCGCAAGAAGCCCACGGATAGAATCGAGCGATTCCAATTCCAGATCGGGACTGCATTCTGATGAAGAGCAAGCTGTCGCAGATCGTCGCCACCGTGCTTCTGGCCGGCGTGGCGACGTTGGGCGCGCAAGCCCAGGAAGTCAAGATCGGCTACGTGAACAGCGAGCGGATCCTGCGCGAGACCAACCTGGCCAAGGCCGCCGAGACCAAGCTGCAGGCCGAGTTCAGCCGCCGCGAGAAGGCGCTGGTGGACCAGGAAGGCAAGCTGCGCGCCGCCGCCGAGAAGCTCGACAAGGACAGCCCGGCCCTGGGCGAGGCCGAACGCGGCCGCCGCCAGCGCGAACTGATCGAACAGGACCGCGACCTGCAACGCAAGCGCCGCGAGTTCAACGAGGACGTCGCGCAGCGCAAGAACGAGGAACTCGCCGCCGTGATCGAGAAGGCCAACAAGGTCATCAAGCAGATCTTCGAGCAGGAGAAGTACGATCTGATCGTTCAGGACGCGATTCATGCCAGCCCCCGCGTGGACATCACGAAGAAGGTGATCGACGCGCTCAACAGTCAGAAATGACGACGGAAGTGACAGCGGCTGTGACCACGAAGCAGATTCTGGTCTCCGAACTGATCGCCGCCTTGGGCGGCGATCTTGTTGGTGCCTCCACCACGCCGATCCGCGCGATCGCGCCGCTGGAGGACGCCGGCGCGGACGCGATCGCCTTCCTCTCGAACCCCAGGTACGAGGCGCAGCTCGCGACGACGCAGGCCGCCTGCGTGATCGTCTCGCCCAAGCTGGCCGAGTCGGCGGCCGCCCGTCACGGCGCCGGCACGACCGCCTGCTGCATCGTGGCGCCGGATCCGTATCTCTACTTCGCGCGGCTGACCCAGTGGTGGGCCGCGAACATGCGCAAGCCGCGTCCCGCGCCGGCCGTGCATCCGACGGCGACGGTCGCCGCGGACGCGGTCCTGGGCCAGGAGGTCGAGGTCGGGCCGCATGCGGTGATCGAGTCCGGCGTCGTCCTGGGCGACGGCGTGCGCATCGGCGCGCACACCATCGTCGAACAGGATGCCCGCATCGGCGCGTTCACGCGGCTGGCGCCGCATGTGGTGTTCGGCCATGACTGCGTGATCGGCGAACATTCGCTGCTGCACAGCGGCGTGGTGATCGGCGCGGACGGCTTCGGCTTCGCGCCGACGAAACGCGGCGACGGCGCCCCCGGCGTCGAGTGGGTCAAGATCGAGCAGCTCGGCGCGGTGCGCATCGGCGACGGCGTCGAGATCGGCGCCAACACCTGCGTGGACCGCGGCGCGCTGGGCGATACGGTGATCGCCGACGGCGTCATCATCGACAACCTGGTCCAGATCGCGCACAACGTGAAGATCGGCAAGGGCACGGCGATCGCCGGTGCGACCGCGATCGCGGGCAGCGCCGAGATCGGCGCGAACTGCATCGTGGCCGGCGCGGCGCGGATCAACGGCCACATCAAGATCGCCGACGGTGTGCAGATCGGCCCCACGGCCAACATCAGCAACAGCATCGACAAGCCCGGCGCCTACGCCGGCATGTGGCCGTTCGAGGACGCCGCCTCCTGGCAGAAGACCGCCGCGTCGCTGCGCGGTCTGTACGACCTGCGCCAGCGCGTGCGTGCATTGGAAAAGAAGACGACATGACTGAGACCACCCGCATCGACATCCACGGCATCCTCGAGAAGCTGCCGCATCGCTACCCGATCCTGCTGGTGGACCGTGTCCTCGACGTGGAGAAGGGCGTCCGCATCCGCGCGATCAAGAACGTCAGCATCAACGAGCCCTTCTTCCTGGGCCACTTCCCGCATCGTCCGGTGATGCCGGGCGTGCTGATCCTGGAGGCGCTGGCGCAGGCCGCGACGCTGCTGGCGGTCGAGAGCTACAACTTCACGCTGGACGAGAACCATGTCGTGTACTTCGCCGGCATCGACAACGCGCGCTTCAAGCGTCCGGTCGAACCGGGCGACCAGCTCATCCTGGAAGTGACGCTGGACCGCGCCAAGGCCGGCATCTACAAGTTCGGCGCGAAGGCACTGGTCGGCACCGACATCGTCGCGGAAGCCGGCCTGATGTGCACGATGCGCAAGCTCGACTGCTGAGCAGGGGCACGCATGGCCCGGATCCATCCCACCGCGATCGTCGACCCGCAGGCGCAGCTCGACGACACCGTCCAGGTCGGTCCCTACGCGGTGATCGGCCCCGAGGTGCGCATCGGCGCGGGCACGCGCATCGGTCCGCACACGGTCGTCGAGGGCAGGACCACGATCGGCCGGGACAACGTCATCTTCCAGTTCGCGTCGATCGGCGCGATGCCGCAGGACATGAGCCACGGCGGCGAGGTCACGGAGCTGGTGATCGGCGACCGCAACACGATCCGCGAGTTCTGCACCTTCAACACCGGCACCTTCAAGGAGCAGGGCGTCACGCGCGTGGGCTCCGACAACTGGATCATGGCCTACGTGCACCTGGCGCATGACGTGATCGTCGGCGACCACTGCGTGCTGGCCAACAACGCGACGCTGGCCGGACACGTCCATGTCGGCGACTGGGCCACGATCGGCGGGCTGACCGGCGTCCATCAGTTCGTGCACGTCGGCGCGCACGCGATGATCGGTTTCCAGGGCCATGTGGCGCAGGACGTCGCGCCCTACATGACCGTCGACGGCAATCCGCTGGGCGTGCGCGCGGTCAACCTGACCGGGCTGCGCCGCCGCGGCTTCAGCAACGATCGCATCGGCGTGATCCGGCAGATCCACAAGCTGCTGTTCCGCGACGGCACGACGCTGGAGCAATCCGTCGCGAACATCGAGGCGCTCAAGCAGGGCCAGGACGCGGAGTCGCTGCGCGACATCCAGGTCATGCTGGACTTCCTGGCGGGCGCCAAGCGCGGCCTCGTCCGCTGATCGGCCCGGACCGCACGACATGAGCTCCACGGATCCTCGACTGGGCCTGGTGGCCGGCGAGGCTTCCGGCGACCTGCTCGCCAGCCTGCTGCTGCAAGGCCTGAAGGCGCGCTGGCCCCAGCTGAGCTCGGCCGGCATCGGCGGCCCGAAGATGCAGGCGCAGGGCTTCGACGCCTGGTGGCCCAGCCACAAGCTGTCGATCTTCGGTTACTGGGATGCGATCAAGAACATCCGCGAGCTGCTCGCGATCCGGCGCCAGCTGGGCGACCGGCTGATCGCCGAGCGGCCGTCGGTGTTCGTCGGCGTCGACGCGCCGGACTTCAATTTCGGCCTCGAGCAACGCCTGCGCGAGTCCGGCATCAAGACCGTCCATTTCGTCTGCCCGTCGATCTGGGCCTGGCGCGCGGAACGGGTGCAGACGATCAAGCGCAGCGCGGACCACGTGCTGTGCCTGTTCCCGTTCGAGCCCGCGATCCTGGAGAAGGCCGGCATCGCGTCGACCTACGTCGGGCACCCGCTGGCGGACCAGATCCCGTTCGAGCCGCCGCGCGAGGATGCGCGGCGCGAGTTGGCATTCGGCGACGGCGACACGGTCGTGGCGATCCTGCCGGGCAGCCGCCGCAGCGAACTGGAGTACATCGGCCCGCCGCTGCTGGAGGCGGCGCAGCGCATGCTGCAGGCGCGGCCCGGATTGCGTTTCGTGATCCCGATCGCGCCCGGCCTGCGTCCGATGGTGGAAGCGCTGATGGCCCGCCACGGCCAGGGCTTGCCGATGACGCTCCTGGACGGACGCGCGCAGGAAGCGCTGGCGGCCTGCGACCTGACCTTGGTGGCCAGCGGCACGGCGACGCTGGAAGCGGCGCTGCTGAAGCGGCCGATGGTGATCGCCTACAAGCTGCACTGGTTCAACGCGTGGCGGATGAAGGGCAAGGCGCTGCTGCCGTGGGTGGGGCTGCCGAACGTGCTCGCGCGCGAGACGCTGGTGCCCGAATGCCTGCAGGACGACTGCACCGGCGAACGCATCGCGCGCGAGGGACTGGCCTGGCTGGACGACGCGCCGCGGCGCGAGCGCCTGCATGAGCGCTTCCTCGAGATCCATCAACAGCTGCGCTGCAACACCGCGCAAAGGGCCGGCGATGCGATCGCGAAAATCCTCGGCGCCTGAGCTTCCGACGCAGCTGGGACTCGAGTGGGTCCGCGAGGGGCTGCTGTGCGGCGTGGACGAAGCTGGCCGCGGTCCGCTGGCGGGCCCGGTGGTCGCCGCGGCGGTGATCCTCGACGACCAGCACCCGATCAAGGGGCTGAACGACTCGAAGGTGCTGAGCGAGAAGAAGCGCGAGCAGCTCTTCGACGAGATCCGCGCGAAGGCGTTGTGCTTCTGCATCGCCGAGGCGACGGTCGAGGAGATCGACCGCATCAACATCCTGCAGGCGACCATGCTGGCGATGCGTCGCGCGGTCGAGGGCCTGCGGCTCAAGCCCGCGCACGTGCAGGTCGACGGCAACCGGCTGCCGGTGCTGCGCATCCCGGCCGAGGCCATCGTCAAGGGCGATGCGCTGGTGCCGGCGATCTCCGCCGCGTCCATCCTGGCCAAGGTGCATCGGGACCGCTTCTGCCTGCAGATGCACGAGCAGCATCCGGAGTACGGTTTCGACAGCCACAAGGGCTACGGCACGAAGGAGCACCTGGACGCGTTGCGCCTGCATGGCGCGACGGCGTGGCACCGGCAGAGCTTCGCGCCGGTGCGTTCGCTGGACCTCGGCGGGCTGGGCGCGAGTGCCGTCCAGGGCGCCGTGCGGAGCGCCATGAGCGTCGAATCCGCGCTGAACGAAGAATGAGATCTGGATGAGCTGGCAGTCGATCACCGCGCGAGACAACCCGGGCCTGCAACGCCTGCGCAAGCTGGCGCAGGACGGCGGCGCCTATCGCAAGCTGGGCGGCGTCTGGCTCGAGGGCGACCATCTCGCGCGTGCGGCGGTGCAGCGCGGCGTGAAGCCGGTGCTGGCGCTGATCACCGATGTCGCGGCCGCGGACGAGTCGCTGCGCGCGCTCGCCGACGCGGCGCCCAAGGTGCTGGTGGTCTCCGCGGCGCTGTTCAAGACGGTGTCGGGGCTGGAGTCGCCGGCGCAGATCGGTTTCGAACTGGCGTTGCCGACGCAACCGCGCATCGAGGCGAAGGCGGATTCCGTCGTGCTGGACCGTCTGCAGGATGCCGGCAACGTCGGCACGATCCTGCGCAGCGCCGGGGCCTTGGGCTTCCGGCAGGTGCTGGCCCTCAAGGGCACGGCGGCGCTCTGGTCGCCGAAGGTGCTGCGCGCCGGCATGGGCGCGCATTTCGGGCTGAACCTGGTGGAAGGTCTGAGCGTCGAGGATCTCGACGCGCTGAAGGTCCCGCTGCTGGCGACGAGCTCGCATGCGGACGCGCTGCTGCACCAAGCCGAGCTTCCGAATCCCTGCGCCTGGGTCATGGGCCACGAAGGGCAGGGTGTCGCCGAGGCGTTGATGCGGCGCTGCGCGCTGCGTGTCGGCATCCCGCAGCCGGGCGGCGAGGAGTCGCTGAACGTGGCCTCTGCAGCGTCGATCTGCTTGTATGAATCGGCTCGACGTCGGCTAGTCTGAGTAGGCCACCCTCGGTAGACTTGCCGGTACTGGTCAGCGCGCCGCGCCTGATCGTTTGAACTCCGCTTGCAATGCCTGAACTCGACTGGATCAGCGTCAAAGGTTTCAAGAGCATCGCTTCGATAGAGAAGCTGAAGCTTGGTGCAATCAATGTCGTCATCGGCGCGAACGGTTCGGGAAAGTCCAACTTCATCGGCGTCTTCTCCTTCCTGCACGCGTTGAAGGCGGGGCATCTGGAGGCCTACACGGTCAAGGCTGGCGGAGCGAATCGCGTGCTGCGCTTCGGTGCGAAGACCACCCCATCGCTGTCGATCCACGTCTCGTTTGCTGATGAACGCAACCAGTACAGCGTCACGCTGTTTCCGACGAGCGATGATGGGCTCGCGCCGCTGGGTGAGACGGTCTACTTCTGGGACAAGAGCCGAGGCTTCGACCGGCCCTACAGCGAGCCGGTCCCCCGTGTGGGGCACGAGGCTGGTATCAGTTCCGAAAAGTGCACGCAGATCGGCGCCTACGTCCGCGAGCGTTTCGATCGATGGCGCGTCTACCACTTCCACGACACGGGTCCCAAGTCGCCGATGAAGCAGACGGCCGATCTGAACGACAACGCGTACCTGCGGCCAGATGGTTCGAACCTGCCCGCATTCCTGTACTTCTTGAAAGAGAAGCACAACGAGTCCTACGAGTTGATCCGCAAGAGCGTGAAGCGTGTGGCGCCGTTCTTCGAGGATTTCCAGCTGGCACCTCAAAAGCTGAATCCGGACAGGATCAGACTCGAATGGCGACACGTCGGTACTGACGACTATTTCGACGCGGCAAGTCTTTCCGACGGCACGATCCGTTTCATCGCGCTGGCCACACTGTTCCTGCAACCGGTCTCTCTACGGCCGTCAGTGATCCTGGTCGATGAGCCAGAGCTCGGCCTGCATCCGTTCGCTGTCTCGATGTTGGCATCGCTGGTCAAACATTCGGCGACAGGGACGCAGGTGATCCTGTCGACTCAGTCCCCGTTGTTGCTCGATCATTTCGATCCGGCCGATGTATTGGTGGCCGATCGAATCGATGGCGGCACGCAACTCCGAAGGCTGGACGTCGCCAAGCTCGACAGTTGGCTCGAGGACTACAGCCTGGGCCAGTTGTGGGAGAAAAACGAGTTGGGGGGCCGTCCTTCGTCGGAACAGGCATAGGAACGAACCGATGGCACGACTGCTCATCCACGTCGAGGGCGAGACGGAAGAGACCTTCGTCAACGAACTCATTGCGCCCCATCTCTATCAACACGGATTCACGATGGTGTCGGCGCGCCTGATTGGCAACGCGCGACAGCGGGATCGACGTGGCGGGATCCGGGCCTGGCAGGCGGTGAAGAAGGACATCGTGCGTCACTTGCAGCAGGACGCCGGCGCGGCGTCCTCCACGTTCGTTGACTTCTATGCGTTGCCGGCGACAGGCTCAGGCGCGTGGCCAGGGCGTGAGCAGGCCAATGACAGCTCGTTCGCCTCCAAATCGTCCTTGGTCGAGAAGGCCCTGCTCGATGAGGTGGACGCAGAGTTGGGCGCCAATGCCACGAAGGGCCGTTTCATCCCGTTCGTCGTCATGCATGAATTCGAAGGCCTGCTGTTCAGTAGTCCGGCCGACTTCGGACGGGGTATCAGCCGGCCGGATCTCATTTCTGATTTCCAAGGCATTCGGGATCAATTCGGATCGCCGGAAGAGATCAACGACTCGCCGCAGACCGCGCCGTCCAAGCGCATCGAGGCGCTCGTACCAGGCTATCAAAAGCCTCTGTACGGCACGCTGGCAGCATTGGAGATCGGCTTGACGCCGATGCGCGCGGAATGTCCGCTCTTCGATGGCTGGATGAAGCGACTGGAAGCCTGGGGTCAGGCCTAGCTGGCGCCGGGTGGCTTCAACGCGCCATCGCAAGCGCCGCGACGCCCAGCGCGATGAACAACGCGCCTGCGATGCGCCAGCCGTTCCGCCCCAGCGATCAGTACATCAGGCGGTCGGGACGGATGTCGCGCAGGATCGTCGTGGCGATTTCCTCGATCGACTTGTGCGTCGACGACAGCCAGTTGATGCCGGCCTTCTTCATCATCGTCTCGGCCTCGCGGACCTCGTAATGGCAGTTCATCAGGTCCGCGTACTTGCTGCCCGGGCGGCGCTCGTTGCGGACCTGCGCCAGGCGCTCCGGATCGATGGTCAGGCCGAAGCACTTCTTCTTGTGGGGCACCAACAGCGAGGGCAGGTGGCCGCGCTCGAAGTCCTCGGGGATGAGCGGGTAGTTCGCCGCCTTGATGCCGTGCTGCATCGCCAGGTACAGCGAGGTCGGCGTCTTGCCGCAGCGGCTCACGCCCACCAGGATCACATCCGCCGAGTCCAGGTTGCGGGCCGACTGCCCGTCGTCGTGCGCCAGCGAGAAGTTGATCGCCTCGATCCGGTCGTGGTACTCCTGGCTCTTGGCCACGTCGGAGAAGCGTCCCACGCGGTGGCTGGACTTGACGCGGAACTCGTCCTCCAGCGGCGCGATGAAGGTGCCGAACATGTCCATCACGAGGCCCTGGCACTCCTGGCGCACCACGTTGAGCACCTCGCGGTTGACCAGCGTCGCGAACACGATGGGACGCACGCCTTCGCGCTCGCCGGTCTCGTTGATCTCCCGCACCAGCTGGTGGGCCTTCTCGCCGCTGTCGATGAAGGGGCGCCGCACATGGCGCGCCTTGACCGAGAACTGCGCCAGGATGGAGTTACCGAAGGTTTCGGCGGTGATGCCGGTGCCATCCGAGACGAAGTAGACGGTGTGCTGGGTCATGGAGGGCCTTTGCTGCTTGCCGAAAGCGGGTCCGGGGCGCCTTCGCCGGATCGGGCATGCCACGTGCCGAAGCGGGAAGTTCGGCCGTCGCGACGCGGCGGCCCGGCCCCGAACGGGGGCTTACATCATAGATCGGCGACCCACTAGAATCGTCCGCAACTTGCCCCTGCCCATCGCATCGAACGCCGCATGACCGCTGGATCGCGCCGCCCACAAGAATCGACAAGACCCGTCGTGCGCCGCGTCATGCCTGTCTCCCTCGAAGCCGCCGACGCGATCGGCCTGCTCGGGAGTGCGCGGGGAGCCCCGGTTTCTCAACATCACGGAGTTTTCCCATGTCTGATGCACGCTTCGAGGCGACCGCCCTGGTCGTACCCTTCGAGAAACTGAGGATGACCGACGTCGAGTCGGTGGGCGGCAAGAACGCCTCGCTCGGCGAAATGATCTCGCAGCTGGCCGAAACCGGCGTGCGCGTGCCCGGGGGCTTCGCCACCACGGCGCATGCGTTCCGCGACTTCCTCAGGCATGAAGGCCTGGATGCCCGCATCCAGAAGCGCCTGGCCGACCTGAACACCGACGACGTCCGCGCGCTGGCCGCGGCCGGCGCCGAGATCCGCGGCTGGCTGGAGGCGCAGCCCTTCCCGGCCGACCTGGAAGCGGCGATCCGCGCCGAGTTCGCCCGCCTGACCGAGGGCAACCCGGAAGCGTCCTTCGCCGTGCGTTCGTCCGCGACCGCGGAAGACCTGCCCGACGCCTCCTTCGCCGGCCAGCAGGAGACCTTCCTGAACGTCGTCGGCATCGAGGACGTGCTGCACAAGATGAAGGAAGTCTTCGCGTCGCTCTACAACGACCGCGCGATCAGCTACCGCGTGCACAAGGGTTTCGCGCACAGCGACGTGGCGCTGTCCGCCGGCGTGCAGCGCATGGTGCGTTCCGACCTGGGCGCCGCCGGCGTCATGTTCACCATCGACACCGAGTCCGGCTTCAAGGACGTCGTCTTCATCACCTCCAGCTACGGCCTGGGCGAGACGGTGGTGCAGGGCGCCGTCAACCCCGACGAGTTCTACGTGCACAAGCCGGCGCTGCAGCGCGGCAAGTTCGCGCTGATCCGCCGCAACCTCGGTTCCAAGCTGATCCAGATGACCTTCTCGACGCCCGAGGAGAAGGCGGCCAGCGGCAAGCTGGTCAAGACGGTGGACGTCGAGGTCGAGCAGCGCAACCGCTACTCGCTGACCGACGAGGACGTCATCCAGCTCGCGAAGTACGCGCTGATCATCGAGCAGCACTACGGCCGCCCGATGGACATCGAATGGGGCAAGGACGGCAAGGACGGCCAGCTGTACATCCTGCAGGCGCGTCCGGAGACGGTGAAGAGCCAGGCCGAGGGCCAGGTCGAGCAGCGCTTCAAGCTCAAGGGCCAGGGCACGGTGGTGGCCGAGGGCCGCGCGATCGGCCAGAAGATCGGCACGGGCCCGGTGCGCCTGGTCGAGAGCGTGGCCGAGATGGAACGCGTGCAGCCCGGCGACGTGCTGGTCACCGACATGACCGATCCCAACTGGGAACCGGTCATGAAGCGCGCCAGCGCCATCGTGACCAACCGCGGCGGCCGCACCTGCCACGCGGCCATCATCGCGCGCGAACTGGGCATCCCGGCGGTGGTCGGCTGCGGCGACGCGACCGACAAGCTCAAGGACGGCCAGCTGGTGACGGTGGCCTGCTCGGAAGGCGATACCGGCTACATCTACGACGGCCTGCTCGAGACCGAGGTCAGCGAGGTCCACCGCGGCGAGATGCCCTACAGCCCGGTGAAGATCATGATGAACGTCGGCAATCCGCAGCTGGCCTTCAACTTCGCGCAGATGCCCAACAGCGGCGTGGGCCTGGCGCGGCTCGAGTTCATCATCAACAACAACATCGGCGTCCATCCGAAGGCGATCCTGGACTATCCGAACATCGACAACGACCTGAAGAAGGCGGTCGAGTCGGTGGCACGCGGCCATGCCTCGCCACGCGCGTTCTACGTCGACAAGCTGGCCGAGGGCATCGCGACCATCGCCGCGGCCTTCTGGCCGCAGCCGGTGATCGTGCGCCTGTCCGACTTCAAGAGCAACGAGTACCGCAAGCTGATCGGCGGCTCGCGCTACGAGCCGGACGAGGAGAACCCGATGCTGGGCTTCCGCGGCGCGTCGCGCTACATCTCGGGCGAGTTCCAGGATGCGTTCGCGATGGAGTGCGAGGCACTCAAGCGCGTGCGCAACGACATGGGCCTGACCAACGTCGAGATCATGGTGCCTTTCGTGCGCACGGTGAAGCAGGCGCAGAAGGTCGTGGAGATGCTGGCCGAGCGCGGTCTCAAGCGCGCGGCCAACGGCGGCCAGGACGGCCTGCGCGTCATCATGATGTGCGAGGTCCCGAGCAACGCCATCCTGGCCGAGCAGTTCCTGGAGCACTTCGACGGCATGTCGATCGGCTCCAACGACCTGACGCAGCTGACGCTGGGCCTGGACCGCGACTCCGGCCTGGAGCTGCTGTCGGGCGACTTCGACGAGCGCGATCCGGCGGTCAAGGCGATGATCTCGCGCGCGATCGCCGCCTGTCGCGCCACGGGCAAGTACATCGGCATCTGCGGCCAGGGTCCCAGCGACCATGCCGACTTCGCCGAATGGCTGGCCGCCGAGGGCATTGCCTCGCTGTCCCTGAACCCGGACACGGTGGTCGAGACCTGGCAGCGTCTCGCGAAGCGCTGAGTCCTGGCACTGCACCCCACCACGGCCCTTCGGGGCCGTTTTCCATGGCGGTCCTCGGTCGCAAACCGTGGAAGGACGGCAGTGGTTGGGGACGGCATGGCGTGGGGTTTCCGCGCTTGCCGCGGGGGCCCCACGCCATGGCGGCCAACGCTCCGACGCGAGCAGGTAGGCGGTCGCCGATCTGCCCCGGGGGAAGTTGTGGATGCGCCTGCGCCGCAAGCGGGCGATGATCCGCCCCCATGTCGACTCCTCCGCCCGACGCCGGCTTCCGCCGCCGGCTCCACCGCATCTACGGCGCCTACACCATCGGCTTCGTGCTGCTGGTCGGCGTGCTGGGTGTTCTGGAGCGGATGGGCATGCCCAAGCAGTGGCTGGGTTTCTCGTTCCTGCTGCTGACGGTGCTGATCTACGCCGGCATCGGCGTGTTCAGCCGCACCACCGACCCGGTCGAGTATTACGTCGCCGGCCGGCGCGTCCCGGCGTTCTACAACGGCATGGCCGCGAGCGCCGACTGGATGAGCGCGGCGAGTTTCCTGGGCATGGCGGGCAGCCTCTACCTGGCGGGGTACGGCGGCCTGGCCTTCGTGCTTGGATGGACGGGTGGCTTCTGCCTGGTGGCCTTGCTGCTTGCGCCGTACCTGCGGCGCTTCGGCGGCTTCACCGTGCCGGACTTCCTCGGCGCGCGCTTCGAGAGCCGCGGCCTGCGCGTGATGGGCGCGGCGGCGGCGGTGCTGGTGTCCTTCATCTACCTGGTCGCGCAGATCTACGCGATCGGCCTGATCACCACGCGGCTCACGGGACTGACCTTCGAGATCGGCCTGTTCGTCGGCCTCGGCGGGGTGCTGGTGTGTTCCTTCCTCGGCGGCATGCGCGCGGTCACCTGGACCCAGGTGGCGCAGTACATCATCATGATCGTCGCCTACGTGGTGCCGGTGATGTGGCTGTCGACGGTGCAGACGGGGTCGCCGCTGCCGCAGTTCACCGCCGGGGCCGAGGTGCGCGAGATCGCCGCCCGCGAGCAGCAGCTGCTGCACGATCCGAAGGAGCTGCAGGTCCGCGGGCTCTATGAGCAGCGCGCGAAGGATTTCGAGCACCTGCTCGCCGGCCTGCCGCATTCGCTCGATGCCGAGCGCCAGCGCGTCTCGCAGGTGATCGCGCAGCTGAAGGCGGAGGATGCGCCGCTGGCGCAGATCCAGGCGGCGGAGAAGGTCCGCGCCGCGCTGCCGCGCACCGAGGCCGAGGCGCGCGAGCTCTGGCAGCGCGCCGTCGCCGCCAACCGCCAGCGTGCCGAGCCGCTGGCCGGCATGCCGCTGCACGCGCAGCCCTTCGCCGGCGATCCCGAGGGCACCCCCGCCGAGCAGGAGGCCTACACGCTGGCGCGGCGCAACTTCCTGGCGCTGGTGCTGGTGCTGATGGTCGGCACCGCCGGACTGCCGCACATCCTCACCCGCTACTACACGGTGCCCACGGTGGCCGAGGCGCGCACCTCGGTCGCCTGGACGCTGTTCTTCATCGCCTTGCTCTACCTGTTCGCGCCAGCGCTGGCGGTGATGCTCAAGCACGAGGTGCTGCACCACCTCGTCGGCACGCCGATCGCCGAATTGCCCGGATGGATGAAGCAGTGGATGCGGGTGGATCCCGGCCTGCTCAACATCCAGGACATCAACCAGGACGGCATCCTGCAGCTGGGCGAACTGCGCCTGGGCGGCGACGTCGTCATGCTGATGACGCCCGAGCTCGCGGGCCTGCCCGACGTGCTCGCCGCCATGGTCGCGGCCGGCGCGCTGGCCGCGGCGCTGTCGACGGCGGACGGGCTGCTGCTGACGATCTCCAGCGCGCTGTCGCACGACGTCTACTACCGCGTCATGAACCCGCGCGCCACGATGACGCAGCGGGTGACGATCTCCAAGGCGCTGCTGCTGGCGACGGCGCTCACCGCCGCGGCCGTCGCGGCGCAGAAGCCGGCGGACATCCTGCTGCTGGTGTCGGCGGCGTTTTCGCTGTCGGGCTCGACGCTGGTGCCGGCGCTGGTCGCGGGCATCTTCTGGAAGCGCGCCAACAAGCAGGGCGCGGCGGCCGGCATGCTCGCCGGCCTGGGCATGACGCTGTACTACATGGTCGGCGCCCACGCGGGCCTGCGCCAGGCGCTGGGCCTGGGCGGGGAGCCGCAGCTGTGGTGGGGCATCCAGCCGATGGCCGCGGCATTGTTCGGCCTGCCGGCGGGCATCGCCGCGCTGGTCGTGGTCAGCCTGATGACGCCCGCGCCGTCCGCCACGGCGCGAGCGCTGCAGGCCCGCGTCACGGGCGCGGCGCCCTGATCCCGCCGGGATCCCGGCGCGCCAGGGCGCCAGGGTGGACGGGCGGGGGCGTTTTCGTCTAGAATCCGCGATTCCCCTTGCCGGGCCCAGGAGTTGACGCTGGGGTCCGGCTTTCAGGCCGGAGGTGGAGTCCCGCCCGAGGTCGTTGAAACCCATAAGGAGTTCACATGCGTCATTACGAGATCGTTCTGCTGATCCATCCGGATCAAAGCGAACAAGTTCCGGCGATGCTGGAGCGCTACAAGGGCCTGGTCACCAACGGTGGTGGCAAGGTGCATCGCGTGGAAGACTGGGGCCGCCGTCAGCTGGCCTACATGATCCAGAAGCTGGCCAAGGCGCATTACCTGTGCCTGAACATCGAGTGCAGCAAGGACATCCTGGCTGAAATCGAGACCGGTTTCCGCTTCAACGACGCCGTGCTGCGTCACCTGACCGTCGTCAAGGACAAGGCCGAGACGAACCCGTCGGTGATGATGAAGGCCGTCGAGCGCGAAGAAGCCCGCAAGGCCCCGCAAGAAGCGTCCGCCTGAGCTGACAGGCGCGACACGGACGTTCTCGACATTTCCGCCCGCCGATCCGCGCACGCATGAACCGACTGGTGCTGCAGGCGCAGATCCTCGAAGTCGCGGCTCTCCGATACACCCCCGCCGGGCTCCCCGCCCTGGACTTGATGCTCAAGCATGAGTCCACGGTCGACGAAGCCGGTGCTCCGCGCAAGGTCGCGCTGGAGATCAAGGCGGTGGCGCTCGGCGAGATCGTGAAGCGGGTGCAGGCGCTGGGCCTGACGGAGAAGACGGTGTTCACCGGATTCCTCTCGGCGCAGCGGCAAGGCCGCGGCACGGTGTTCCACATCACCGGCTTCGCGGAGTGAAGAGAGAACGGCCAGTCGCGCGATTCGTTTAATTCTGGATAGATAGAGCAGGAGTTCACTATGCCCCCGCCACGTGGTAAAGGTCGGTTCTCTAAGGACCGCAAGCCCAAGCGCAACCAACAATCGCTGCTGTTCCGCCGCAAGCGTTTCTGCCGCTTCACCGTCGCCGGTGTCGAGCAGATCGACTACAAGGACGTCGACGTCCTGCGCGATTTCATCAGCGAAAACGGCAAGATCGTGCCCGCCCGCCTGACCGGCACGCGCGCCTTCTTCCAGCGTCAGCTGTCGGTGTGCATCAAGCGCGCCCGCTACCTGGCCCTGCTGCCGTACAGCGACCAGCACAAGGTCTAAGGAGTCCACCCCATGCAAGTCATCCTGCTGGAAAAAGTGGCCAACCTGGGCAACCTCGGCGACGTCGTCAAGGTCAAGGACGGCTACGCACGCAACTTCCTGATCCCGACCCGCCAGGCGCGCCGCGCCACGGAAGCCGCGATCAAGGAATTCGAAGCCAAGCGCGCCGAACTGGAAAAGGTCGCCGCCGAGAAGCTGGCTGCCGCGCAAGCCGTCGGCGAGAAGATCAGCGGTTCGACCGTCACGATCTCGCAGAAGGCCGGCGTCGACGGCCGTCTGTTCGGTTCCGTGACCAATGCCGACATCGCCGAAGCGCTGGCCAAGACGGGCACGACCGTCGCCAAGTCGCAAGTGCGTCTGCCCAACGGTCCGCTGAAGACCGTCGGCGAGTTCCCCATCTCGATCGCTGCCCACACCGACGTCGTTGTGGAAGTGACCGTGAAGGTCGTCGCCGAAACCGAGTAATCACTCGACGCCGGGTGGGCGCATCGCGCGCCCTCCGGACATGCCCTGACCCCGTGAGGCCCTCGGGCCTGACATGATCAGGACAGAACAAGAAAGCCGACAGCTGAGAAGCCGTCGGCTTTCTGCTTTTCCGGGCTGGCGAAACCCACAGCCAGCCCACACGCTATACACAGGCTTGTCCACAATGTCCGCGATCTTCACCACGCCCGGGTCCGGTGCCAGCGACAGCGAAATTGCGCGACTGCGCGTGCCGCCGAACTCGGTGGAGGCTGAGCAGAGCGTGCTCGGCGGCCTGCTGATCGACAACACCGCCTGGGACAAGGCGGCGGACACGCTCAGCGACACCGACTTCTACCGCTACGAGCACAAGCAGATCTATGCCGCGATCGGCAAGCTGGTGAACGCCGGCAAGCCGGCGGACGTGGTGACGGTGTTCGAGGAACTGACCTCGGTCGGCAAGGCCGAGGAGTGCGGCGGCCTGGCCTACCTGAACGCGCTGGCGCAGGGCGTGCCGAGCGCGGCCAACCTGCGGCGCTACGCTGAGATCGTTCGCGAGCGCGCGATCCTGCGCAAGCTGGTGGCGACCTCGGACGAGATCGCGACGGCGGCGCTGAATCCGGCCGGCCGCGCGGTCAACGAGATCCTGGACGAGGCCGAAGGCAAGATCTTCCGCATCAACGAGGAAGGCTCGCGCGGCGGCACCGGGTTCCAGAGCATGGACCGGCTGATGGTCGAGCTGATGGACCGGGTCAACGAGCTCGCGGAACAGGGCGCCGAGGACGTCACCGGCGTGCGCACCGGTTTTTACGACCTGGACCGCATGACGGCGGGCCTGCAGCGCGGCGACCTGATCATCCTGGCGGCGCGGCCGTCGATGGGCAAGACCGCGTTCGCGATCAACATCGGCGAAGCCGTGGCGATCAACGAAGGCCTGCCGGTCATCATCTACTCGATGGAAATGGGCGCGGCCCAGCTGGCTTTGCGGATGGTCGGTTCGATCGGCCGCATCGACCAGAGCAACCTGCGCACCGGCCGCCTGAAGGACGACGAATGGGGCCGGCTGGCCGAGGCGGTGGACAAGCTCGGCAACGCGCCGATCTACATCGACGAGAGCCCGGGCCTGTCGCCGAGCGAAGTGCGCGCGCGCGCCAGACGCCAGGCGCGGATCTCCGGCCAGATCGGCCTGATCATCATCGACTACCTGCAGCTGATGAGCGGCAACGGCGGCGGTTCCGAGGAGAACCGCGCGACCGTGGTGGGCGAGATCTCGCGGGGCCTGAAGGCCCTGGCCAAGGAGCTGCGCTGCCCGGTGATCGCGCTGTCGCAGCTGAACCGCTCGGTGGAAACGCGGCCGGACAAGCGGCCGATGATGTCCGACCTGCGCGAGTCGGGCGCCATCGAGCAGGACGCGGACATCATCATGTTCATCTACCGCGACGAGTACTACACCAAGGACGAGTGCAAGGAGCCGGGTGTCGCGGAGATCATCATCGCCAAGCAGCGTAACGGCCCGGTGGGCACGGTGAAGCTGGCCTTCGCGCGGCAGAACACGAAGTTCGAGAACCTGGCGCCCGGCTATGTCAGTCCGGGGGGCGACGAGTACTGATCACCGCGGATCCCGGACTGCCTCGAGGCGCTGCTGAATCCATGCCAGCCTGGCGCAGGCTCAGCGTTCCACCCGGACCGACTCCGGCGCCAGCCGGTAGCCGCTGCTGGCCAGGGCCGAGCTGAAGGCCTGGACTTCCAGCGCGCCCGTGACCGTCACGATCGACATCGCGCGCAGGCCCTCGATCTTCGTGGGCGCCTTCACGTAGACGATCTGGTTGGGCGGCGGCGGCGGGCTGTGGATGCAGGCGCCGAAGGACGGCACCAGCAGGAACTCGTCGGTGCCGCCCCATCCGACCCCCAGCGGCACCGCGTAGCCACGCAGCCGGATGCGGCGGCCGCCAAGCTCCGGACGCACCGGGGCGTTGTCGAAGGCGTCGCGCAGTTCCTTCATCATCTGGCGCGCGATGGGATCGTCGTCCGCGAGCTGGGCGATGTCGGTCCCTACCGCCGTTCCCACCTTGGACCGCGGATCCCATCCTGGCGGCATGAGTTCCGTCCATTCGATGGTCTGCACGTCGACCGACGGATCGGTCGCCAGCGGTGCCGAGGCGATCGCCTGGGACGGATCGGTCCGGTTCAGCAGGATGCCCGCGGGTACGCCGATGGCGACGACGCCGATCAGTGCGAGCGGGATCCGCAGATGGCGCCAGGATCGCCAGGAGAGCGAGGACCGCATGTGCCGTGCGATCAACGCGGCTTGTTCCGGTAGGGCTCGACGCTCGCCGCATCGAGGCGATAGCCGCTGACGCCCATGTCGCTGGGCTGACGGTCCAGCCGCATCACGCCGCTGGCCCAGACGGTGTCCATCGCGCGCAGCTGCTTCGCCGGCTGGGCGAGTTTCACCAGGATGATCTGGTTCGCCGGCGGTGGCGGCATGTGGATGCAGGCGCCGAAGTAGGGCACGAGCAGGAACTCGCGCATGCCGTCGCGATCGGTCTGCAGCGGCACGACGTAGCCGGGCAGCCGTACCGGCGCGTCCTGGAGCGAGTCGACCAGCGGCGCGTTGTCCAGTTCGTCGCGCAGGTCCGCCATCAATGCCACGGTCCGCGGGCTGTTGTCGCTCAGGCGTCCGATGCCGACATCGCGGAAGCGCTTCATCGGATCCCAGCCCGGCGGGATCAGCTGGATCCAGGTGAGGTCGCGATAGCCCGGAGCCGGCGCGCTGGCCGCCGGGGTCGACGCCGCGCCTGGCGTCCCAGGCGTCGCGGCGCAGGCGGAAGAGGCCGGAACGGCGAGCGCCAGCGCGACCAGCAGGGAAAACGCCGCGAGCGCCGCGAGCGCCGAGAGCGCCGCGATCGTGGCGCCGGTCGCGCCGCGGACCGGCATGCGGGAGGGAAGGGGCAGGGACGTCATGTCACACCTTCGGAGAGAGTCCGTCGCCGAGCGACAAGGCATAGGCGCGCAGGCCGGGCAGCAGGCTGGCCACCCAGCCGAGCGCGGTGACAAGGCCCAGCAACCGCCATTCGGCCAGGGACGGCAGGCCGGCGCTCAGGCCGATCCCGAAGCGCAGCTGCACCCAGGGTCCGAGTCCCGCGATCAGCAGCAGGCAGGCGGCGGCGCCGAGCGCGACGCCGCAGACGGTCACCAGCATTCCTTCGACCGCGAGCAAGCCGAAGAGCCGTGCCGGATTGGCGCCGACGGCGCGCAGGATGGCGAGTTCGCGGCGGCGCTCGTTGAGGCCGGCCAGGATGACCGCGACGAGCCCGCACAGGCTGACCGCCGCGACCATCGCGCTCATCAGGGTCAGGCTGCGTTCGCCGAGCGCGACCACGTCCCACAGCTCGTCGAGCGCGACACCGGGGAGGATGGCCATCAAGGGCTCGCCCGCGAAGTCGTTGATGCGCCGCTGCGTCGAGAACACCGCGGTGCGCCGCTTCAGGCCGACGAGCGCGGCGGTCACCTGGCGAGGCGTCAGGTCTTGCCCGGCCAGCGCGTCGAGGCTGACCGCCTGGCCTGGGATCGGCGCGCCGGCGACCCAGTCGAGGTGGATCGCCTCCATCGCCGCGAGGCTGATGTGGAGCGAGCGATCCACCGGCGTGCCGGTGCGCCGCAGCACGCCGATGACATGGAAGGGCTTGTCGGCATGGTCGTTGGCCGCGAGCGCGCCGTCGCCGTGGCTGAGGACGACCTGGTCGCCGAGCTGGTAGCCCAGGGAGGCCGCGACGTCGGCGCCGAGCACCACGCCGAAGAGATCGGGCGGGAGCCGACGCGATCCTTCCGGCGACGAGGGGGCGCCGGGGCCAGCGGGGGTGGCGACTGCGACAGGTGAGACAGGGATGGCAGGGGTGGCAGGTGTGGCAGGCGTGTCGTCGAACGCACGACCCTCTGCGAGCGCCAGCGGCTGGGCCTCGCCATACCGGAAGCGGCGGAAGTAGTCGCCGGTGGTCGCGACGACCGGGAAGCCGCGGTGCGAGTCGCCGAGCGAGATGGGCACCACCCAGTCCACCGCGGGCAGCCGGGCCAGCGATTGCACGCTGGACCACTGGATGTTGTTGGTCGCGCCGCCGATGCGGAAGACCGAATACAGCAGCAGCTGGACCGACCCCGTGCGGGCGCCGACGATCAGGTCGGTGCCGGACACCGATTGCGCGAAGTTCTTGCGGACGTCGTCGCGCAGCCGCGCGATGCCGAGCAGCAGCAGCGTCGACAGCGCGATCGACAGCACGACCAGCGACAGCACGAAGCGGCGGTTCCAGGCGCTTTGCGCGGCGAGGCGGAGCAGGGCCTTCATGCGAGCGGCTCCTCGACACGGGCCGAGCCGCGTTGCAGGGCCGGCAGGTCCAGGCAGCGCGGGAAGCGCGCGGCCAGCCGCGTGTCGTGGCTGACGAAGAGCAGCGCGCTGCCGGACTCGGCGCAGACCTCGCGCAGGATGGCCATGAAGGCGTCGCGATGCGCGTCGTCGAGCGCGGAGGTCGGCTCGTCGGCGATCACCAGGTCCGGATGGCCGATGAGCGCGCGCGCCGCCGCCACGCGCTGCTGCTGGCCGACGGACAGTTCGCTCGCCCGCCGCGAGATCAGTTCGGTGCCGAGGCCCATGCGCCGCAGCAGCTCATGCGCGCGCTCCCGCGGCCGACCCGCCAGCGTCGCCCGGCGCCGCGAGAACTCGCAGCTCAGCAGCACGTTGTCCAGCGCCGACCGGTAGGGCAGCAGGTTGAACTGCTGGAAGATGAAGCCGACATGGTCGGCGCGCAGCCGGTCGCGCTGCCGGCCGGAGCAGGCCGCGAGCTCGTGGCCGAGCAGCGTCAGCCGGCCCGCGCGCGGCGTCAGCACGCCGGCGACGAGCGACAGCAGCGTGCTCTTGCCCGAGCCGCTAGGCCCGCGCAGGAACACGGCCTCGCCGGGATCGACGCGCAGCGCGGCGATGTCCAGGCAGTCGCGCGTGGCGCGCGGCCATCGGAAGCGCAGGTCCCTGGCCTCGAGAACGGGCGCGCCCATCGTCAGCCGCCGAGCGACAGCGTCGCGGCCGGACGCTTGAGCACCTGGCGGGATTGGCCCTTGGGCGTCGCGACCTGGACGTCGATGCGCTGGATGCGCGGGAAGAGCGCGAACAGCTGATGCGACAACGTCGTCGCCTGGCCCGGCGAGGCGCAACGGAATCGATAGCTGACGTCGATGTCCAGGTGCTCCGATGCGGCCGGGGCGCTGTCCTTGGACGAGCTCCGAATCAGTCCCGACTCGAGCTGCGCCTCCTCGAAGCGGCATTGGCCGCGCGCATCCGGCGCGAAGAGCACGGCGCCGCCGCGCAGCGTCGCGAGCATGCGATCCACGGCCTGCCGTTCCGCGGGCGTGCGGGGCTGGCGCTCGAAGCCGAGCACGCTGTCCAACGGCGATTCCAGCTGGATCGCCAGCGTGTCGCCCTCGATCGCGACATCCAGGTGCACGACGCCGTGTTCGTGCTTGTCGCCATGCGCCTGCGCGGCGCCGGACATCGCCAGGCCGGCGATGAGCAGCGGGGCGATGCGCAGCGGCGAGAGGCGTCGTGCCGAGGCTATCGGCGGGAACTTCTTCGTGATCATCTCAATGGATTCCATCTTGAGGAGAGCCGAGGTGCCAGGCCGGCCAGGGGTCGCCGGCGCCCGCGGGAGCGGAGGCTGCAGCGGGCGACACCAGGCAGGCGTCGAGCGCGCGGGTAAGGGCGGGGACGTCGAGGTCCTGGCCGATGAGCACGAGTTCCTGTCCCCGCTCCGCGACCGGCACGCTCCAGCGGCCGACCGGATCGAGCTGATGCCCGCGGCCCGCGCCGGACAGGCAGGCGAGCCAGTCTGGCCGGCTCGCCAGCCAGACATAGCCCTTGAAGCGCAGCAGTCCCGGCCAGGGATGCGCGACCAGCGCGTGCAGCCGCGCGGCATCGAAGGGGCGATCGGCGCGATAGACGAAGCTCGAGAGCCCGTAGGCATCGGCTTCGGAGTGATCGTGGCCTTCGAGGGCCTGGATCCATCGGGGCTGCGACTCGGCCTGCGCCAGATCGAAGAGACCGGTGCCGAGCAGTTCGCCGATCGGCACGTCGCCGTGCCGGGCGTCGACGATCCGGGCCGCCGGGTTGAGCGCCTTGATCACCGCGTGGACCTGCGCCAGCCGCGGCGCATCGACCAGATCCGTCTTGCTCACGACCACCACGTTGGCGAACTCGATCTGCTCCACCAGCAGCTCGACCAGCCGCCGGCCGTCCTGCGGGTCGACGCCGCTGTCGCGCTGCGCCAGGAAGTCCTCGCTCGCGTAATCGTTGAGCAGGTTGAGCGCGTCGACGACCGTGACCATCGTGTCGATGCGGGCGAGCTCGCGCAGGCCCTGGCCGTGTTCGTCGACGAAATCGAAGGTGGCCGCGATCGGCATCGGTTCGGAGATGCCGGTCGATTCGATCAGCAGGTAGTCGAAGCGCCCCTCGCGCGCCAGCCGGCCGACCTCCTTCAGCAGGTCGTCGCGCAGCGTGCAGCAGATGCAGCCGTTGCTCATCTCGACCATCGCCTCGTCGGTGCGGGACAGGCCGACACCGGCGCGTTCGGTCCCGTCGCGCACCAGGCCGGCATCGATGTTGAGCTCGCTCATGTCGTTGACGATCACCGCGACGCGCAGCGGCCCGCGGTGACGCAGCAACTGGTTGAGCAGCGTCGTCTTGCCCGCGCCGAGGAAGCCGGACAACACGGTGGCGGGCAGGCGGCGGGTGGGCGCGAATTTGGGCGCGAGGTTCGCGGAGGCAGGCGTGGCGGCGGCGGACATGGGCGTCTCCAAGGCGATGCAGGGCGGAGGAATCCGCGTTCGCATGTTTTCTTGCTAATGCGAACGCATTCGCAATATAGCAGCATGACAGAATGGACGGGCCTCTTCGACCTGCACGCGCGGTGCCCTGATCGCCCGCTGCTTGACACCCATGGAACGTTCGACCCGACAACGCAGCGCCATCCGGACCGTCATCGACGACGCGGGCCGTCCGCTATCGCCGCAGGAGGTGCTGGACGCCGCGCAAGGCGAGGTGCCGGGGCTGTCGCTGGCGACGGTCTACCGCAACCTGAAGCAGCTGCTGGAGGCGGGCGAGATCCAGGCGGTCTCGCTGCCGGGGGACAGCCCGCGCTACGAGTCAGCGCATCACGACCACCACCATCACTTCCAGTGCACGAACTGCGGCCGCGTCTTCGACGTGCACGCCTGTCCCGGCGACATGGCGCAGCTGGTGCCGGAGGGCTTCACGGTGGCGCGCCATGAACTGACGCTGTATGGGCGCTGCGCCGACTGCGCGACGCCGAAGCGGACCGCTCCGGCCGGCGGCGTCCGCAGGAAGGCCCAGCGGCTGCTGAGCACATAGGTCAGCACCGCCCCGGCGACGAGCAAGCGCCAGCCGGTGCGCCGGCCAGCTTCATCACCACGCCCCAGCGCACGATCGCGGCGGAGCGCCCCACGGAGACGATTCGCGCCAGTCGCGCGAACGAGGCGGACTTCGGGGACATCGGCGCGGCACGGGGGGCGGGAGACTTCATGTTGGCTTCAGGCTGGCCGCGCATGGTGCGCGACCATGCGACTCCTGCTCATCGAGGACGACGACATGCTCGGCCGCGCGACGACCAAGAACGTCCGCGGCGTCGGGCACCGGGTCGGCAACGCGGCATGAGGTCGATCGAGCGCAAGCTGCTGTCCTGGATCCTGGCGACGCTGCTGGCCGGGTCGGCGCTGGTGGCCGCGACGGCCTACGTCGTGACGCTGGCCGAGATGAACGAGGTCTTCGACAACGACCTGCGCAACGTGGCGGAGGGCCTGGCCCGCTACTACCGCGACAACGCCGCGCCCGACCGGCCGGCGGTGCTGGTGATGCCGGGCAACGAGCCGGACGACACCGAGATCGAGACCTTCGCCTGGGACGCTGCCGGGCGGGAGATCTACGCCTCGGACGCGCGCGTGCCCATCGCGGCGTCGACGCCCGTGGGGCTCTCCGAGCCGCACCTGGGCGGCGAGCCCTGGATCGTCTACACGGTCCGGCACCCGGGCGGCGTCGTGCAGGCGGCGCAGCGGCGCGCCTCGCGCCGCGAGATGGCCGGGGAGTCGGCGGCCAAGATCCTGCCCTTCATGCTGGCGCTGGCGATCGTCGTGGCGGCGCTGCTGATCTACGGCCTGCGACGCGGCATGCGCCCGCTGGACGCCGCCGCCAGGGACATCGCCGGCCGCAGCGTGCGCTCGCTGGCGGCGATCGACGGCGCCTCGGTGCCGACGGAGCTTCAGCCGCTGCTGCGCGCGATCAACGGCCTGATGGCCAGGCTCGACCAGTCGTTCTCCGCGCAGCGCGAATTCCTGTCCGACGCCGCGCACGAGTTGCGCACGCCGATCGCCGCCTTGCGCGTGCAACTGGGCTTGCTGGAGCGCAGCGTGACCGAGTCCGAACGGACCCTCGCGACGCTGGCGCTGAAGCAGGGCGTCGCGCGGGCGCAGCGGCTGATCGAGCAGTTGCTGGTCATCGCGCGGACCGATCCGGTCGGCAGTCTGGATCCGCTGGCGCCGGTGGCGCTGGAGGCGGTCGTGCGCGCGGTGCTCGAGGCCCATGCGAGCCGCGCCGAGGCCTGGGGACTCGATCTCGGCGCGGAACTGCGCCAGCCGGCGCAGGTGCTGGGCGACGCGGCGCAACTGGAGGTGCTGCTGGAGAACCTGGTCGACAACGCGCTGCGCTTCACGCCGGAGGGCGGGGTGATCGATGTCGGCGTCGACATCGTCCGCGGACGTCCGGCGCTCTACGTGCGCGACTCGGGGCCTGGCATCCTCGTGGAGGACCGGCCACGCCTGTTCAGCCGCTTCTTCCGCGGGCGAGCGCCCTCCGCCGGCGCGTCGCGCGACAACGTCGGCAGCGGCCTCGGCCTGGCCATCGTCCGCGCGATCGCGGAGCGCCACGGCGCGATCGTCGAGCTGCACGACCGCGCGGACGGTCCGGGCCTGGAGGTCCGCGTGAGCTTTCCGCCGCTGGCCTTGAGGACGGGGTAAGCGTCGCTTCTCGCGCCTGCTACGCGATGAACGCTTCGTCGCCGCGGGCGGACGTGGGGCGACGCCCTGACTCACGGCGGCGGGAACTGCGCCGCCGTGCGCTGTCCCTCCACGCCGACGCTGCGCTGCAGCCGCACGCCGAAGTTCCAGCCGAGGGTGCGTTGCTCCTTGCCCTTCTCCCGCACGATCAGCATGAGCGGACGCCAGGTCGCGTCCTGCGCCATCGTGCGGTCGGCGTTCGCGCGCGCCTCGTCCGCACCGGCGGTGTCGCCGCGCAGGCGGGACAGGCCTTCCAGCGCGCGGAAGGTGTCGATCCAAGCCGAGGCCTGCGGGCGCATCGAGAAGTTGATGTTGTACTGGCACAGCCGGCTGTCGCGTCCCAGTTGCTTCAGGCGCGCCTCGAAGGCGCTCAGCAGGCCTTCCGCCTTCTCGCGGTTGGCGGGCGTGTTCTTCTCGCCGCTCGCATCGGGTTCGAGCGTCTCCACGCAGCGGGCGAGCCAGTCCTCACGGTTGTTGCGGATCGTCGTCAGCATCTCGGCCGGCGTGTTGTAGTGGCGGTCGAGGTCGGCGTCCTGCTTGCCGCCGATGGTGAACGGCGACACCGCGTGTTTCTCGAGGTTCCAGAAGAGATCGCGGCTGAGGTCGATCTGTCCCGGCATGCCGCCGCCGGCGATGGCGCCGTCCTTGCCGTCGTGGCCCAGCTTGACTTCCGACGGATTGGCCGGCGTCAGCGTGTTGACCTGGACGCCGACCGACAGCTTCTGCTGCGCGGTGTCGCCCTGGTCGGCGGTCACCTGGATGTGCCCGCCGTGCTCGGTGCGCGACTCGGCGACGCGCTCCGCCTTCAGCGACGCGCCGGCGCTGACGCCCAGGCGATAGGTCTGGCCGTCGCCGCCCGGCAGCTTCAGGTTGGCGCCGGCGCTGACCCGCGAGACGAAGCTGCGCGTCAGGCTGTCCCCCTGGATCTCGCCGAGGCTGACCTTGGGATGCCGGTCCAGCACCGCCTCCAGCGGACCGGCGTAGCGCGGCCCCTGTGGCGGATGCACCTGGTCCCAGCGCACCCAGGTGTCGAGCACGCCCAGCATCTCGCGGCGCAGTTCGTCGTCCTTGCCGCGCTGGCGGAACAGCCGCAGGATCGTGCCCTCGGTCTCCTGATGCTGGCGGCTCATCTTCTCCGTGACGCTCACCTGCGCCTTCACGACGCCGGGCAGGTCCGGACCCACGGCGACGCCGACGGTGGCCTCCGGGCCGCTGGTGCGCGCGCTGCCGATGGACAGCTCCATGCCGAGGATGGGCATGAAGGCCTGGAAGAAGGCCTCCTCCTTGCGCGACCAGCCGGCGGAGAACACCGGCGACACGACCGGCGACGGCACGCTGTAGGGCAGGGACGGCAGACCGCCGCCGACCACGCCGCCGCCGGAGAGCTTGACCTTGTCGCGCAGCTGCATCGACCCGAGGATGGGCTCGAAGTAGCGCACCACGTCCTCCTTGCTCTGGAAGCGTTTCTGGCGCGCCGCGTCGGCGGCCGCGTGCAGGGTCGAGTCGTGCGTGAGCACACCCTGGCGCTCTGCGGGCGCGGCCTCCGCCAGCGTCAGCTTCAGGTGATCGATGACGGCCCGCAGCGCGTCGGGCGCCGAGGCGCCGTCCTTCGCGAGTTCCTCGAACAGCGGTGGGAGCGTGTGCTCGCGGTGGGGCTTGCGCAGGCGCGCGGGACCGTCCGTGGGGACGGGATGCTCCAGCGCATGGGCCGCGCCGCGCAACTCGCCGGCCTCGCTGCCCTTGAAGCGCCACTGTGCCGGATGGGCCTGACCGGGGCGTGCCGCGCGTTCCGCGAGCGCCTGCGTCGCGGCCGCGAACGCGTTGGCCTCTGGCGCGGGGACTCCGGCCGCCGTCAGGTCCCGCGCGAGATCGGTCCGCGCCCAGTCGGCCAGTTCGCCGGCGGACTTGCGCACGCCGCCGTCGGCCTGGCTGCGGTTGGTCGACATGCCGAAGCTCTCGGCGATCGCCGTCGCGCGTTTCAGGCCCGCCGGCGTGAACGGCGTCTTGTGCCGGTGCGGCGTCACCGCCCGTTGCAGCCACGAAGCCGATGGCTGCTCGCGCTCGAGCCACTCGCCGATCGCCTTCTTCATGCGATCGTCGTGGCGGGCGTAGGGCGAGCCGGCTGCGTTGGAGAGGCAGCCGTTGCGCACCGCGTGATACGCCGCGCGCTCAGCGCCGGTGAAGGCCGGCGTCGCGGTCGCTTCCGCGGCGCTCGCCGATGCCGATGTCGATGTCGATGTCGATGTCGTCCCGGTGTCTGCTTGCAGCGAGTGCCTCGCCACGCGTTTGGCGCCGGCCAGCCATTGCCGCACGGAGGCGTCCGGCTCGACGCGCTGCGCCGCGTCGGCCGACCAGAAGCTGCGCGTGGCCTGCAGCGTCTCGCTGTCCGGCATGCTCCCCTGGGGATCGCCGAGCAGGTGCACGACCTCGGCGCCGCGCGGGACCACGCTGGCCTGGCGCAGCAGGTTGCGCACGTCCGCCTCCGCGATCGAGGACGCGCGGTCGGAGCCGGGGCTGGGCAGATCGGCGACGCTGGTCATCCAGTCCTTCGCGGGACGGGACTGCAGCAGCTCCAGGGCCTGTCGAGCCCGGATGGCATCGCCCTTGCAGACCACCGACAGCAGCTGCGAGCCGATCTCCATGACGCCGATCGCCGGCAGGGCGTCCGCCGACGGGTTGGCGGGGCGACCCTCGACCGCCTGCAGCAGGCGCGCGCCGAAGCGTGCGCCGTCGACCCCCGGCGGGAAGCCGCGCGGGTGCGCGGCCTGGGCCTGCAGGGCCTGCGTCTCGCGGGCTTCGAAGTCCGCCTTGGCGGTCGCCGGATCCGGCACTTTTCCGCTCGACACCGAGAGCGCGATCGAAGCCTGCAGCGCCGCCGACAACCCGTCGTCGGTGGCGTGAAGCGTCGCGCGGGCCGCGGCGGTGCGGGCATCGTCGCGGGTCAGTCGCTGCGCCGGCCCGCCGTTCTCGCGCAACTGGTCGATGGCCGTCGACCGTGCCTCATTGAGCGCGCCCTTGATGTCGTCGAGCCGCTGCCGGACGAAGCGGTCCTTGTCGACGAGCTGCTGCCGCGCCTGGACCTCGGCAGCCAGCGGCTGCAGGCCGCCGGCGCCGGCCTGGCCGATGGCGTCGGCCGAGGCGCCGGTCGCATCCGGAACGGGCGTTGCAAGCTGCGGCTGCGGCTTGCCGGGATGGGCGCTCGCCTTCTCCGTCAATGGGCGAGGCTTCAACCATGGCACGGCCGTCGTGGCGAGGCGATTCATCGGCGTGCGCACCGGTGTTTCCCACGGCGTGGCCGTGCGCGGCGGGAGCCGGTCCCGCAGACCTTCGGCCTGCGCCGACAGCGCGGCCAGGCGGCTGGCCTCGTCCGTGGGCGCGACGACCTGCGACGGTTCCGGCGACGGGCGCACGGGCCGCTCGACGGTGCCGCCGACGCCGGGCACGAACGCGTTGAAGGCCACCTCGCGTCCGAAGACGGCGCGTTTCGCTCGCGCAGGCAGTCCCTGCAACGCCCCCGACGGGGTCGGCGTCGCGGGTGTCGTCGATGTCGTCGTCGACGTCGTTGACGGGGTTGTTGCCGTGCCTGTTGCCGTCCCTGTTGCCGTGCCTGTTGCCTTCGTGGCGCTGGTGGATGCGTTGGTCGAGGCGGTGGCGGCGTCGATGCCGCCCGCGTCCTTGGGGACGGCCGGCAGGCCGGTCGTGAGCTTGGGAGAGTCCATCGGCGAGGCCGCCTCCTGAGTGCGATCGGATGTCCGCGGCGAGTCCGCCATCGGTCCGAGTCACTCTAGAAGCGCGCCTCCCGGCGCCCAACGAATCTAATCGCGTGAGGTCATGCGCCTCAGATGGCAATGCCCCGAAGCGATGTCGCCCAGGCCGAAGTGCCTCTCCACTCCGGCGCGAGCCAGGGGCGTCCCACCGTGGCGGTCGCGATCGGGAAGGCGCGGGTGGCGGCATTCACGTCACGCCAGACCTGCGCGCCGTCGACGAACACGCGGGACTCGCCGGTGGTCAGCGGCGTCCACGCCTCGTCGGCGGTGAGCGGTTCGGTGGCGACCAGCACGATGCGGTCCTGGGGTCCGTTCATCGCGCTGAGGTCGAGCGAGAGGTCGCAGTCGACCAGCCGCGCCGTCGGGAACGGATGGCGCCGCTGCAGCACCTGCAGCCGGCTCGAGCAATGGGTATAGAGCGCCGCGCCATTGGTCAGCAGGAAGTTGAAGTTGCCGTGCCGGGCCACGACCTCGCTCAACTGCGCCACATGAGGGGCCAGCTCCTGCCACGACACCGGTTGCTGGCGGTCCGCGAAGCGCTTGCGCAGTTCCTGCAGCAGCCAGCAGAAGGCCCGCTCGCTGTCGGTGTCGCCGACCGGCCGGTAGGGACCGTCCAGCACGGGCTGGAAGTCCTGGAGGTCGCCGTTGTTGGCGAACAGCCAGGTCTGCCCCAGCCATTCGCGCTGGAACGGATGGCAGTTGGACAGGGTGACCTCGCCCTGCGTCGCGCGCCGCAGGTGCGCGATCACGATGCGCGACTTGATCGGATAACGGCTCAGGAACTCGGCGAGCGGCGACTCGCAGGCCGGCTGGTCGTCGTGGAAGACGCGGCAGCCGGAGCGCTCGTAGAAGGCCATGCCCCAGCCGTCGATGTGCTCCGCCGTGCGGCCGCCGCGGGCAGCGAACCCGGTGAAGGAGAAGGTGATCGCTGCATCGCTGTTGCAGTTCATCCCGAGCAGTTGGCACATAGGGCGGCGACTATCGCGTGCGGGTCCCCGGCGGACAAATGCGGAAGGCGCATGGGCTCATGTCAGCCTCCCAGCTTGACGCCCGTCAGCCGCTCGCTCAAGGACCACAGCCGTTCCGCCTGGCCGGGATCGATGGCCCACGGACGCACGCCACCGTCGACGGTCTCGCCCTCGCCGACGACGCGCGCGACGTCGCAGTTCTCGCAGTACAGCCCGCCCAGTCCGTCGAGTTGGGGGCTCGTCGCGCACCACAGCGTGGTCGCCGCGCCCTGCGAAAGATTCTTGTAGCGCCCGCCTTCCTCGACCGACATGCCGGCTGGGGCGACGCCGTGCGCGCTGTCCGGCGAGAGACCGAAGGCGGCGTAGTCCTCGGCGGTGAGGTCCCGGGTCAGGTCCGTGAGGATGGATCCCGGATGGACCGCGAAGGCCCGCACGCCGTGTGCCGCGCCGCGGCGGTCGAGACCGACGGCGAAGAGCGCGTTCGCCGACTTGGACTGGCCGTAGGCCTGCCATTTGTCGTAGGGCCGGCGCTCGAAGTCCGGATCCTCGACGTCGACCGGCGCGAAGCGGTGTCCGAGCGAGCTCAGCGCGACGACGCGCGCCGCGCCCGCGCGGATCAGCGCCGGCCACAGCCGCAGCGTCAGTTCGAAATGTCCGAGGTGGTTGGCGGCGAACTGGCTTTCGTGGCCGCGCGCGTCGCGGCGCAGTGGCGTGGCCATGATGCCGGCGTTGAGGATGAGCAGGTCGATCGCGTCGCCACGGGCCACGAGCTCGTCCGCGAAGCGCGCGATCGAGGCCGGATCAAGCAGGTCCATTCCGGCCTGCTCGACACCCGGCAGGCCCTCGAGGGCGGCCCGCGCCTTGTCGGGGTTGCGTGCCGGCACGACGACCCGTGCGCCCGCGCCGACCAGGCCGCGCACGGTCTCCAGGCCGAGGCCCGCGTAGCCGCCGGTGACCACGGCGCGTTTGCCGGAGAGGTCGATGCCGCGCAGCACGTCGTGTGTCGAGGTGGTGGCGCCGAGACCGGAGGGCAGGGGATGTTGGGTGGGATACATCGTGGACGGCTCGAGGTGGCAGGGGTGACAGGCCTTGATGTTCCGCCGCGGCATGGCGGACGGCCATGCCGACCGATCCGGATCCCTTGCTCGATCCTCCGGCTTCGGTCCGCCGGGCGCCTGTCGCCCGTCTGTGGGGGCGTCGGAGGAAGGTCGGGAATAAGCGCGCGCCTGCGGTGTCTACGGAAGGGAAGGCCCCATGCCTTTGCCCTTGCCTTTGCCTTTGCCTTTGCCTTTGCCAAGTGGAACCGGAGCGATGCCAGAGAGGAACCTCCCATGATCCCGATCCGAACGAGAACCGTCAGGACAGTGCTGAGCGCTTCCTTGCGCCCGCGCGCGGTGCTGCGCGTGCTGCCCTGGCTGGTGGCCGCCGCGGCCGCCGCATGGGCGGGCGCGGCGACGCCCGTGGAAGCCTTCCATGCGGAGAACGCCGCCGCGATGGATCGCATGATGGCCGCGATGGACGTGAAGCCGTCGGGCGATATCGACCGCGACTTCGCCGCCATGATGATTCCCCATCACCAGGGGGCCATCGACATGGCGCTGGCGGAGCTGCGCTACGGCCGCAACGAGCAGCTGCGCCGCATCGCGCAGGAAATCATCGTCGAGCAGCAGCAGGAGATCGCCGCGATGCAACTCGCGATCGGCGCCGCGCTGCCGCCTTCCGGGCCGGCGCCGACGCAGGTCGGCACTGCACCGACCTCGACCTCGACAACGCCTTCGTCCGCGACGACCGTCCCGGCTTCGGCCGCGGCGACCGCGCGGACCTCTGCCCATCACCATTCGAAGTAGGACCCCCATGCCCAATTCCTTGCGCACTTCCTTCCTGACCCAGGCCCTGCGCGCCTCGCTGCTGCTCACCGTCGCCTGGTCCGGCGCCGCCTTGGCCGGACAGGCGCCGGGCCGCGCTTCGGACGCCGACATCCCCATCAGCCATCGCGACCGCATCTATGCCGCCGAGCAGTTCTCCAACACGCTGTCCGTGACCGATCCGGTGGATCACCGCCTGCTGGGCGTGATCCGGCTCGGCGACCCGTCGCCGGGCAACTTCAGTCCGCTCTACCGCGGGCAGGTGCTGGTGCACGGCCTGGGTTTCTCGCCGGACCACCGCACGCTGGCGGTGGTGTCGATCGGCTCGAACTCGGTGAGCTTCATCGACACGCGGACCAACGCGGTCAAGCACACGACCTATGTCGGCCGCTCGCCGCATGAAGCCTTCTTCACGCCGGACGGCAAGGAGGTCTGGGTCACCGTCCGCGGCGAGAACTACGTGTCGGTGATCGACGCCGCGAGCTTCCAGGAGAAGACCCGCATCGTCACCGCGGCCGGGCCGGGCATGCAGATCTTCTCGCCGGACGGCAAGTACGGCTATGTCTGCTCGTCCTTCAATCCGGAGACGGCGATCGTCGAGGTGGCCAGCCACCGGATCATTGCCACGGTGAAGCAGGACAGCCCGTTCTGCCCGAACATCGCGGCCTCGCCCGACGGCACGCAGGTCTGGTTCACGCTGAAGGACATCGGGCGCACGACGGTGTTTGACGCGCGGCCGCCGTTCGGCATCATCAAGTCCTTCGACACCGGCCCGATCACCAACCACGTGAACTTCGCCAAGACCGCGGCCGGCACCTTCGCCTACGTCACCGTGGGCGGCCTGAACCAGGTGAAGGTCTTCCGCACCGACGACTTCTCGCCGGTCGCCACCATCCCGGTCGGCAAGCTGCCGCACGGCGTCTGGCCGTCGGGCGACGGCACGCGCGTGTACGTGGGCCTGGAGAACGCCGACGCGCTGGCCGTGATCGACACGGCGACCCACACCGTCGTCGGCAACGTGCCGATCGGCCAGGCGCCGCAGGCGATCGCCTACGTGCCCGATGCCGTGCCGGAGGGCGACGGCCTGCAGAACCTGCAGCCGCTGGGCGTGGCGGGGCAGGTGGCCTCGCTGACGCTGCGGGCCGCGGGCGGGACAGCCGGCGCGGCGCCGGGCGGCACGACGTCGGGCAGCGCGGCGCCGACCAGCGTGGCGCTCTTCGACCAGGGCCTGCTGCAGGTGCTGCAGGCCTCGGTCACCGGACTGAAGCCGAAGCAGCCCTATGTCGTGGCGCTGGCCGACCAGGCGGACGGGACCGGCGCCTTGCAACCGCTGGCGAACTTCATGACCAACCCCGCGGGCTCCGCGATCGTCAACGCGATCGGTCCGATCCGCCAGATCGTGCAGGCCGACGCGAAGGAGACCCGGCGCTACCTGGTCGTCGCGCCGGTGGTCGACGGCAAGCCGGGTGCGCCCGTGCAGGTGCAGGAGCCGGCACCGGCGCCGGCCCTCGCGCCGACCTCCGCGCGCTGAACCGGAGCGCTGGCATGGCATCGATCGCGGCGCTCGAGCCCCTGATCCCGGCCCTGCGCCGCTATGCCAGCGCGATGCTGCGCGATCGCGATCTCGCGGACGACCTGGTGCAGGACTGCCTGGAGCGGGCCATCGGCCAGTGGGACTCGCGCCGTCAGGAGGAGAACACCCGGCAGTGGGTCTTCGCGATCGCCCACAACCTGATCGCCAACCGGCTGCGGCAGCAGGCCCGTCGGGGCACCCACCTGGACATCGCGGACGTGGCCGAGTCCGCGCTCATGGTGCCGGCGCCGCAGGAGCATCGTGTGCGGCACGGTGAGCTGATGGCCGCCCTGGCCGCGTTGCCTGAGGAGCAGCGCAGCGTGCTGCTGCTGGTATCGGTCGAGGACCTGTCGTACGCGGAGGCGGCGCGGGCGCTCGGCATTCCGATCGGCACCGTCATGTCGCGCCTGTCCCGGGGACGGGAGCGGTTGCAGCGGGCGCTGGACGGCGAGGTCGTGACAGCGCCTGGCGGCGCGGCGACGCTGCGGAGGATGAAGTGATGAGCAGACCCAAGAGACCCTCGGGGCCGAGGGCCCAGACGCCCGTCGTGGAGGACGACCTCCACGCGTTCGTCGACGGCGCGCTGGACGCCGCGCGGCGCAAGGAGGTGCAGGACCACCTCGATCGCGATCCGGAGGCCGCGGCGATGGTGGCCCGCTTCGCGGCGCAGCGGCAGCTGCTGAGATCGGCCTTCGCGCCCATCGTCGACGAGCCCGTGCCGGAGCGGCTTCGTCTCCAGACCCTGCTGGCGCAGCGGCGCGACCCGCCGGCCTGGCGCTGGCGCATGGCGGCGTCGGTGCTGGTCGCCTTGGGCGCCGGGACCTTCGGCGGCTGGCAGATGCGCGACCGCTGGGAGCCGTCGGGCGGCATCGCCGCACTGGCCGGCGAGGCGCGCAGCAGCTACCTGGCCTATGCCTCGGACACGGCCGCCGGTCCATCGACCGACGGCGACCGCGAGGGCGATCGCGAACGGCTGCTGAGGCTGGTGTCGGACAAGCTCCAGCGTCCGATTGAGATCCCCGACCTCAGCGCCGCCGGGTATCGCTACGCGGGCGGCCGGCTGGTCGCGACGGTGCACGGCACCGCGGGGCTGTTCTTCTACGAGCGCGCCGACGGCACGCGGATGGCGGTGATGCTGCGGCCGATGGCGGTGGAGAAGGAGGCGCCGATGATGGCGCAGTCGCAGGGCGAGGTCGGCGGCTTCACCTGGGCCATGCGCGGGTTGGGCTACAGCGTCGTCGGCACGGAGAAGCCAGGCGTGCTGCACCCGGTCGCGGACGAGGTGCGCCGGCAGGCGCGGGAAAGAGCGGCGATCCAATCGTGAGCTGCCAAGATCGGTTGTCTCGGCAGCTGTGTGTTGGTCACGTCACGCCGTGTCAGGTCTGAGGAAGATTGCGGATGATCTGAGTAATGTCGACCACTTGCACGGTGCTGCCCGCGATCGTATTGACATGTGTGTTTACCGGTTTGGAGCTGTCGAGATCCGCGTCCGCGGGCAAGATCGCGTCGCCCTTGGTTCCAGTAGATAAGGCGGGATCTCCCTCTGTTGGAATCACAAGATCCTGCAACTTATCGGCCACTTGCCGGCCTTGGATGTACCACTTGTGGCTTGGAAAATTTGAGCCGGTTCCGAAAAGTACGTAGCTGCCGCCGAAGTAGACCACGGCAAACTCATGCCACACCCAGGGAACGTTGAACGGCGAACCAATGGCTGGGTGCCTCCCAAGACTGTTTGTGTGCTCTCCTGCTCTGAACTTCTTGAGGCCGTTGACGATGACTGAATACGGCTTGTTTCGTCGCACCATTTCCAATGTGATCGCGTGCTTCAGGGTTGAGCAACGATGCAGTGCGTTGATCTCGATGGAAGACAAGGCGCTCGCTTCGCCCGCATGAAATCTGTTTGACCCGCTTGCGAGGGCAATGCCCTGCATCACGAGTCGAGTGACTGGATCGGCGTTCAGACGGCCGGAATCAAATGGAGGCGTGTAGCCGGCATTTTCAATCTTCTCTGAGGCATAGCCGCGATCAACTTCTGTTTTCGTGGTGCAGAAAGTCAGCCCCCTGAACTGTCTCGATGCGAGAAAGCCCTGCAGGTTGGTCAGATCGGTAGGTGGCGTCGGATTGGACGTGGCGAGTAGCCCGATGACGGTCTTCTTTTCCCAGGATACGGCTGCGGAATATGCGTTCACGATCGGCAGGCCTTGCTGGTCGATCCAGCTGACGCAGCCGACAGAAAATATTCTTCCTGGCATAGGAATGCTCAAGCGGATACGGTCAATTCGGTCATTTGGCCGATCTCAGAAAGCCGAATGTTCACGCTCCGTGTGACGGGGATCGCGCCACGCAGAATCACAAATCTTCGGCCTGTTGGATCCTGATTGCATCCTCAAGGATGAGGATGTGATTTCCCCGAAGTTCAGCTCGATTCATCCCTCTTTTGCCATGCGTCTGCGCGTATGCAGGTTCTTCGCAGATCGGCCGAAGTGGGGCAGGTGATCAGGGCAGTCAATGCCTAGCAAGCAGTGCTTGCGGCGGCTCACCCGCCACCGCGCGCGTCCACATGCGCAGGTAGAGCGCCTCCAGGTCGCGCGCGAAGGCGGGCGTGTTGATCCATGGCTGGACCGCCGGCTTCGCGCTTACGGCGAGCGCGCAGGCCTTCTCGACATAGTCCTCGACCGAGTCGCAGACCAGCTCCGACAGACCCGCCTGAGAAAGGATGCTCTGCGCCACGCGCGAGGCGAAACCATCGCCGCGCAAGGTCACGACCGGCACGCCGGCCGCGAGCGCGTCGCTGGTCGTCGTGTGGCCGTTGCAGGGCCAGGTGTCGAGCGCGAGGTCCGCGGCGGCCAGCCGGTTCCAGTGCGCGACCATGTCCACCGGCGGCATGAACACAAGCCGCTCGGGCGCGATGCCGCGCCCTTCGGCCTCGGCGCGCAGTCGCGCATCGGCCTGCTCGCCGCCGCTGAGTTGCCACAGCAGCGCGCGGGGCAGTCGATGCAGGATCGTCATCCATGCATCGAAGACGGCGGGCGTGATCTTCAGCACCGTGTTCGCCGACAGCAGCACGATCGCGTCGTCCGGCAGGCCGAGTTCGGCGCGCGGCGTCGCTGCGACCTGTCGCGTGCTGTCGCCCGGTTGATAGCAGCGCGGCAACTGGGCAATCCGCTCGGTATAGAACGGCGCGTCCTCGAGCGGCGTGACGATCGCGTCGCCGATGACGTAGTCGATGAAGTCCGCGCCGCAGGTGCCCGGGAAACCCAGCCACGCGACCTGCACCGGTGC